>OIXV01001037.1_pt1 | contig 25684 bp, 25 predicted proteins | sample 1587771 | NCBI WGS metagenome assembly OIXV01 (sample SAMEA3888893, study PRJEB22519) | human gut metagenome | biome: human gut; feature: human-associated habitat; material: faeces | place: Denmark | collected 2010
CATCCTTGAAGTGACCGCCTGCGTTCCATTCCAGTGTGCAATCTGCGCCGCGCCGAGTCAGGGCGGTGTGCAGGGCGCGGATGTTGTCACCCACAGCCGCCATCGTCTGATTTTTGGTATGTTCCTCGCGGTCACCAAGGCTGAGGTAAACGCGCTGCGTTTGGATAGGGTGCGCCGCTTCGTATTCTGGCCAGCCGGGAAACCACACGGACGGCGAAGCCGCCGCCACGCCGTACAGGGTATCGGTCCGGGTTGCCGCCCACAGCGCAAACAGCCCCGCCAGCGAGTAGCCGCCCAAAATAACCTTGGCATCTTCCTTTATAGAATACTGCCGACGGATGCTCGGCACAGCCTGCTCCAGCCACGCCAGCGTATCCTCTGCCCTGCCGCCGAAGCCCTGCTTGCCCCACGCGGGCGGTGCGGACCAAGGCGACAGGTCGTCGTTCCAATTTTCCACGGGGACAGCGACCAGCAAAAACGGTCGTGCGGTTTGCCGTCGCAGGGCTTCCGCTTCCCGTTCCATCCCTGCAGGGTCGTGCTCGTCCGCCATTTGCAGCAGCAGGTATTCGGCGCCGACCGTGCCATAGACTCGGCAGGTTCTGTTTTGTATCTGCAATACCCGGTCATCCATAAAATTCATGATTCCTTTTCTTTGCTTTCTTTTGCATTATAATGCCTGCACACCAAAGAATCAAGATTGCGCCGGATGCACTTCCCCGAAAGTTTTTTGCTGCACTTGCATCACATCTGCACAACATCCGCATTGCGCTTGTATATACGTGTATAATCCCGCGTGTTACAATTAGGTGCGTCAAGTGCATTTTATGTACATTGATATATCCCGGCAGAATTTCATATATTTCCATAGTATCGTCTTATTTCTACCTTCACCCTCTCATATAATTCCACACAAATCCATGCTTTTCCATGCCGCATGGGTGTAGAATTGGTGTAAATTCTCGGACGCTCCACGTTGTAAAATGTCTTCCAACAAGGTCTAATATTCCTCTGTCAGATGTCTTAATCGAGTAGGAGGCTCTCTCAAAGATAGCCGACCTCTCACACCACCGTGCGTACCGACCGGTACACGGCGGTTCAACAGCATAAGTGCAAGGACTCGTAGTAGTTGAGGATACTAAAGTATCCCGCTGCTGCGAGCCTTTCGTTTGTAATGGAACACTTTAATACAGGACTACCGGCGATACGCCAATATCCCAGTCTGGAATTTGCAGCTTCTGTGCGATTGCCTGCTGAATCACACGGTCTACTACCGTGGGGATTCCCAGCTTTCGCACGCTGCCATCCGGTTTCGGGATTTCCTTCCGCCGCACCGGGCTGGGCATATAGCTTCCGTCCCGGATGCTCTGCAAAAGTTCTCCCCTGTGTTCCTTCAACCACGGCAGTGCTTTCTCTACGGTCATTCCGTCGATTCCCGCTGCGCCGTGGTTTCTCTTGACCCGCTTGTGGGCGCTGTTCAGGTTATCCCTGCCCAGTATTGCTTCCAGCAGGTCACTTGCACCGTCTCGTTCTTTCCCTTCTCTGCAGTCAGTGCTCCGCGCTTCTGCATACCCTTTGTGTTCCACACTATCTCTTTGCAGGAAGCCCTCGTTCCCTTGGTATTCTGCTTTCAATACACCGACCTCCCTTCCGGTCTGTACTTGAGACTTACGATTGTTCGGCCCTTCCCTTGAAAAAAATCAAGGTACTATGGCCTCGGCTGACTTCTTGCAGTTCGTTGTTACTGCGGCTTTCGGATTTCCTACTTCCCGTCTGCAAGTCCTCCCCGGGTAAGAACGACAACTTTCCTCCTATGTAACCGCCACATTTACCGCACGGGATTCGGACAGCATTGGACTTTGTGTTGTTTGGCACACTCGTCCGTCCCTGTGCGGCCTACTATGTGATTTCTGTTCGTCGGTTCAGGAGTTTGCCCGCCAAGGCTCCTCACCTTGACATCCGGCTTCCTTCAGATTCCACCTCACGATGAACACCCTTGCCTTCGGCTAACGCTTCCTACTGCCGAGCGCGTAGTGGCCTTTCACCACCTAGTTGTTGCCCATGCCGGGCGCACCAAAATGCAAAGCGAGGACGCCGGATTTTCGGCGTCCTCGCTTTCTGCTCATGAACGGTATTGGGTTGATACCCCTGCGCGGGGGTGCCTTATCTGCCCCGATGCTTTTCTTTTCGTTTCTGTTGCTTTTGCGCAAAGCGGCGCTGCTTTTCCTCGTCGCGCTGCGCACGGTTCTGCGCGGTCCGCGCCAGCTTGTTTGCTTCACGCTGCATTTGCAGCGCCTGCTGCGATCTTGTGCCGATTGCAGCGGCAGTCTCTTTTCGGAGCTGACGCTGCGAGCGCTTGGGATTGGCGGCGGCTCTCTTTTGCGGTGCGGCAACAGACGGACTGAAGCGCAGTCGGCTGTGATTTTTGAGCAGATATTCCCAAACCTCGTAGTCTTTCGGTTCTGCACCGAAGGTGATCTTGCATACCGAGAGCCGCTGCCTCTCGATGCGCTCGAACACGCCGACCCAGAACGGCGGCTCAAAAAACACGGTCAGCTTTGTGGAATCAATGTCCATAACGAATCCCTCCTGAAATTGATGCCGGCAGAAACGGACGACCCGGAGGGGAGGGTTACTTACCTGTGCCATGCGGCGCAGACGGCTGGGCTACCTACCAGCTCTGGCATCCTCAAAAAGGACACGTTGCGTTTTTATCCTGCCAAATATAGAGCACGTTTCCGTGCGATCTACCACTGTTTTTGCTCAATAATTCTCCGCGTGGACTTCGAAGTAGCTCTGGGGGTGGTTGCAGGTGGGGCAGACGTCGGGGGCTTTGGTGCCGACGACGATGTGGCCGCAGTTGCGGCACTCCCAGACCTTGACCTCGCTCTTTTCAAAGACCTTGGCGGTCTCGACGTTGCGCAGCAGCGCGCGGTAGCGCTCTTCGTGATGGCGCTCGATCTCGCCGACGAGGCGGAACTTCTGCGCCAGCTCGGGAAAGCCCTCTTCCTCTGCGGTCTTGGCGAAAGAATCGTACATGTCGGTCCACTCGTAGTTTTCGCCCTCAGCGGCGGAGAGCAGATTGTCGGCGGTGGAGCCAATGCCCTGGAGCTCCTTGAACCACATCTTGGCGTGCTCCTTTTCGTTGTCCGCGGTCTTCTGGAAGAGCGCGGCGATCTGCTCATAGCCCTCCTTCTTGGCGGTGGAGGCGAAGAAGGTGTACTTGTTGCGCGCCTCGGATTCGCCCGAGAAGGCGGTGCGCAGGTTCTGCTCGGTCTTGGTACCGGAATACTTGTTGGTCTTCATGGTGAAATTCTCCCTTTCATCTTTCAAAATTTTCATGCGGCTCCTGCGCCTTGCGGCAGGCGGGGCAGAGATAGTGGATACGAAGGTCGTAGGACTGGATGCGCGCGCCGAGCGCGACCTCGATGTCTTGCGTCAGGTCAGTGAACTTGAAGTCCGTGAGCGTGCCGCAGCGGGTGCAGATCAGGTGATCGTGGCGCGTGGTGTTGTCGTAGCGGTCGGACGAGCCTGGCTGTGACAGGCGGATGAGCTTGCCGTCAGCCACAAGCGCGTTGAGGTTGTTATACACCGTAGCTTGCGCAATTTTCGGGTTTGTCTGCTTCATTTGCAAAAAAACCTGCTCGGCGGTCGGGTGCTCGGCGGAGCACAGGACGAGGTCGAGGATCTGTCGAGCGTACTTGGTCATGCGTCCCTCCTGAATAAGAATTAGAATAATTCTTATTATAACGATGGAAAATGGTTTGTCAAGCGGAAAATCAAAAACAGTTTGCGTCATGCGCGCACGCGCTGAGGCATACCCTTTATGGAAAAGGGGGAATGAGATGGACCAGACGATAGCATTCCTGGGCGGTGACGCGCGCATGCGCCTGCTCGCTCAGATGATGGCGGTGGAGGGTTACGACGTCTGCTCGTGGGAGCTGAGCGGCGCACCAAAGCCATTGGCGCTGTGCGACGCGCTGAAAGCGGAGATCATCGTCCTGCCGCTGCCGGCGGAGAAAAACGGCTATTTGAGCGGCACGGAGCTCACGATGGAGAGCCTGCTGCGCTCGCTGCGGCGCGAGCACCGCATTTTCGCGGGCAATGTGGGAAACGACGCGTCAACGCTCGCGCAGTCGTTGGGGCTTACGATCACGGACTACTTTGCCTCGGAAGAACTGAGCGTGCGCAACGCGATCCCGACGGCGGAGGGGGCCATCGAGGCGGCGATGAAGCACACGAGTGTCACGCTGCACGGCACGCCGTGCCTCGTGCTCGGCTTTGGCCGCATCGGAAAGGTGCTCGCGCACAATCTGAGCGCGCTGGGAGCGAAGGTCAGCGTCAGCGCGCGCAAGCGGTCGGACCTTGCGTGGATCGACGCGTTCGGCTACGCGCCGCTGCACACGAACCGCCTCTCCGGCACGCTGGGGGAATTCCGCGTGGTGTTCAACACCGTGCCGCATCAGGTATTGGACGAAACGCTCCTTGCCGAGCTGCCGCCGGACTGCCTGCTCATCGAGCTTGCGAGCGCGAGCGGCTTTGACATGGACGCGGTCGAAACGCTGCGCCTTTCGTATCTCAAGGCAGGGGGACTGCCCGGGCGCGTCGCGCCGGAGACGGCGGCGCGGGCCATCAAAAAGACGTTATGTCGACTCATCAAGGAGGAAGCATGAAGATCGGATTTGCCTTTTGCGGCTCGTTCTGCAACCATCCCGAGCTGCTGAAACTCTACGAGGACATCGCACGCGAGCATGAGATCGTCCCGATTTTGTCGGAAAACGCAGCGAAGTATTCCACGCGCTTCGGCACGGCGGAGGACTTCGTCACCCGCGTGGAGGCTATCGCGGGGAGAAAGGCCGTGCGCGATATCGTCGAAGCCGAGCCCCTCGGCCCGCAGGGCGCGATGGAGGTGCTCGTCATCGCGCCCTGCACGGGAAACACGCTTGCCAAGCTCGCCCACGGCATTACGGACGGCCCGGTGACGATGGCGGCAAAGGGGCACCTGCGCAACGGAAAGCCCGTCGTGCTTGCGCTGGCGACGAACGACGGCCTATCCGCGAGCGCGCCGAACATCGCGGTGCTGCTGAACCGCAAGAACTACTATTTTGTCCCCTTCGGGCAGGACAACGCCGAAGCAAAGCCCACGTCGCTCATCGCGGACTTCCGCAAAATTATCCCGACGGCCGAGGCGGCGCTGGAGGGAAGACAAATTCAGCCGATTTTGCTGTGAAATGAAAAAGGCAGGAATTTCCTGCCTTTTTTGCAATGTAACAGTAAACTTGCGCACGTTTTTTGTCGATGCTCGCTGAACTTGCTTGAAAAAATCACGTCTGTCTCCTATACTTTGCATAGAGAGAAGAGAGGAGGGAACGCGAATGGACGAGAACCTGCGCGAAGCGGCGGAGCTTCCGGAGGGTGGAGAGACTGCCGTACCTAAAGCTGCTGAGCCGGAAGCCGACGAGCCAAAGACGAAGAGCATCCGCTTTGCACCCAGCGCCTACGACCCGCGCGGCATCGAGCAGTGGCTTTCTGAGCGCGCGGCGGAGGGGAAGCTCCTGCTCCGCTACGACGATTTTGTGATCGGCGAGCCGCGCGACTGCCGCTATCACCTGGAACCCGCCGCGGACGATGACGACCCCGACGAGCTGTTGCGCGAAAAGCGTGCCCGCCTGGGCTGGGAGTACGTCTGCCGGACGTCTTCTATATCTGGCGCGGCGACAAGACCGCGCGTGCGCCCTCACCGCGCCCCTGCACGGATAGCTACGGCTACCGGCGGCTGCGCAAAAAAATGCGCGGCAGCTATTTTCTGCCGCTAATCTATCTGGTGGCAGATGTGCTGCTCATTTATCTCCTGTTTTATGTGTGGAGTATCCCGCTGCTGTCGCTGCTCACGATGCCAAAGAATGATGTGATTCAGGGTGTTTCACTTTTTCTTGGCAGCATCATTGGTATGTTCAGCGGCGCACAGGAGAGGAAAGAGATGCGCACGCTCAAACGCGCGATGGAGGACTGCGAGCGCACGGAGAAGATGCCGCGCAACCGCTGGGCGGGGGTGGACCGCGCGCTTTCTCTCATTGTCGTTGTGCTGATGGTCGCGGTGCTCTTTGGAAAAGGGGGATACAGCAAGTACGGCGATGACTATGACGAGCCGACGCTGCCCTATCTTCGCGCCGAAGAGCTCGGCGGCGATCCGTTTGACTGGTGCTATCAGCGCGATCTTTCGACGCCGCTCGGCGGGCATGTGTATTCTGTCGGCGAAACACCGCATGCGGGAATGATCGACGGCTGGGAGCAGCTGAGCACAGAGGTAGAATTCTACGCCCCTCGCATTTCCATGCTGGCCGCTCCGCTGGCGCATGAACTGCGCGACTATTTCATGGAAAGCGGTGCGCAGATGATTTCCATCGACGGCTTTGACGAGGCGTACTACGCAGAATTTATCAAACCAAATACCCGGTTTCCCAATGAACCGGACGAAGTCCACCAGTTTCTTATCCTGCGCCGCGGGGGAGAGGTGCTTTACTTCCGCACCGAGGCGCCCGACGATCTGCGGGACCGTCTGGACGAATTTGCAGACATTTTTGATCAGTACAGCGAATTAGCATAAAAAGAAGTGCGTTCCTAACGGGAACGCACTTCTTTTTTGCTATCTTGTCACTGCTCTAACTTTTTGAGCTCGTCGAGCTGGCCCTCCAGCGTGGTGAACGCCTCGGGCAGCTGTGCGACGGCAGCGTCCGCGCGCTTGAGCTCGCTGCACACGCTCTCGCAAGTCGCGCCGAGCGTCGAGAGCACCTGCTCGCACTGACCTCTGCATGCCGCGATCATCGCCTGCAAGCGCTCGCGTGTGGCGGCGTCGAGCGCGTCGGCGCGCTCGCGGGCGGAGAGCTCGATGTCGGCGATGTGCGCCTTGACGCGGCCGTATTCATCCACCTGCGGGCGGAGCTCAGCAAGCTCGGCTTCGAGCTTCTGCGTTTCGCGGTCATGCTCTGCCTTCTGCGCGGCGAGCTGACGCTCATGCTCGGCTTTCTGGGCGGTGAGCTTCTGCGCACTCTCTTCGAGCTGCGCGCGCAGCTCGGTGATGGTCTCCTGCGCGGCGGTCAGGCCCTTTTTGAGCGCAGCCTGCGCACCGGTGGCGGTGGCGGAGGTCTCGGTGAGCCGGTCGCGTTCGCGCTCGGCGGCGGCGAGCTTGTCGCGCAGCTCTGCATTCTCGCGGCAGAGGCCGTCGCTCTCCTGTTCGAGCGCTTCGATCTGCTGTTTGCTCTCAAGCGAAGTCTTTTCGATATAGCGGATGACGTCATCGCGGTTGAAGCCGCCGAAGACGGAACTCTTGAAGGTATTTTCCATGATCTTCCCACCTTTTCCTTTGTCAGAGTTATGGTAACACAAAAGACGGGGGATGACAAGGAAAAAAGCGCGGCACCTTTGGCCAAGGCACCGCGCTTCCGCACATTTTACCGGGTGGTGAAGGAAAAGCTCTTGCCCTTCTTTGTAAAAGAGAAGCCCCCCTGCTCCTCGCTGCCGGCACTGGTGCAGCGCACGCGCTCGGCGTTCACGCTGCCGCCGACGTCGCCGCAGGTGACGCTGTCGCTCGCGCGGACATTGCCCTGCACATCGCCGCAGCGCACACTGTCGCTGGCCTGCACATCACCGCCGACGCTGCCGCAGGTGACGTTGTCACCCGCACGGACGCTGCCCTGCACATCGCCGGAGCAGTTCACGCTGTCGCCCGCCTGCACACCGCCGCCGACATTGCCGCAGGTGACGCTGTCGCCGGCCTGCACATTGCCGCCGATGTCGCCGCAGGTGATGCCATCGCCCGCCTTGACATTCCCACCGATGGTCGTATCGGTGCAGACGATGGAAAAATCGCTGTAAATGTCCTGTGCGCTGCCGGAAAAGTGCAGCTCGACGGTCTTGCGGATCTCGTCGTATTTGTCGTGGCGGAACAGACTTCCCTGTTTCGGCTGGAGCAGCCGGTGCCCCTGAAAGAGCACCGCGTGGATGCTGTCGTCATCCTCCCACGGCAGCTCCGCCGCGATAGGAAGGACCTGACCGTCCGCATCCGCTTTTTCAGAGGACGTTTCTTTGCTCTCGCGGCCGAAGAGCTCGTCGAGCGTCATCTCCAGCGCATCGACAAGCTGCGGCAGCAGTGCGATATCGGGGCAGCACGCATCGCTCTCCCACTTGGAAACGGCCTGATTGCTCACGCCGAGAATATTCGCCAGCGCCTCCTGTGTCAGCCCTTTATCCTTGCGGCGGGCTGAGATACGCGCTCCCATTGTCAGTTCTTCCAACTGTCTATCCTCCTGTACTGCGTTATAATAATAAAGTAGTCGGCTCAGCGGAACGCGCCGAGCATCGGGAAAGCGAAGGGCGGACGTTCCGCGCCGAGCGCGCGGGTGAGCGTGTCCTGTGTCGTCTCCCTGTTTTTCAGTGTCTGGCCTTCGCGCCAGAGCTTGCATATCGTCTCTTTCATGCTGTTCGATCCTTCCTTGCCCCGTGCTGCAGCCGCGGCTTTCGAATCACCGGTATGGGCTCAGTATAGGGGCAAGAGACCGGTTTGACAATGGCGCGGTGGTTGAATCGTCTCTTTTTTTCTCCAACCTGCGGTTGAATAACACGATGAGAAGACGAGTGTCGCTGTTTAGCGGACAAATCACCGCCTGACGCTGATCTCCTCGATGCCGCGCGTGTAGTCGACCACGTGCTGCAAAAAGAGCTGTGTGATGGTCGAGGGCAGAAAGCCCTTTTTCACTGTGATGCAGATCTCGCGCGACTGCTTGACGTTCAACGGCTTACTGACGACGTGGTAGCGCGAGGGCTGGAGCAGCAGGCTGTGTACGATGCTCACGCCGAGCCCTGCCTCGACCATCGAGAGGAGCGCAAAGTCGCTCGTCGTGTCGTAGGTGATCTCGGGGTGGATGTTGTACTGGTCGAGCAGGCGCGTGAATTCGTAGTCTTCGATCTCCATCAGGCGAACGAAGGTCTCGTGCGGGAGCTGCTCGAGCGGGAAGACGGGCGCGCCCTCCATCGGGTGTCCCTTGGGCAGGATGGCGACCATCGTGTCGTGCAGGATGGGGGTGGGCTCAAAGTCGTTGGAAACAGGCGTGACGAGGAAGCCGCAGTCGATCGCGCCGCGGCGCAGCCACTCGGAGATCTCATAGTATTCGCCCGTGAGCAACTGGATCTGGATGTTCGGATAGCGCTGGTGGAAGTCCTTCAGAATTTCCGGCAGCAGGCTGATGGCAAGGCTCGTAAAGCATCCGAGCCGCAGCGTACCGGACTGCACGCCGTGCAGCTCGGACACGGCGAAGTTGAGGTCTTCATAGTCCTTGACGATCTCGCGGATCGTGGGGAGGAGCACCATGCCGTCGGAGGAAATTTCGATGCCGGAGTGGTTGCGCGTCAGAAGCTTGACCTGCCAGTCCTGCTCAAGGTCCGAGATCATCTTGCTCACGGCGGACTGCGTGTAGCCCAGCTCGCCCGCCGCCTGTGTGATGCTGCCGGTCTCCACGGTGCGCAGATAGGCAATATATTTACGAATACTCATTATCAATACCCTCGATAGTATCTCGCGGATTCCATTTTGGAATGTTGAGATAAAAATATATTCGCTTTTCAAAAGCGTATGAAGATTATACAATATGGCCAAAGAAAATTCAATGCCCCTACACGGAATTTTCGAAGTAGTACAAAAACACGTGAAAATAACGAGGAGGAAACAGTCATGGTCCATTATTCCTGCATTGGCGCTACCGGTTATGTCTGCGGTGAAGTGCTCCGCATGATGGTCAATCATCCCGAAGGTGAGCTCGTCAACGTGCTCGATACATACGGTGTGGGCGACGCGATCTCCACGCATCATCCCGCGCTGCGCGGCTTCTACGATCAGGTCATCATGGATCTCACCGAGGAGACCGTCCGCGAGACCGCGAAGAAGAGCGACGTCATCATGATTCAGGTCCCGTCCGGTGACGTGGCCAAGTGGGCGGAGATCGTTCTCGCTGAGGACTGCGCCATCATCGATATCGGCGCTGACATCCGCTTCCGCGATGTCGACGTCTGGGAGAAGTGGTACGGCCAGAAGCACCCCGACGCCAAGATGACCCACGACGCTGTTTACTGCATCCCTGAGGTCATGCGCGACCTTGCCAAGGGCAAGAAGCTCATCGCCAACCCCGGCTGCTATCCCACTGCTTCCACCCTCGGTCTCCAGCCCATGCTCAAGGCTGGTCACATCGTTGACAATACCATCGTCATCGATGCCAAGAGCGGCTACACCGGCGCAGGCCGCCGTCCCGCCCTCAACAAGCTCCTCACTGAGGCGGAGAACAACTTCTGCGCTTACGCCCTCGGCGGCGGCCACCGCCACACGCCCGAGATCGAGCAGAACATCGCCTACATCACCGGCAAGGACCTGATGAAGCCCGAGACCTGGCAGTACATCAACTTCCAGCCGCACCTCCTGCCCCAGGTCCGCGGTATCGAGGTCACCATCTACGCTACCTGCGACAGAGACTTCACCAACGAGGAAGTTTATGAGCTCTACAAAGACTTCTACAAGGATGAGCCCTTCGTCAAGGTCTTCCCGGCGAGCCTGCCCGTTCAGACCAAGTGGGTCTACGGCACGAACTTCTGTGAGATGACCCCGACCTTCGACGCGCGTACCCACCGCCTGATCGTCTCCTCCGTGATCGACAACATCGGCAAGGGCGCTGCCGGCCAGGCCATTCAGAACATGAACCTCATCATGGGCCTGCCCGAGACCACCGGCCTGATGATGCCCCCGATGTATCCGTAATTTTCGGTTCGACGAGCTTCGACCCGATTTGAACAGGAAAGCTGTTAAACTAATGTTAAGAGAGGAGATCCCCCCACTATGTCCAATCTGAAAAAGATCGATGGCGGCGTGACCACGCCGCAGGGCTTCACCGCGGGTGCTACCTACACCGCCATCAAAAAGCGCGAGAACAAGAAGCCCGACGTCGCCGTTCTCTACTCTGACCTGCCCTGCTCCTGCGCGGCCTGCTTCACCACGAACAAGTTCTGCGCAGCTCCGGTCATCCTTGACCGCGAGATCCTGAAAAAGGGCAAGGCCCGCGCCGTCGTCATCAACTCCGGCAACGCCAACGCAGCCACCGGCACGCAGGGCATCGAGGATGCCCGCACCGTCGAGCGCGAGGCGGAAAAGCTCCTCGGCCTCGGGGAGGACGAAGTCTTCGTCTGCTCCACCGGCGTCATCGGCCAGAGACTTCCGGTCGACAAGGTGCTTCAGGGCATCCGCGAGATCATTCCCGCAAAGCTTGCCAAGGAGAACGGCTCCGAGGCTGCCTACGCCATCATGACCACCGATACCGTCCGCAAGGAGTGCGCCTATGAGCTGCAGCTCTCCACCGGCACCGTGAAGATCGGCGCGATGGCCAAGGGCTCTGGCATGATCCACCCCAATATGGCGACGATGCTCGTCTACGTGACGACCGACGCCAAGGCGGATCCCGCAGACCTGCAGAAGATGCTCTCCGCAGCTGTGGATAAGAGCTTCAACATGTGCACCGTCGACGGAGACACCTCCACGAACGACTCAATCTTCCTGCTCGCCAACGGCGCTTCCGGCGTTGAGATCAAGACCGAAGAAGACAAGAAAGCGATGGCCGACCTCGTGCTCGCCATCTGCACCGATATGGCCCGCCGCGTCGCTTCCGACGGTGAAGGCGCGACCCACCTCATCGAGGTCGAGGCCTACGGCCTGCCCACCGAGCACGACGCGCGCCTGGTCGCCAAGTCCATCGCGGGCTCCATGCTCTTCAAGGCTGCCGTCTTCGGCCGCGACGCCAACTGGGGCCGCATCATGGCCGCTGCCGGTTACTCGGGCGCAGACGTTGACCCGACCCGTGCCGACTGCATCATCAAGAGCGCTGCCGGCGAGGTGCAGGTCATGAAGGACGGCTTCGGCGCAGAGTTCAGCGAAGAGCTCGCCAAGAAGGTCCTCACCGAGCATGACATCACCGTTATCGTCCGCTTCTATCAGGGCGACGGCGAGGCCAAGGCCTGGGGCTGCGACCTCACCTACGATTACGTCAAGATCAACGGCGACTACCGCACCTAATTTTCGAAGGAGGGTCCACCAATGAGCGATATCGCAAACAAGGTCGAAACTCTGATGGAGGCGATGCCTTACCTTCAGAAGTATCAGGGCAAGATCATCGTCATCAAGTACGGCGGCAACGCCATGATCAATGAAGAGCTCAAGGACGCCGTCATGCACGACGTGGTGCTGCTCAAGCTCCTTGGCATGAAGCCGGTGCTGAGCCACGGCGGCGGCCCGGGCATCAACAAGATGCTCGAAAAGCTCGACATCCCCGTTGAATTCATCGAAGGCCTTCGCTACACCTCCGCCGACATCATGCGTGTTGTCGAGATGGTGCTCGTCGGTCAGGTGAACACTGAACTCGTCGGATTTATCAACAAGCTCGGCGGCAAGGCGGTCGGCCTCTCCGGCGTCAGCGGCGACATTTACCACTGCCACCAGCGCGACGAGGTGCACGGCTTCGTCGGCGACGTGGATTACGTCGACCCCAAGCCCATCTTCGCCATGCTCGACGCGGGCTACATCCCTGTCATCGCCCCCGTCGGAACCGACGGTCAGGGCCACACCTTCAACATCAACGGCGACACCGCCGCGGGCAAGCTCGCTTCCGCGCTCGGCGCTGAGAAGCTCGTGATCCTCACCGATATCGAGGGCCTGTGCAACGACATCAAGATCCGCGACGTCATCAGCTATCTGAACATCGAGGATGTCAAGGCGCTCAAGGACAAGGGCACGATCGCCGGCGGCATGATCCCGAAGGTCGACTGCTGCGTGCAGGCCATCGAAGAGGGCGTGACGAGCGTCAACATCATCGACGGCCGCAAGCCGCACTCCGTGCTCTACGAGGCCTTCACGAACGAGGGCACCGGCACGACGATCGGCACCGCACAGCCGAGCGTCGGCATCAAATGGTAAAATATACACCCAACTTTTATTATAGGAGGACATAATAATGATCGAAAAGTTCAAGACCAACGCCGAAGTCATCGAGAACGGCGACAAGTATCTCTATGGCAACCACGTCCGTATGCCCCTTTCCATCGAGCGCGGCGAAGGCGCTTACGTCTTCGATAAGGACGGCAACAAGTACCTCGACTTCATCGGCGGTATCGCCGTCAACGGTCTGGGCCACTGCCATCCCGCAATCGTCAAGTGCCTCGAGGAGCGTTCCAAGACGATCCTGCACTGCTCCAACTACTTCTACAATGAGCCCGCCGTCCAGACCGCGAAGCTCATCGTCGAGAACAGCTGCTTCGACAAGGTCCTCTTCGCCAACTCCGGTGCTGAGGCCAACGAAGGGCAAATCAAGCTCGCCCGCAAGTATGCCAAGGATCACGGCCATCCCGAGCGCTTCGTCGTCATCACGATGAAGAACTCCTTCCACGGCCGCACCCTCGCGACCTGCACGGCCACCGGCCAGTATGCGGTGCACCGCTACTTCGAGCCCCTGCCCTCCGGCTTCCGCTATGCCGAGTTCAACAACCTCCAGTCCGTCAAGGACATCATGGATGAGTATGTCTGCGCCATCCTGACCGAGCCTGTCCAGGGCGAGGGCGGCGTGCGTCCCGCTTCCCAGGAATTCCTGCAGGGTCTGCGTGACCTGTGCGACGAGAAGGGCATCCTCCTCATGTTCGACGAGGTCCAGGTCGGTTCCGGCCGTACCGGCAAGCTCTTCGCGCACCAGAACTACGGCGTTGAGCCCGATACCTGCTCCATGGCCAAGGCGCTCGGTTCCGGCGTGCCCATCGGCGCTGTCTGCGCCCGCGGCGAGGCTGCCAAGACCCTGACGCCCGGCACCCACGGCTCCACCTTCGCCGGCGGTCCTCTCGCCTGCGCACTCGCTGCCACCACGCTCGACGTGATGATCAACGAAGGAGTCATCGAGAACTCCCGCAAGATGGGCGAGTATTTCCGCAAGCAGGCCCACGAGATCATTGAGAAGAACCACCCCGAGACGGTCAACGAGATCCGCGGTCTCGGCCTGATCGACGGCATCCAGCTCAACAAGCCCTCCGGCCAGCCCGTCGTCGACCTGTGCTTCAAGGACAGCAACGTCCTGATCAACAACACCAACGGCAACGTCCTGCGCTTTGTCCCGCCGCTGATCGTCAATGAAGAGGAGATCGACATTGTCATCAAGGCTGTCGACGAGGCCATGACCAAGCTCGGCTGGTAATTTACTGCGATACTACCTCGCGTTTCTTGCCTGCGAGGCTGGCGGCACGGGTTCCCTTCCCGTGCTTTGCCGGAAGTATACATGACCTCATCCCCGGCCTGCCGATGGGGGATCGGCGGGCCGGGGAGAGAGGTATTTTCAGCATTTTACAAACAGCATTTCACCCCTTGTGTTGTGCCAGTGTAAAATCCAAAAGGAGGAGTGCGATCCAAGAGCTGCATCGGTAGATACCGCGAGAATTGAAGAAGGAAAGAGCATTACCGTAAAACTGCGTTGGTCGCATCGCCGCAGGCAACGGCAAGCAGGTCATCATCCAGGGCCTGCGTTCACCATTCAAAAACACTTGCTATCGCTATGGGATCATGCTAAAATAAATGCATAGATATCCATACAAATAGCGAAGCGACCCCCAAAATTTCGAAAGGTTGGTAACACTATGAGTAAGGAAAAGAGAATGCCCAAGCTGTTGGAAGCCCTGTTGACATTGGCCGTCCTGATCGCTGCGCTGGCGGTCGGTATCATCATCTTCGGCGTTGACCCGCATGTACCTATGTTTGTCGGCGTAATGGCCGCCGCGATCATGGCACTGCATCTCGGCTATAAGTGGGATGAAGTTGAAAAGTCCATGATGGACGGTATCTATAAAGCATTGCAGTCGATCTGCATCCTGATCATCGTCGGTATCCTGATCGGCGTGTGGATCAACGCGGGCGTCGTGCCTACGATGATCTACTACGGCCTGAAGGTCCTCAAACCCGCAATTTTCTTCATTGCCTGCGTTCTGATCTGCTCCATCACCTCGCTCGCCACCGGTACCTCCTGGGGTACGATGGGTACGATGGGCGTTGCGTTGATGGGTATCGGCTTCGGCCTCGGCATGAGCCCCGGCATGACCGCCGGCGCGGTCCTCTCCGGCGCCTATTTCGGCGATAAGATGAGCCCGCTGTCCGATACGACGAACCTTGCACCCGCCATGGCCGGTACGGACGTGATGACCCACGTCAAGGCCATGATCCTGCCCACCGGCATCACCTATGCCATCACCCTGATCTTCTTCGGCGTCCTCGGCGTGATGCAGTATCACGGCGGCGATGCGGATATGTCCCGCGTGATCGAGTTCTCCAACGCGCTGAATGCTGCCGAGGGCGGTATCTTTAACATCAGCCCTGTGCTGCTCCTGCCTCCGGTCATCGTTATCGTGGCGGTTGCCATGAAGGTCCCCGCGATCCCCGGCATCACCCTCGGTATTGTTGCCGGCGTCATCCTCGGCCTTATCTTCCAGCCCGGCGCCTGCACGCTCGGCACCATCTTCGATTATGGTAAGAACGGCTACTACTTCTCTGAGGAAGCGCTCGCCATGTTCGAGGCCAATCTCACTCCCGAAACGAGCTACACCATGACGAGACTGCTGGAAAGCGGCGGTATCATGGGTATGATGTCCTCCGTCTCCATGACGATCATCGCCATGATGTTCGGCGGTATCATGGAGGAGACCCACCAGCTCGAGGTCATCGTCAACTCCCTCAAGAAGTTTGCCAAGGGCCCTGCGGCTCTCGTTGGCCTGACCGAAGTGACCTGCGTTCTCTCCAACGCCACCATGCCCGAGCAGTACATCTCCATCGTGGTTCCCGGCCGTATGTATGCCGAGGAGTATCACAAGATGGGCGTGCACCCGGCAGTTCTGTCCTCTGCCCTTGAAGGCGCCGGTACCGTTACCTCTGCTCTGATCCCCTGGAACACCTGCGGTGTGTTCATCAAGGATACCCTGAACATCGCTCCTTGGGGTGCCGGCGGTTACGGTCCCTGGGCCATCTTCAACTGGCTCATGCCCATCATCAACTGGCTGTGCGTGCTGATCGGCTGGACGCTCAAGGATCTTGCGGGCAAGCCCTTCAAGAAGAGCAAGAAGGTCGCGCAGTAAATCAGTTTGTGACCCTACAGTAAAGTCCCTACCTAAAGGAATTAAAAAATCATGACAATGAATCGGAATCAATATCCCTGTGTGGAATTCGATCTCGATCAATTGGCAGAGAATCTGGCAGCGCTCGTAGAGCGCTGCCATGATTCTCTCATCGAGGTCGCAGGCGTCGTGAAGGCAGTGTCCGCGCTGCCTGAGATCGTGCGCGTTTACGAAGAGAGCGGCGTGAAGTTCATCGCCACGTCGCGTGTGAGCCAGCTGCGCGCCATGCGCGAGGCCGGGATCAGCAAAAAACCGCTGATGCTCATCCGCATCCCCATGCTCTCGGAGCTTGCGGACGTGGTGGAGCTGTGCGACATCAGCCTGCAAAGTGACATCACCGTGCTGCGCGCCCTCAACGAAGAGGCAAAGCGGCAGAATAAGATACATGAGGTCATCCTGATGATGGACCTCGGCGACCTGCGCGAAGGCTTCTGGAACGAGGAGGACGCGATCGACGCCGCGCTCGAGATCGAGCAAGAGCTCAAGAATCTGCGCCTTGCGGGCGTGGGCGTCAATTTGAGCTGCTATGGCTCTGTCACGCCGAACAAGCGCAACATGCAGGCGCTTGTCAGCCTCGCATCCGACATTGAGCGCGGGATCGGCCGCAAGCTCGACTATATCAGCGGCGGCGCGTCGACATCTGCCTATATGGCGATGAACGGCACGATGCCTTACCGCATCAACCTGCTGCGCCTCGGCGACATCGGCCTGCGCGGCGAGACGGACAACTTCGCCCCCGACTTTTTGCAGACGGGCGTCATGACCATCAAGGCCGAGGTCATCGAGTGCCGTGACAAGCCGAGCTTTCCGGTCGGCGAGCTGAGCGTGAACGCGTTTGGCGAGGTCGGCCACTACGAGGATCGCGGCATCCGCCGCCGCGCGCTCGTTGCCATGGGACGCGTGGACTACGGCAACTGCTTCGACCTTGTGCCGCGCAAGGAAGGTGTTGAGATCATTGGCGCGTCGTCCGACCATACGATCCTCGATGTTGAAGATGTGAAGGATGAGATCCATGTCGGCGACGTGCTGGATTTTGGCATCAAGGCCTACGGCCCGATGGCCTATCTCACGAGCAGCGACGGCGTTCATATGGTCTTTAAGGGCGGAAAATGAGACCGACTGCAAAAGAATTCTGGGACCGCCGCGCGGCGGTCTACGACGCGGACGCGGGCGTCTTCTATCAGGAAGCTTACGAGAAAACGACTGCCTGCATGAGAAAATACTTAAAGCCGACGGACACGGTGCTGGACTTTGCCTGCGGCACGGGCATCGTCACGTTGTCGCTCGCACCGTATGTCAAGGAACTGCGCGGCATCGACATTTCGGATGAAATGATCCGCCGCGCGCAGGGAAAGGCGGCGGCGCAGGGCATTGCGAACGTCCTGCTGACGCAGACCGACCTTTTTGATGCCGCTCTCGCGCCTGCGAGCTTCGATGCGGTGCTCGCGTGCAATGTGCTGCTCTATGTCGAGCAGCGCGCGGAGGTGCTCGCGCGCGTCCGCGAGCTGCTCAAAGCAGACGGAAAGCTTCTCGTGGTATCCGATTGTCTCGGCGAGGGCTTCACGCGCGAGCGAGTCCGCAAATGGTTTGAATACCACACCGGCAAGCGCCCCTTCGTCGCTTTCGACACGCGCAGGACGCTGGAAGCGGACATTTTGAGCGCGGGATTTACCGTGCTGGAGCAGGAGGACCTGTTCACCGCACCGCCCAACCGCTTTATCGCCGCGCAAAGGATATAAAAAAGCAGAACAAGGCCGTCAGGACGTTCGTCCTGACGGCCTTGCCGTGTATTTCGGTTTACTTGTGCAGCAGCGGGGAGAGGGGCTTGTAGATGAGGAAGCACAGCGCCACGTCGATCATACCCTTGACGAAGGTGAAGGGCATATTGAAGACCATCAGGCACTCAAGGAGGCCGTTGGTCGAGGGACGGATGGCCTGATACATGCCGATGATGGCTTCAAGCGGCAGGTGATAGCACACAACGTAGGCGGGGTAGACCACAAAGTAGTTGAGGGGTACGGACAGCACCGCCATCAGCAGCGCGCCGACGAGCGCGCCGGTGAGGGCACTCTTGCGGGACTTCTTGCGCTGATAGATGAAGCCTGCAGAGAAGGAGAAGACGCTGCCCATGATGAAGTTGAAGAGCTCGCCGACGTAGGCGGAAGACGTGCCATGCAGCACGGAGAACAGCACGTTCTTGAGCAGCGTTACGACAACGCCGTAGATGGGACCGAGCGAGAACGCCGCGAGCAGCTCGGGGAGATCGGAGATGTCGAGCTTGACGAATGCGGGGATGAGCGCGGGGATCGGGAACTCGATGAACATCAGCAGGAACGCGACGGTCGAGAGCATGGCGGTCACCGTGAGCTTGTGGGTGCGGCTGATCGCGCGGGGCTTGGAGATGGCGCTGGCATTGGATTCGGACATAAAAATACACTCCTTTTTGTCATTTCCCCTGAAAGAACAAGTCTTCCAAGGTGCATGACGCAAAAGAGCGTGAAAATTGCGTGGTAGATCGCGCGCAGCACATCTTCTCTCATCCGGACTGTGACCGTCGGTACCGGAATTTCACCGGTTCGTGCGATAAAAAATTACCGCTTGCGGACTGTAACCGCCGGTGGGGAGTTTCACCCCGCCTCGAAGACAAGTGATTCAGTTGATAGCTTGAGTATACGACAAATCTCCAAAATGTCAAGAGGAAAATACTTTACAAAGGAGAACAGATGTTCTATAATGTGCAAAGAGAGGAGGCGATGCCGATGCGGGGAAGACCCTGCTCCTGCGCGTTCACCGGCCATCGGCCGGGAAAGCTCCCGTGGGGCGAAAATGAGAGCGACCTGCGCTGCATCGCACTCAAGGCGAAGCTGCGCGCGGCGGTGGAGAGCGCCATCCACGAGGGGATAGAACATTTCATCTGCGGTATGGCCGAGGGCTGTGACCTCTACTTTGCCGAAACCGTGCTGGCGCTGAAAAGCACATACCCGCACATCACGCTCGAGGCGGCCATCCCGTGTCCCTCGCAGGCGGACGGCTGGGGCGAAGCGCAAAAATCCCGCTACCGCGACATTTTAGCTCGCTGCGACTATGAGACCATGGTGCAGCAGAGCTACACGCCGGGCTGCATGCAGCGGCGCAACCGCTACATGGTCGACCATGCGAGCCTGCTGATCGCCGTGAACGACGGCGCGCGCGGCGGGACGCGTTCGACGGTCGAATACGCCTTCAAGCGCGGTGTGAACGTGCTGGACATCCCACTGGAATAGAGCAGAAATAAGAAAAAGGAGTGTTCTTTTTAAGAACACTCCTTTTTTGATGCGATTTGCAGATCAAATGTCGAACACGCCCATCACGGCAATGCCGATGACAACAAACAGGATCATCAGGTAATGCTTCCACGAGAGCTTTTCCTTGAGGAAAAGCCGGCTCCACAGCACGCTTGCCGCGCAGTAGGAGCTGATGATCGGCGCGGACATCGCCAGATGCTCCGTATCGGCGATGGCATAGATGTAGGCGAACTGACCGGCCGTTTCGCAGACGGCGCCGATGTACTTCGGCGCTTCGCGCTTGGGCAGCAGGCGATCCTTCTTGATGAAGACCACATAGATGAAGCACAGCACCGCGGCAAACAGGAACGTCAGCTCGTAGGCGCAGTTTGCGCTGCCCTCGTTCAGCGTTTCCAGCACGCGGTTGTCGGCGAAGGTGCCGGCGGCGTCGAGCAGGCAGTAGGCCACGGGCAGGGCGAGGGCCAGGAAGCTCTTGGAATACTTGCGGTTGCCCTCCGCCTGACGGGCGGCGCGCAGCTCGGGGTCCTCCGTGGCATCCACCACACCGAGACCGATCGCACCCACGCAGACGAGGACGATCGCGCCGAGGGCGAGCGGGGAATAGTCCTCGCCGCCGACAAATAGCAGTGTCATCACGGCGACGAGCGCGCCCGACGAGTTGCAGATCGGCGACGAGACGGACAGCTCAATGTAGCGGAGGCCGAGATAACCGAGCGTCATCGAGCCGATGTACAGCAGCGACACGGGCAGATACGTCCAGATGACGGACCAGCTGATCTCCGTGCCGCCGACAAAAATTTCGAATGCGGCGTGAAGGCCCATCACCGTACCGACGGCGATGACCATCTTGAGGTGGGCGAGATGATCGTCCTCTCCCTGACAGCCGATCTTGGAAAACAGGTCGCTGCCGCTCCAGCAGAGCAGCGCGATCAGAGAAAGCCAGAACCACATATAAAATTGTTAAACTCCTTTGTACTGTTATTTTTTAGATGGTAAAAACAACGGTACGCGGGGGCGGACGGCGGCGAAAGTGCCGATTGGCTGCGGGTGTTCTACGGATGAGCATAAAAAAGCGGTATCCTTTACGGAAGGGGAAATTTTCGTTACGGCAGGGTGATGAGCCCGGCGTCGAGCATCTTTTGCAGCGACAGCAGCACGCCGAGCTTGGCGTGGTACCAGGTGAGGCCGCCCTGATAGTAGACGGCGTAGGGCTCACGCACGGGGCCATCGGCGGAGAGCTCGATGGAGCTGCCCTGCACGAATGCGCCTGCCGCCATGATGACGTCGGAATCGTAGCCGGGCATCGGCGCGGGGACAGGGTCGACATAGCTGTCGACCGCGGCGGCGGACTGGATGCCCTTGCAGAAGGCGACCATGCCCTCGGGAGAGCCGAGCTCGACGCACTGGATGATGTCGTGGCGCGCCTCTTTCGACGACGGAACGACGGTGAAGCCGAGCTTTTCATAGCACGCGGCGACGAATACCGCGCCCTTGACCGCGCCGGAAACGACGTTGGGCGCGAGGAAGAAGCCCTGATACAGCGCAGGCATGAGACCGAGGTTTGCACCGACCTCCTGCCCGAGACCGGGCGCGGAGAGACGGTAGGCGCAGCGGTCGACGCACTGCTGCGTGCCGCAGATGTAGCCGCCGATGGGGGCGAGACCGCCGCCGGGGTTCTTGATGAGACTGCCGACGATTATATCCGCGCCGAGATCGCTCGGCTCGTTCGCCTCGACAAATTCGCCGTAGCAGTTGTCGACCATGACGACGACGTCGGGGTGCAGCTTTTTGCAGAACGCGATGGCCTCGCCGATGGCGTCGACGGAGATCGTCGGGCGCGGGCAGTAGCCCTTGGAGCGCTGGATGTGGATGAGCTTGGTCTTATCGTTCAGCGCGCGCTCGATGGCGGGGAAGTCAAAGCTGCCGTCTTCGAGCAAATCGACCTGCGCATAGCTGACGCCGTACTCCTTGAGCGAGCACGGGCTTTCGCGGATGCCGATGACCTCTTCGAGCGTGTCGTAGGGCTTGCCGGAGATGGCAAGCAGCTCATCGCCCGGCAAAAGGTTCGCGGAAAGCGCGATGGCCAGCGCGTGCGTGCCGCAGGTGATCTGCGGGCGGACGAGCGCGGCCTCGGTGTGAAAGGCGCTCGCGTACACGCGCTCTAAGTTGTCGCGGCCCTCATCGTCGTAGCCGTAGCCCGTCGAGGCGGCGAAGTGCGTCGCGTTCACGCGGTTTTTCTGCATCGCGGCGATGACTTTCGCCTGGTTGAGCTCGGCGATCTGCTCGATCTCGGCAAAGCGGGGCTTGAGCTCATCGAGCACGGTCTCGCCGAAGGCGAGCACCTTTTTGCTCACACCGAGCGACAAATACATTTCCTCTCTGTTCATTTTTCCTCCTCCGGCGTATCGGGAAATGCAACGCCGTTGCATCGTAAAATAAACCGCAGCGGATAGTCGCGGTCGAGATAGTTGCTGCTGTACCATTCATAGGTTGCGGCGGGGACTTGGCGCAGCTCGGGCGCTTCCATGCGGAAAAGCTCAAAGGTCTGTCGGTCACCCGAGAGCAGCGCGCCCAAAAGCTCGCCCTGCTGCTCTTCATAGAGCCGGGCAAAGCACGCGTCCATAATGAGCGCGCAGGCACGCTCATCGGTTGAGCCGTAGTCCTCGCGGTGGGCGAGCCAGTAGAGAAATTCGCGCGGGTCGAGGTCCAAGTGCGTCGTGACCTGCGATAACTTATAGAACGCGGTTCTGTCCTGCCGCTTCAAAACGTCGATGAGGTAGGCGACAAGCTGCTCGTCCAATTCGACGCAGTCGCAGAAGACCTCGAACGCGTGCTTGCCCGCGTCGGGATCAGGGGTACTTTCTGCTGCGGGCGGCTTTTCCTCGGGCTGCTCCAGTTCCGTCGCGGCGGTGAGAATTTGCAGTAGTGCGCGGGAGAAATCCTCCTCGCTGAAATGGTCGAATATCGACTCGTCCAGCTCGTCGCCTGCGCTTTTGGCGCACAGGCGCACAAAGTCCGGCACACTCAAATCTTTCAGCGCGCTTTGCAGCTGCGCGGCGCGCTCCTCAGTGGTATCGGCGGTGAGCGCAAGCTCCGGCGGCGCGGGCATTGTGCCCTCGCACAGCGCGCTCATATAATGTAAGTAGCGTTCGCACAGTTCCATTGCCGTACCCCCTCAGTTTATAATCTCTAATACTCTATCATACGGCGGCAGAAAAAGCAACTGAAAACCGAAGAAAGCCATCAAATACGGCTTTCTTTCTGAATTTTCGCCCTGAGCAGTGCGCAGTTTTCCTGCAAACGCGCATCGTCCGGTGCAAGCGCAAACGCTTTTTCCGCGTTTTTCAGCGCGCTTTCCCACTGCGAAAGGTGAAAGTACGCGACGCTCAGAAGATCGTAGGGGAAGCTGCCCCACGCGAACGGCTCGCAGATATAGGTGCGCGGCCGCTCGGCGATCGCGAGCGCGCAGTTTACCATAAAAATGACGCCGCACCAGTCCTTTTGCTGATAAAGCAGGTCGGCAAACTCCAGATACGGCTCGCGCAGGTGCGGCGCTTCCGCGATGGCGCGGTGCAGCCAGAGCACGGCCTCGTCCTCGCGCCCCAAATGCCGCAGGCAGCGAGCGATGTAGCGCATCGAGGCGCAGCGCTCATCGCGCCACACGGCCTGCGGCATCGCGAGGTGCGCCTTCAGGGTCGAGACTGCCTGCGCCCACTCGCCGCGGAACATGTACTCGCGGCCTAAATAGTGGCGGTTGCGGTCGTTTTGCGGGTCCTCCCGCACGGCAAGCTCTAAAAGTGGAAGATACTGCCCGCGCGATTTGCTCGGGTCGGGGTGGTGGTCGAGCTGCACGCCCTCGGCGTCGACAAAGCGCTCGCCGCCCTCGCCCAGATATTGAAGAACCTCGTGCACCGGATTTACCCAGCGGTAGCAGCCGTTTTTGTGAATTTTGTCCGTCCAGAAGACGCAGCCCTCGCGCCCATCGGGCAGAAAGCTCCACGTGTAGCGGTAGCGGGCGCGTGTTGTGTCCGGTTGCCACGCGCGCTCGAGCTTTTCGCGCCAGCCGGGCTGAAACTGCTCGTCGAGGTCGATGCAGCAGCAGATATCGGCGTCCTTGGGGATGAGCTTCAGCGATTTATTGCGCGCGACATCGAAGCGCCACGGCGCGATGATCTTCTGCTCGACGTGTGCGCCGCGTGCTTTGAGCCTTTCGACCGTATCGTCCGTCGACCCTGTATCCAGCACGCAGATATCGTCCGCCTCGGACATCGAATCCATGAAGCGGTCCACAAACTGCGACTCGTTTTTACAGATGGCGTAAACACATATCCGACAGGGAATAGGACTCACCTTCCTATTTTATATGTATGGCGGCACGGTGAACACCGTACCGCCATGGTTCAGGTCGCAAGCAGACCCGCTGCGCGGAGATTTGCCAGCAGCGCGTTGAACTGCTCGACGACGTCCTCTACGCTTGTCGCATCGGCAACAGCTGCCGCCGCGCGCGTATCGCTCGGTCCAGTCGGCCCAGTCGGGCCGGTGGGACCGGTTGGCCCCTGGGGGCCCTGCGCGCCGTCGCTGCCGACAAGCCCCTGTGGTCCGGTCGGACCAGTAGGACCAGTCGCGCCGGTCGTTCCGGCCGCGCCCACAGGTCCCTGCGGCCCGGTGGGGCCAGTAGGACCGGCTGCTCCTGCGGGACCCTGCGCACCCTGCGGTCCTGCAGGACCGACAGCACCTGCGGGCCCCTGCGGGCCTTGAACGCCCTGCGCTCCGGCAGGCCCTGTCGGCCCGACTGCACCTGCTATCCCTGCGGGGCCCTGGATACCCTGAACGCCTTGCGGTCCGGTCGGACCCATCGGGCCGGGTACGCCCTGAATGCCCTGCACGCCCTGCGGACCCGTCGGCCCGATCACACCGGGGCCGGGATACGGCGGAAACGGCGGCGGGGGCGGCACGGGACGGGGCGGCGGAAAATCGCAGCTACAATTGTTCTGAAAACGGTTGATGACGATCACCCTCCTTTGATCCCTTGCAGGATATCTCCTGCCCTCCATCCTATGCTGAGAGACCGGGAGGGTGAGCGGTGCGTTTGTGCACTTTCTGTGAACGATGTCAAAAATTCTTGCAAGGACGTGGGTGGTATGCTAACATGTTATAATATGTGATAATTTCGCAGACAAGGAGTGACGATCGTGCGAAAGAAATGGCTGATCATGATCCTTTTGGTGCTGGTGCTGGCGATCATGCTGGTCCTGCGCCTCAAGGGCACAAAGGATAAAGAAGACGCTTCGACAAACAATGCTGACGGCCAAACGGAACAGACGGATGCGAACAGCGCAGCCGATACGAACAATGTCACGGATGAGACGCTCGGCTCGCTCGCAGCAAATGAAAACGGCGGTGTAGATATTACGGTGACGGCGGAGGACGGCACGGCCAAGACCTATACCTTTACCGATGTTGCGCTTGACGCATGGTATGCGCAGGCGGTCGACTATGTCGTTTCCACCGGCGTGATGAGCGGTGATGAGGAGCAGAGCCTCTTCCGGCCAGAGTACGGCGTGGAACGCTCACAGTTCGCTGTCATCATGTACCGCTTTGCCGGCGGTACGCCGACGGCGGAGGAGGCGAGCTTCAGCGACCTCACGGGGGACGAGTGGTATTATGAATATGTCAAATGGATGGTCGGCGAGGGACTGATGGGCGGCAATGGCGGCGCGTTTGATCCAAACGGTTTCCTTTCCTGTGAGCAGGCACTCATTGTGCTCTACCGTCTTGCGGGTGAACCGGCCATCACCGGCACGCTTGAGGGATATCCCTATGCACCCAAGGTTTCCGAGAGCGGTAAGGATGCTGTGACTTGGGCGTGGAACAGCGGCCTCATCACGGAAAAGGAATGTGTCTGGTACCCGACGCAGGCTGTCAGCCGCGCGCAGGTCGCGCTGCTGCTGATGCGCTACGATACTTTGATCGGCCGAAACGCAGCATAAATGAATGAATAGAAAAAATGCGGGCATCCTGTTCTTGGCAGAATGCCCGCAAACCATTGAAAATACTGACTTTTGGAGAGCTTTGTAAAGTGACGGAAAAGAAAATGTCGAAAAAAGTAAAATTAACTGTTGACAAACGAGGAATGAGGTGCTAAGATAACACCTGTTCCGCGAATGGAGCGTGCACCT
>OIXV01001040.1_pt1 | contig 25657 bp, 17 predicted proteins | sample 1587771 | NCBI WGS metagenome assembly OIXV01 (sample SAMEA3888893, study PRJEB22519) | human gut metagenome | biome: human gut; feature: human-associated habitat; material: faeces | place: Denmark | collected 2010
AACCTTGTTCATATCGAACAAAAGTTTAAGCACATCGTTGTTTAATTTACAAGGTGCAATTTTCCTTTGCCTTCAGTGGAAAATTGCACCGCGTGTCGAAAATCTTCGTGATTTTCGACCAAGGTACTCAAATGCGTCAGCATTTGAACACTAAAGGTTTTGGATTCTGTTAAATCGAAGCAGTCTTAACCGCTCACCAACAGCTTATTTAGTATACCTCTCCTGATACGCTTTGTCAACACATTTTTTCATTTTTCCCAAAAATTTTTGCGTATAGCCTGCTCTCCCCTTGTCCATACTGAGTCCCGAGGTGAATTTCTATGAAGTATTTCTGCAATCTTACAGCACTGCTATCCATTGATCAAACGGCTAACGCCTGTTTTTGCGCACTTTCTCCGGAAATCCGGCAGCGTATTCTTCCGCACAGCGCACAGCTGCATACGCGCGAGGAACTGCTGCTCTGCGCCTTCCGTCTGCTGCAGCAATAGTAAAATCCCGAAGCCTATCGCCTCGGGATTTCTTCTTATTTCGCCGCCAGCAAGCACGCATACCGCAGTTTAAGGCGCATTTTCCAGCTTTTCTTCACATTTCTTCCCCAAAGCCGCTGCACGAACAGATCGAGCGCACGCTCCTCGAACGGCTCAAGCGCGATGCCGCCGTATATGGTTTTCTCAAGCAGACCGTTCACACGCTCGTACTCTCCGGACTTAACCGACGGCAGCGTGTCCGCAAGCGCCTTATCAGTCGCCGATGTCTCCCAGCCGAGCGCCGTGTCAATTCCCCAGAGGGAAATCAGCTTGAACATCAGCTTCTGTGACTGCCGCACACGCTCCTCGATCGACATTCTGCGCCGTTTACGTTCCGCATTCCACAGCAGGAACGTGCGTGTCAGCTCCATCGCGCACAGGCACACAGCACCGCCGATATTTCAAGGCACCATGCGACTGCTCTGCGGGTGATCGCACGGCTGCCGCTCGTCATGTGCAGACCCAGCTGACCCGCTGTCAGCAGCACAAGCGCCAGCGGATAAAATCCCTCTCCGAACAGCGAAAGCAGCAGCCAGAATACACTGATGAATGCCGCAAGCCGGCTGCTCTGCCGGCTGACCGCATACCACGTCAGCAGTCCGATGAGCACCGCCGCCAGCAGCGCAAACGCCCATACATCCCGCTCGGAGGCTGTGCCGGAAAACAGCGCGAGGCCGCCTTCGTGCACCGTATTCCATCGGTCAAGCATGGCGTTGAGCCACGCTCGGCCGCCTGCAATGTATCCTCGGAACCCGGTCACGATCAGCACAGCCGGAACGGGTGCGAGCGCCAGCAGCCGCCGTTTCGGCGCAAACGTAAACGTCATCGGTACGGTTTCGCCTTCCCGTCCGCCGGATTTAACGCGCACAGAGGTACGCAGCAGCCGCGCATCCCTGCGGGTGAGCAGCGCCATCAGCGCCGCCGATACCGCCAGAACGATGAGCGCCGCCAGCAGAAACGGCTTGCTGAAGGCAATCAGCAGCACGAGCAGCGCCGCATACAGCAGCGCGAACGCCAGCCGATTTTTCCACATAGCGCCTCGCTCCTCTGTGTGCGCGGGCTTGATCTTTGTCATGATCTCCGCCAGCACCTGCTTTACGGCAACGCCTTCCACGCGCGCCTGCGGGCGCAGCGCCAGACGATGTGCGCATACATCGACGAACATACTCTGCACATTCTCGGGCACAACGTAGTTGCGCTCGCGCAGCGTCACCTTCTCTACATTTTCCGGAACGGTCAGCTCGGTCATGTCATACGGAATGCCGAGGTACGCACTGCCGTCCGCATTGGTAAGAATACCGTCCGCGGTTGCGGCATACGCCGTGCTGTCCGCATCCACAATATAGCCCTTCTTGACCGTAATGCCCTTTACAGCTGTCTGTGTGCCTTCCGGCTGTTCGCTGTAGTTTTTCGTGTTGACATACCGCACCGTATCCGGAATTTTGATGTAATCAACCTCATGCAGGGTGTTTTCCGTGCCCATATCCACCGCCTGCACATACTTCGGTACCTCGAGCACACTGCCGGGATCGCCCTCATAGCCGGTAAGCGTCTGCATGTAGATGAATTTCTGGGTGATCGAAAACTGCGGTGCGTCGACCGGCAGATCCGGCTCGGTCTCATCCAAAGAAGCCACTGCAAGGCCATCTGCAGCATCGTCCTGGAAACGGGTTACCGCGCCGGTATCCGTGTCATACCAGCAGATTTTGACCTGCACCGTATAGTTATCCCACAGCGGAACCATATCCGCAGGCTCGATAACATGACGGCCCGCCGCCGGATGGTACATCCACGGAATCAGCTCGCCGTCCTCCAGCCAGCCGGGGAACAGCGCGGACAGGCGTTTCTCTCCCAGCAGATCTCTCTGATAGCTGTACAGGTCGATTATCGCGCTTTCATCATCCGGATCAAAGTTGGTATCATCATATGGATTGAGAAGAATACCGTTGTCAAACTGTGTATTTTTATCGCCCTCCGTCAGCCTGCGGTTGAGGATGAAGATGCGGTTTCGCTTCAGCGTGTAGGTAACATCCGCGTAGTCCTTCCACGCGCTTCCTTCACTGAGGCGGTAAGACGCACTGATTTTGATCTCGGTCGCATCGCTCAGAATCTCATCCAGAGTCTTATCATATTCTCCGGTTGCCTCATTCAAGAAGCTGAAGAAGGTGTCACCGATCCGGATGCCGTTGATACGGACGAACACGCCGAAATGCACGTCGTTGCCGTTTGCATCCTTCAGGTTGCTCCAGTAGTAAGTTTTGCCGTTGCTATCCTTTACATAGGTTTCCAGTGCATTGTAAATCTTGCGGGCAGTGATGTTTTTCTGCCCGGCGTACAACGCAGACGGGTCTGCCTCTCACGAACTATTCTGCGGCTGCTGAATAACAACCTCCTGTACGGTGCTGTCATCCACATTTCCTTCATAATACGGCTTGCTGCTCGGATCCTGCTCGCCAATAACACCTGCGCCGGTCTTGCCGGAATCCGGGTCCTGCATGGTATTCGCAATGGATCCGCCCTGTACTGATGGCGGGGCAGCCGTGCCGCCGGCAACCGAGAGCGGGTCGGAGAAATTCTCCTGTATGCGCTCGCGCTGGAACATGAAATCCGCACTGCTGTCGTTCTGCGGGTCGCTGGTATCGTCCGCGCCGCTGTCCTGCTTCCAAAGCTCGCTGTCGTCCTTTTCTGCCGTGCTGTCGCTGCCCTTTACGTCCTGATCATCGTCAAAATGCACCTGATTGGCATTGAAGCCGCGTTCCGTGTCCGAGGGGTGAAAATGATTGCCCGAGCGGTACGCCGAAACACCCAGAACCATGCCCGTTGTCAGCGCTGCGACGTCTGCCGCACCGAGTACGTTTTTGGTCAGTATTGCCCTCGACAGCAGAATCTTATCCTGTCTTCCCATATCAGCTCACCCGCTCTCTCCTCTGCAGAAACTTGCCGATATTACGCTGCAGTGCCCGAAAAACGACCGGTTTTGCGTAATGACCGTTCATGCCGCTCTCGATGGACAGGCGCTCGTCCTCGACAAACGCATCTGCCGACAGCGCAAAAATCAGGATGCTCTTCGCGTCCGGACGCTTCATCGCACGGATGGTGCGGGCCGCCGTGCCGCCGTCCATCACCGGCATCTGCACGTCCATCAGAATAAAATCGTAGCAGTTTTCCGGATGCTCGCTGAACTTGTCCACCGCGATCTGTCCGTTTTCGGCTGTCTCGATCTCGGCGCCCATCTCCTGCAGCACCTCGACCATAATCATCGCGTTGATCTCGTTGTCCTCGGCAAGCAGGATGCGTCTGCCGCGGAACGCATTCGCGGTCTCCTCCATGGAAGCACGAGACGGCTCTCTGCATATCTCCTGCCGCACAGATCGGCAACAGGTCGTGCTGACGCATGATAAGGCATACGTCATTGCTCTGTCGATCCATGTTGTATAGCAGAATCTCATCTGCCCGCCGGAGTGCGCTCCGTTTTTATCCGCGCACTGCCTGCGGTTCCGCAGCGCAGCACACAGGAGCACAACCGCCAGCAGTGCCTCAGCACAGCCGATCACCACCAGCGGAAAGTGCTCACCCAGCATTTCCAGCCAATCCGTTATGTGCATTCCTTCACCTGCCAAATTCTATTTTTGCTCTTTTCTATATTTTTCATCCAGTCGATACCTACATATCCATTTATACATAACAGCTCCTATATCTGTCGATTTACAACATTTTCCCCAATGCAACCGCTCTCTCCGACAAATTTCTCCCCCAAAAAGCACAAAAAGGATACAGAACAGTACTGTTCTGTATCCTCTTGTATCAATTCAGTTTTAAGCCGAATTACAGCTTTGCCAGCTCGGATGCGATCAGCTTGTTGATGATCTGCGGGTTGCCCTGACCCTTGGAAGCCTTCATGCACTGGCCTACGAGGAAGCCGGTAACATTCTTGCCTGCCTTGAAATCGGCAACAGCCTTTTCGTTCTTGGCGATAACGTCCTGTACGATGGCGAGGATAGCGCCCTCGTCGGATACCTGCTTGAGACCCATGCGGTCAACGATAGCCTCAACGGTCTCATCGGTCTCAAACATGCTCGGCAGAACCTTCTTGCCGGCGTTGCCGGAGATGGTGCCCGCCTCGATCAGCTTGACCAGAGCAACCAGCTTGTCTGCGGTCATCTTGGTCTCGCGGAGGCTTACGCCCTTGTCGTTCAGGTACTTGGAGATATCGGACAGGATCCAGTTTGCGGCAGCCTTGGGCTTAACCTGCTTTGCGGCAGCGTCGAGCAGCTCGGCCTTCTCAAAGCTGTCAGACAGCAGACGCGCCTCCATGGCAGTCATGCCGTACTCGTTGAGGTAACGCTCGTAACGGGTAATCGGCAGCTCCGGAACCTCGCTCTCGATCTGGTGCAGCCACTCGTCGGAGATCTCTACGGCGATCAGGTCCGGATCCGGGAAGTAACGGTAGTCCTGCGCATCTTCCTTGGTACGCATTACCGTGTTCTTCAGCTTAACGTCGTCCCAGCGGCGGGTCTCCTGCTGGATTTCGCCGCCGTTCTCTACAACCTCGATCTGGCGTGCAATCTCGTAATCAATCGCACGGACCGCACCGGAGAAGGTGTTGATGTTCTTCATCTCAACGCGGGTGCCCAGCTCGGTGGAGCCTTCCGGACGGATGGAAACGTTAACGTCACAGCGGATGGAGCCTTCCTCCATCTTGCAGTCGCAGATATCGAGGTAGGACAGCGTAGTCTTGATCATTTCAAGGAATTCCTTTGCCTCGGCAGAGGAATGCAGGTCGGGACGGGTTACCATCTCGATCAGCGGTACGCCGCAGCGGTTGAAGTCAACGATCGTGCCGTCGATCTCGTCATGCAGCAGCTTGCCCGCATCCTCCTCGAAGTGGATGCGCTCCAGACGGCAGGAGTGCTTCACGCCGTCCACATAGAAGAATACCTCGCCGTTCTCGCAGATCGGCACATCAAACTGGGAAATCTGATACGCCTTCGGCAGATCGGGGTAAAAATAGTTCTTACGGTCAGCCTTGCACAGCTGATTGATGGTGCAGCCGGTAGCCTTGCCCATCTTGGCGGCGTAGTGTACAACCTGCTTGTTGAGTACCGGCAGTGCGCCCGGCATACCGGTGCAAACCGGGCAGGTGTGAGTGTTGATCGGTGCGCCGAAGCCAGTGGAGCACGAGCAGTAAATCTTGCTCTTGGTGGACAGCTCCGCATGCACTTCCAGACCGATGACAGCTTCGTATTTCATGTTTGTCTTCCTCCCTTACAGTGCAGCGATGATGTTCTTGAGACCGGACGCCTGCTCAAAAGCCAGACCGGCATTCAGCAGCGTCTGCTCGCCGAAGCGCGGACCGATGAGCTGCATGCCGACCGGCATGTGGTTCTCATCAAAACCACACGGCTGAACCAGACCCGGCAGACCGGCGATATTGACGGAAACCGTGCAGATATCGCCTGCGTACATCTCGAGCGGATTGGTGGTCTTGGAGCCGATCTCGTAAGCCGTGGTCGGCGCAACCGGCGTCAGGATGACGTCGCACTTCTCAAATGCGTTTGCAAACTCCTCGCGGATCTTGCGCTGTGCGGCACGAGCCTTCTTGTAGTACGCATCGTAGTAGCCGGAGGACAGAACGTAGGTGCCCAGCATGATGCGGCGCTGTACCTCGGCGCCGAAGCCCTCGGAACGGCTCTTGGTGTACAGCTCGATGATGTCATCGCCTGCATTCGGGGTACGGTAGCCGTACTTTACGCCATCGAAACGGGCAAGGTTGGAGGAAGCCTCTGCAGAAGAGAGGATGTAGTAGATCGGCAGTGCATACTCAACGAGCGGCAGAGAGATCTCGAATACCTCTGCGCCGAGTGCCTTGTACGCCTCTGCAGCCGCCATAACGTTCTTGCGGACAGCATCCGAAATACCCTCGCCAAAGTACTCCTTCGGCAGACCGATCTTGAGGCCCTTGACGTCAGCGTTCAGGTTTGCGCGCAGCGAACCCTCAAACGGGGTCTTGACAGAGGTGGAATCGTGCAGCGGATCGTGACCGGTAACCGCATCGAGCAGCATGGCTGCGTCCTCGATGGAGCGGCCGAACGGGCCGATCTGGTCGAGAGAAGATGCGAATGCGATCAGACCGTAACGGGAAACCGCACCGTAGGTCGGCTTCATGCCGACAACGCCGCAGAAGGACGCCGGCTGACGGATAGAGCCGCCGGTATCCGAGCCGAGCGCCAGCGGAACCTCGCCTGCTGCAACAACAGCAGCGGAGCCGCCGGAGGAACCGCCCGGTACACGGTCGAGACCATGCGGGTTGTGGGTCGGGTGCATAGCCGAATTCTCGCAGGAGGAGCCCATTGCGAACTCGTCCATGTTGGCCTTGCCGGTGATGACCGCATCGGAAGCAATCAGCTTCTCCATAACGGTTGCATTGTACGGCGGCTTGAAGCCCGCCAGCATCTTGGATGCGCAGGTGGTCAGCGTGCCCTTGGTGCAGATGTTGTCCTTAATGGCGATCGGGATACCGGCCAGCGCGGACAGTTCCTCGCCGCTCGCGCGCTTCTTGTCAACCGCTTCTGCCTGTGCCAGCGCGGACTCCTCGGCTACGGTAACGTAGCCCTGAACCTTATCCTCTACCGCCTTGGTGCGGGCAAAAACGTCCTTTGCCAGCTCTACTGCGGAGATTTCCTTTTTGCCGAGCAGCTCGGACAGCTCGGACGCAGTTTTTTCGTAAAGTGCCATGATTCTGTCCCCTCCTTACTCGACAACACGCGGAACTGCTACGCCGCCGCACTGGAAGTCCGGTGCATTCGGCTCGATCAGCTCATCCGGCGTGAATTCCTGGATCACTTCGTCCTCGTGGAACGCATTCTTGCGCTCGGTGTTGATAACATCGGTGATATCGCCCAGATCAAGCTCAGCCAGCTTGTCCACCATTGCGACGATACCCTGCATGTCATCGGCCAGACGGTCGAAAATGCCGCCGGTCGAATCCAGACGTGCCAGGGACGCGATGTGCTCAATTTCTTTTCTGGAAATTGCCATGTCGTTTCTCCTCCAATTTTTAATCTATCTAAATTAGGTATTTAACGCTGTAAATGGTTTGGTGCGGCGGGGTGAGGGCAGAAGGTGAATTGCGGCAAAGCCGCAAGAGAAGCCCCCTGGGGTGCCCCGCCCTACGGTGTATTTCATTCGATATTGCCGCTCTCGATCATTGTCCGGAATTCTTCTTCCGTCAAGACCGGGATTCCCAGCTCTGCCGCCTTCTGCAGCTTACTGCCGGCATTCTCGCCTGCGACGACATAGCTGGTCTTTTTCGAGACCGAACCGGCCGCTTTGCCGCCGAGAGACTCGATCAGATCGTTGATCTCCTTGCGGGTATAGAGCGTCAGGCTGCCGGTTGCCACAATGGTCTTTCCGGCGAGCAGGTCGCTCTTTGCGGTCTTTTCACCGATGAAGTTGACGCCGTGTGCGCGCAGCTTTTCAATGAGCGTATGCGACTGCGGCAGCTCACGCCAGGCGGCGATGCTCTCCGCGGTGGTCTGGCCGATGTCGCGGATCTCGGTCATCTCCTCGACCGGCGCAGTCAGCAGCGCATCAAGCGAGCCGAAGTGGTCGCTCAGGATGCGGCCCGCCTTCTGGCCGACATGCCGAATGCCGAACGCGAACAGCAGCCGCGACAGGTCGCGGGTCTTGCTGGCTTCAATCGAGCGGACAAGATTGTTCGCCCAGACGTCCACCTTTTTGCCGAGCGACAGCAGCTGCTCGACCGTCAGGTCGTACAGGTCAGCCGCCGACTTGACCAGTCCGGCGTCGATCAGCTTCTGCAGGTTGCCCTCGCCGCAGCCGTCGATGTCCATCGCGTCACGCGACGCAAAGTGCATCAGGTTGCGCAGCAGCTGCGCCGGACACGAGGCACTCGTGCAGCGGATAGCCGCCTCGTCCTCATCGTCGTACACCGGCGCACCGCACACCGGACAGAACTTCGGGAACTCATACGGCACGGAATCCAGCGGGCGCCGGTCCTTTTCCACGCCGATGATCTCCGGAATAATTTCTCCGGCTTTTCGGACGGAAACAATGTCGCCCACGCGGGCATCGAGCTGACGGATAAAATCGCGGTTGTGCAGCGTTGCGCGGGACACCGAGGTACCCGCAAGCCGTACCGGCTCGAGCACGGCATTCGGTGTCAGCACGCCGGTGCGTCCCACCGTGATGACGATATCCTTGAGAAGCGTCTGCTTGACCTCGGGCGGGTACTTATACGCCGCCGCCCACCGAGGAAATTTCGCGGTCGAGCCGAGCGTTTCACGCTGCGCGAAGGAGTTGACCTTGACAACAGCACCGTCAATGTCGAAATCCAGCTCACCTCGGGTCTCGCCCATGTTCTCAATCTCGCGCTGCACGTCCTGCGGGTCGGTGTAGACCGGATAGCGCGGGCTTGTCGGGAAACCGAGGCTCTTGAGATAATCAAGCGCCTGCACATGGCTTTCCATCGGCAACTCATCGCTGTTCTGAATGTTGAAGCAGAAGATGGACAGCCTGCGCTCGCGCGTTATCCTGCTGTCCTTCTGCCGCAGAGAGCCGGCAGCCGCGTTGCGCGGATTGGCAAGCAGCGGCTTGTCATGCAGCTCCAGCTCGGCGTTGAGTGCGTCGAACACGGACTTTTTCATGTAGACCTCACCGCGCACAATGAGATGCGGCGGTGCGTTCTCCAGCTTTTTCGGGATGTCCTTGATGGTTTTGAGGTTCTTGGTTACGTCCTCGCCCACCTGACCGTCACCGCGTGTCGCACCGCGGACGAACACGCCGTCCACATATTCAAGCGCGACCGAAAGGCCGTCGATCTTGTACTCGACAACGTACTCCGCCTGTCCGACGGCATTCTCCACACGGGAATAGAACTCGCCCAGCTCGTCAAACGAGAAAACATCCTGCAGGCTTTCGAGTGGGTAGGCGTGCGTCACCTTGGCAAACCGGCTGCTCGCCGTGCCGCCGACCCGCTGGGTCGGAGAGTTCGCGTCTGCCATCTCCGGATGCTCGGCCTCGAGCGCGCGAAGCTGACGCTGCAGCATGTCGTACTCATAGTCGGTGATTTCGGGCGCGTCCTCGTTATAGTATTTTTCGTTGTGATACCGCAGCTGCTCCCGCAGAGCGGTAATCTGCTCACGCACGTCCATAATAAAACTCCTTTGGTGTGAGCAAATACTCACACAGATTAAGTATACCAAATAATCCGATATTTTTGAAGTATTATTTTCCGGTTTCGTGAGAAATATCCGAATTTTCCTCGTAATCGCGGATTTCGCCGAGCAGATCAGAGCCGGAGCCGCCGATATAGGCGTACCGTTCGGGCACCGTGCCGACGATAACCGTGTCCGTGACCGGGTACGTCGAGACAATTTCCCGGTCTTCCCCGCCGAACGGCGTGAGAATGCGGAAGCCGGCATGCACCTCGATGAGAATCCGGTGGCGCGTCTGGTTGATGCCCGCCGAGGTAAACGCGCTGACGAACCGCGCCTCCATCTGAGCAAGTCCCGCAAGACCGACCTTCACCCTCGGGCCCATTCCGGTAAACAAACTGGGCGCGAATACCGTGCCGAGCGGCACCTCGGTCTGCGTTTCCTCCAGATAATCCAGCCGGTCAAACAGACCGTTGACGATACGCGCCTTCACCTTTCCGACTGCGATAATATCCGTACGCAAGGCCGTGATGCGGTTGTCGCTGTCGCGCTCAAGCACCACAAGGTCGGCAAATTCGTCCGGATGGGAGAAAACCTCGTCCTCCATCAGCGTGTTGATCTCCTTGATGGCGCTGTCCTCGCAGACGTTGACGGCGTACTCCATGAAAATGCGCTGAAAGCGTATGGTCAGCAGACCAAGACAAACCGCTAATAGCAGTATCAGCATGGCAAGCACCAGTCTCCTGCCGTTTTTCCGTCTGCGCCGCATAATACCACCCCAGACAGTATATGCAGTCGAGGGAGGAGATAGGAGTGAATGGTGGTTTACGTTTCATGCAGGGTGGGGCACCCCAGGGTGGCTTCTCTTGCGGCTTTGCCGCAATTCACCTTCTGACCCCACCCCGCCCCGCAGCCGAGTGCACTCGCTTATGTGCGGTGGGCTGTGGTCAGCCTGCCCTACGGTATGGGTAAATCAATAAATTTCACTCCTGCCTTGCAAAACGCTGTCCAAAGCAAAAAGAAGCACCCGATAAATCAGGTGCTTCTTTGCGCTTGTACGGTATAACCGAGGGATTAATCCTCTTCGTCCTCGAGCAGAGCACGGATGGACAGAGATACCTTCTTCTTCTCGTCGTTGATGTCGATGATCTTAGCCTCGACAACCTGGCCAACCTCCAGCTCGTCCTCCGGCTTTGCGATGCGGTGATCAGCGATCTGAGAAATGTGGATCAGGCCGTCAACGCCCGGTACGATCTCAGCGAATGCGCCGAACGGCATGAACTTGAGGATCTTAACCTCAGCAACAGAGCCGATGTCGTACTTGGACTTGAATACGTTCCACGGATTGTCCTCCTCGCGCTTGTAGCCGAGGGAGATCTTCTTGTTTTCCTTATCCAGACCGATAACGAATACCTTTACCTTGTCGCCAACAGAAACGACCTCGGACGGGTGCTTGATGCGGCCCCAGGACAGCTCGGAGATGTGAACCATGCCGTCCACGCCGCCGATGTCTACGAATGCGCCGTAGGAAGTCAGGGACTTAACGGTGCCGTCGTACTCGTTGCCGATTTCGATGGTGTTCCAGATCTGCTCAGCAGCAGCCTTGCGAGCCTCCCTCTGGATCTCACGGATAGAACCAACAACGCGCTTGCGCTGACGGTTGATCTCGGTGATATAGAAGGACTGCTTGGTCTTAACCAGCTGGCTCATCGGCTGATCCTTCGGTACGCCGGTCTGGGATGCCGGGATGAATACGCGAACGCCGTGTGCAGTTGCAACAACACCGCCGCGGTTCTCCTCAACGATAACACCCTCAACAACGGTGTGCTCGTCGTGTGCAGCCTCGATGGTCTCCCAGCCCTTCAGCTGGTCAACGCGCTTCTTGGACAGAGTGATGGTGCCCTCGCCGTCGTTCACGCGAACAACAACAGCCTCGATCTCGTCGCCAACGTGGATGTTGGCAGCTACGTCATAGTTCGGGTCGTCAGACAGCTCACCCAGCGGGATATACGCAGTGTGCTTAACGCCCAGATCTACCTGCACGTCGTTATTGGAAATACCTACAACGGTGCCGGTTACCTTTTCTCCATTATTTAAAGTCTTGAAGGACTCCTCCAGCATTGCTGCAAAGTCCTCACCAGTTTCAATCTTGGTTTCTTCGCTCATCATGTTACTGACCTCCTTAATTATCCATGCCGGTGTGGATGCTCCCGCCGTGATCCCGATGTGCTGGTGCTGCCCGAGCTCCTGCGTAGTAAGCTCTGCCGCGTCTTCGATGTAGCGCACATCCGAGCACAGCGACCGGCTGATCTCATACAGCCGTTTGGTGTTGGAGCTTTTCTTATCTCCGATCACGATCATTTGATCCGATACACCGGCAAGCAGACGAGCCTCCGACTGGCGCTCATCCGTCGCTTTACATATTGTATCAAAAATTTTGAGGTTTGTACACCTTTTTTTTATAAGTCCTACGGAAATATTCCAAATTGACCGGTTAACGGTGGTCTGTGCGACCAGAGAAATGGGTTTATTTTCCATTTTAGGCCGTTCCGAGAAGGCTCTCGCCTGCTCCTCGCCCTCGAGCACGACCGACTCGCCGCACCAGCCCTGAATGCCCACAACCTCCGGATGTCCTGCGCTGCCGAGAATGACGATCAGCCGTCCGTCCGCGCTCTCTTTGTCCACGATTTTGTGTATTTTCCGCACAAAAGGGCAGGTTGCATCAAAGATTTCGCACTTTTTTGCTTGAAGCAGCGTGTATACATTTCGTGGTACACCGTGCGCCCGAATGAGCACACCGGCACCGTCCGGAATGTCCTCAAGCGCATACGCGGTGTACACACCGAGCTTCTCCAGCCGCTCGATTTCGTGCATGTTGTGAATGATTTCACCATAGGCATAAATTTTTCCGTTTTTTTTCGCCTGCTGCTCGGCGAGGTCCACGGCACGGCGTACGCCGAAGCAGAATCCGGCGGTTTTGGCTACCGTTACGCTCATACCTGCTCCTTCAGCGCGTAGATGCGGCGCAGGATATCATCCGCGATCAGGCCGTAGTCCTTCTGCTTCGGATCCGGCGTGAACGGCTTGCCGATCACGACTGTGGCTCTGCAGCGGAAACGCTTGCCCTCGGTGATATACATCGGCAGGATCGGCGCCCGGGTCTTGACCGCCAGCATGGCCGCACCTTTCTTGGTTTCGCCCTCGGCGGCGTGGCGTGTGCCCTGCGGGAAGATGATGAGCTTCTGACCGGCACGAACCGAGCCGAGCGCGGTCTTGATGGCAGTGATATCCGCGCCCTCACGGTCGATCGGAAAAGCGCCGAGCGCCGCGATCAGCCACGCGAATATCTTCTTCCGGAACAGCTCCTTTTTCGCCATCAGGCGCAGCGGCGTCTTGCCGCCGAGTGCGACCGCCGCAAACGGCGGGTCGGACAGCTGCACATGGTTCGGACAGACAACACAGCCGCCCTCCGGGATGTTTTCGCGTCCGATCACGCGATAGCCAAAGAAAATATGGAACGCCAGCGCTACCAGCGGCACAACCAGAGCCTGGAACCAGCGGTGGTACTTGAATTTCATGCCTTTTCCTCCGTTTTTTCACGAATAATACGCAGAACGGCAGCTATGCTCTCCTCGAGCGTCAGGCTGCTCGTATCCAGCAGAACCGCATCGTCCGCCTGTTTGAGCGGCGCAACGGCTCTCGTCATGTCCTGCCTGTCGCGCTCGTTGATATCGTGCAGGATGCCGTCCATCGTCACCTGCTGCCCCTTCTCAATCAGTTCCTTATAGCGGCGCTCCGCACGGGACTGTGCCGAGGCGGTCAGAAAAATCTTGACCGGCGCATCCGGCAGGATAACCGTGCCGATATCGCGGCCGTCCATCAGGATGCTGCTGTTTTTCGCCATGCTGCGCTGGGTCTCCAGCAGAAACCGGCGTACTTCCGGCACAGCGGATACCTTGGACGCGTAGTACGAAATCTCCGGTGTACGAATGGCTTCGGAGACATCCTCGCCGTTCAGGAGAACGTGCTGTGCGCCGTCCTGATAGGTCAGCTGAATGGCAATCTCCGGCAGGGTTGCGATAATGCCTGCCGTATCCTCTCCGGCAATGCCCCTGCGGCACACCGCCAGACCGATGGAACGGTACATCGCACCCGTATCCACATATACATAGCCGAGTTTTGCCGCGGCAGCACGCGCCACGGTGGATTTTCCGGCCCCGGACGGGCCGTCAATGGCAACCGAAATGTACTTCATCATGATTCCTCCTCCGCAGCCGACAGACCCGCCAGACGGCCTGTGGACCACGCAATCTGCAGGTTGAAGCCGCCCGTGTAGGCGTCCACATCGAGCACCTCACCTGCGAAATACAGGTGCGGCAGCTTTTTGGACTCCATGGTTTTCGGGCTGACCTCGCGGACGGACACGCCGCCCGTGGTGATAATCGCCTCGGCGATCGGACGCTTGCCGGAAATCTCGACCGGGAACGCCTTGAGTACGCGCAGCAGCGCCGCTCTCTGTGCCTTGGTGATGGAATTGACCTTCTCGCGCGGGTCGATGCCGCTCTTTTCGACCATGACCGGAATCAGCTTCTTCGGGAGCAGCTCACCGAGCGCGTTGATGAAATCGCTGTTCTTGTGCTTGTCAAAGTCCGCGAGCAGACGCTTGTCGAGCGTCTTTTCGTCCAGCGCAGGCTTGAGATCAATCTCCACACGGTACTTTTCGCTGCCGAAATGGCGCATATGCGCACTCGCGGACAGCACCAGCGGACCGGACAGACCGAAGTGCGTGAACAGCATTTCACCGAAGTCCGAGTAGAGCTTCTTCTCGTTTTCATACACGGTCAGCTGCACGTTGCGCAGGCTGAGTCCCATCAGCTGCTGACAGGTGTCGCCGTCCTCGACCAGCGGCACGAGCGACGGATTCGCGGGCACAACCGTGTGTCCCGCCTGCCTGGCAAAGCGGTAGCCGTCACCGGTCGAGCCGGTCTGCGGATAGGACGCGCCGCCGGTCGCCACGATAATGCGATCCGCCTTGTACGTCTTGTGACCGGCGCGAACGCCTGTGAGCACACCGTCCTCGATGAGCAGCTCGTCTGCGGTCGTATGTACGATGGTCACACCCGCCTTTTTCACCCACAGGAACAGCGCGTCAATGATGTCGGCTGCCTTGTCCGACTGCGGGAACACGCGGTTGCCGCGCTCAGTCTTGAGGGCAACGCCATGGTTCTCGAAAAAGTCCATCACGTCCGCCGGACCGAATCCGCCGAGCGCGGAATACAGAAAGCGCGGATTGACCGGCACGTTGCGCAGAACCTCCTGCACATCGCAGTTATTGCACACGTTGCAGCGGCCCTTGCCCGTGATAAACAGTTTGCGGCCAACTTTTTCGTTGGTTTCCAGCAGCGTCACCTGCGCGCCCTGCTCCGCGGCAGTGCCTGCCGCCATCAGACCGGCTGCGCCGCCGCCGATTACGATAATGTTCAATTTATATCGTCCTCCGGTTTTTCATATACGTCGTATTCTTCCCAGATGCGCTCCAGCTTGTTAAATGTCTGCTCAATCTCATCGCGGCGGCTCATACCGACGGCCACGATCAGTGCGTTGATGACCGACAAGGGCGCCACGAGCGAATCGACAAAGCTCGCCATATCGCTGCGTGCGAGCAGCACATGATCGGCCACACGCGCCAGCGGCGACAGCTGCGAGTCGGTCAGTGCGATAACGCGGGCACCGCGGTCGCGAGCGTACTTCATCGCACTCAGCGTGCGCTTGGAGTAGCGCGGGAAGCTGATGCCGAACAGCACATCACCCGGTCCGACACGGAGCACCTGCTCGAAAATCTCGCTGACGCTGTTCGTATGTACAAGCGTCACATTTTCAAACAAAAGGTTGAAGTAAAAGCCTAAAAAGCTGGCTAAAGCGCTTGAGGAGCGCACACCGAGGATGTAGATCCGCTTGGCGCCCATGAGCGCGTCCACCGCGCCCTGAAAGGCATCGCGGTCGATCTCGTCGAGCGTTACGCGGATCATGTCCGTATCCGCGTGCAGCACGGTCTGCAGCACATCGCGGCCGCCCATGCGGTCGCCCGCAACCTCCATGCGCTGTACCGAGGTCAGCTTGTTGCGGATCATCTCCTGCAGGGCACGCTGCAGGTGCGGATAACCGTCATAGCCAAGCTCGGTCGCAAAGCGCACGACCGTGCTTTCACTCACGCCGACAGTCACACCCAGACGGCTCGCGGTCATGAACGCGGCCTTGTCGTAGTGCTCTAAGATAAAACGCGCGATCTGCTTCTGACCCTTGGAAAAGCCGGGCAGCTCGCTTTGAATTTTTGTGATCAGGTCATTCATTATACTCTCTCCTGCATTGCATTCTCTGCATACATTCCTGCATTTGCACGATACTATTGTAAGTGAACCTGCAAAAAAATGCAAGAGCATATGGGTGCAAATTGCAAAAAGACAGGGATTTCCTTAGAAGATCAGAGGTGGGTAATACCGTATAATTGAACAAGAGCGGTTTGCGAGTAAATTTTGCGTCCTGACGCGGCGCAGTTTTGCGGTAATACTTGATGTATTACCGTGAAATTTCGGCAGCGCGGACGGAACTCGCGCAAGGAACCGAAGCCAAAGTCAGGACACAAAATTTCCGCAAAGCACCGCGGCAGTGCGATCGGAGCCTGCACAAGGAGCCGCCGCTTTAATTGTGCGGTGTTGCCTTAAGGTATAATAATTTCGGTAATCAAGATGATTCCGGAAAAATGCAGCCGAACCGGAATTCGGCTGCATTCAGCGTTGCTGGATTTTTACTGCGGTGTTGCCTCAGTTACTTTACGATTTCCTTCGCTGCAGCGGTCAGAGCCTCGACCTTTTCTGCGGCCTCGGCCTTGTTTTCGCCCTTGGCCATGATGTAAACCTTGACCTTCGGCTCGGTGCCGGACGGACGGATGATAAAGGTTGTGCCGCCCTCGAGCTCGTAGTACATCACGTTCTGACCCTTAAGCTCCATCGGCTCAGACTTGCCGTCTGCCATGCAGGTACGGGTGCCCGGCATGTAATCGCGGGTGTAATCGATCTTGTGGGTGCCGATCTGGGTCAGCGGCTTGTCGCGCAGCTCCTGCATGAGCTCCTTCATGCGCTGCAGGCCGGAAACGCCCGGCATAACGATCGAAATGGTCTGCTCGCAGTAGCAGCCGTACTTTTCGTACATCTCTTCCATTGCGTCGTACAGGGTCTTGCCCTGAGTGCGGTAGTAAGCTGCCATCTCGGCGATCAGCATGGAAGCGGTAACGGCATCCTTGTCGCGGGCATAATCGCCGCACAGGTAGCCGTAGGATTCCTCGAATGCGAAAATGTACTCGTGCGAGCCGTCCTGCTCGAACTGCTTGATCTTCTCGGCAAGGAACTTGAAGCCGGTGAAGGTGTCGAAGCACTCAACGCCGTTCTTTTCAGCCGCCGCGCGTGCCATCTCGGTGGTAACGATGGATTTGAGCACCGCCGGATGTGCAGGCATGGTGTTCGTCAGCTTCTTTGCGGTGATGATGTAATCGGTGAGCAGCACGCCGACCTGATTGCCGGACAGGGTGACATACTCGCCGGACTTGTCCTTGAGGACGATGCCGGTACGGTCGGAGTCCGGGTCGGTGCCGATGATCAGATCAACATCGTTCTGCTTTGCCAGCTCGATGGCGAGCGTAAAGCCTTCCTTGTACTCCGGATTCGGGTTTTTAACGGTCGGGAAGTCGCCGTCGATCTTCATCTGCTCCGGCTCACAGATAATGTGCTTGTAGCCCAGACGGCGCAGGATCTCGGGCACCAGACGGTAGCCGGCACCGTGGAACGGCGTGTACACCAGTTTGAATTCATCGGCAACCTGCTTTACGCAGTCCGGATTTACCGCAACCTTAATGACTTCGCTGAGGTAAGCCTCGTCGGTCTCCTTAGACAGAATACGGATCAGACCGTTTTTGACGGACTCATCGTAGTCTGCAGTTTTTACACCGGTGAAGATATCGGTCTTTGCCATTTCGCTGGCAACCACGTCTGCCTCGGCCGGAGGAAGCTGCGCGCCGTCCTCCCAGTAAACCTTGTAGCCGTTGTATTCCTTCGGGTTGTGGGAAGCCGTGATGTTGATGCCTGCGATGCAGCCGTAGTGACGGACAGCGAAGGACAGCTCCGGGGTCGGACGCAGCTCATCGAACAGCAGCGACTGGATGCCGTTTGCGGCCATGATGCACGCAGACTGCTTGGCGAACTCGGCCGAGAAATGGCGGGAGTCATATGCGATGGCAACGCCGCGGTCCATTGCGGCCTGACCGTTCGATACGATCAGGTTTGCCAGACCCTGTGCAGCCTGACCGACGGTAAAGCGGTTCATGCGGTTGAGGCCGACGCCCAGTACACCGCGCAGACCGGCCGTGCCGAACGACAGCGGCGCAAAGAAACGGCTTTCGATCTCTTCCTGATTATCTGCAACAGCAGCCAGCTCGGCATGCTCGTCCGCAGAGAGGGCAGAGCAGTCCAGCCAACGCTTGTATTCCGACATATAATCCATTGGTATCACCTCATCGTGTTAGTTGGCGCATCGCCGCTTTCAGCCGACGGATTGCCACTATCTAAATTATACAATATCCGGCTGTCAATGCAAGGGGTTTTGCGCGAATTTGTGAAAAGATTCCATGAAGCGGAGTAATGATATACAAAACGGCAGAGCAGAAATTGTACGTTCTGTGAGAATACCGGAAAATTCTGCGAAAATGCGAAACCAAAACCGGCAGCAGGCCGTCTCTTTAGACAAAAGCCCTGTCTCGAGATAAAAATAACAGTACACAAATAAACAAAAGAATGGTAGAATAAAGGTAAATTATAATAAGAGGTGATAGCTTTGAAAAAAGTCCTTTCCGCCGTACTGACAGCGGCGCTGCTGGTCAGTACCGTGCCGGCTGCCTTTGCGGCTTCGGATATTGATGGCCACTGGGCAAAGTCCTACATTACTGAGCTGCATGAAAACGGCATTATCAATCCGTCTGCCAGCACGGGCAACTACGGCCCGGATGACAAGGTAACGCGCTGGGAGTTCATGCGCTATATCAACCGCGCGTTCGGCTTTACCGAAAAGGCAGATATCAGCTTCTCGGATGTCAATTCGAGCGATGTTTTCTACGAAACCGTGCAGATTGCGGTCAAGCAGGGTTATATCAACGGTGTCGGCAACAACCGTATGGCGCCGGAGGGCACGCTGACCCGTGAGCAGGCGGCAACCATCCTCGGCCGACTGCACAAGTACACGCCGACAGCTGACCTGTCTGCGCTGGATGTGTTCTCTGATCGGGCCAAGCTGAGCGATTACAGCAAATCCTACGTTGCGGAAGCGGTCAAGCAGGGTTATATCAACGGCTACACGAACGGTACCTTTAAGCCGCAGGGCACGCTCAGCCGAGGCGAAATCGCCAAAATGCTGTACGGCTATATGGGCACCTCGCTGAATAAGAACGGCAACGTGTACTCGCAGGCTACGCTCAAGAGCGATACCAAAAACGTTACGATTTCCGTACCGTGCACGCTGGCCGATGCGGATATCAAGGGCAATCTGTACATCACCGAGGGCGTTCTGGCGGGCAATGTAACGCTTGAGGATGTCACCGTTGCGGGCGATATCATCGTCAGCGGCGGCAATGTAACGCTGGACGGCGTTTCCGCACTCGAGATGGTCGTCTCCAACCCGACCGGACTGACCCCGCAGGTCATTGCGACCGGCAACACCAACATCGGTACCACCGAGGTAAAAACCTCTGCAACGCTGACCGAGAGCAATCTGGCAGCGACTGCAGGCGGCTTCTCCGATCTTAAAATGAACGGCAGCAGCGTCAGCCTGACGCTGGATGCAGCTGTCTGGGACGTTGCCAATGAGCAGACCGGCACCATCCTGACGACCGGCAGCACCTCTATCAGCACGCTTACCGCGAACGGCAGAACCACTGTCACCGGCGGCGGCTCGGTCCAGAAGGCGGTGCTCAACTCCAACGGCTGTGAGCTGACCATGCAGCCGACCAGCGTTGAGCTGGCGAGCGGCGTCACCGCGAAGATTGCCGGCAAGGACGTTGCGGCGTCCACCAGCGTTTCGGTTTCTCCGTCCACGCTGTCCATTGACGTGAATAATAAGGACGCGATCGCGTTCTCCTACGAATTCACCTTCAACGCGGACAAGAACGATCTGACCCGTGTTTCGGTCAACGGCACCAATCTCAAGCAGGGCACGGATTACAACCTGCTGAGCGACAAGAACGGCATTCGCGTGTACAAAACCTATCTGTCCACGCTCAAGGCGGGCACCTACACCGCAGAACTGACCTTTGAGGACGGCTCCAAGGCAGCCATCGGTCTGGCGGTCAGCAACTCGGCGCAGAGCGCAGTCAGCCCGAGCCAGATTACCTTTGATAAGTACGAGCAGTCCGCAAACTATGCCGATCAGACGGTAAACGTCGTTCTTCCGGCGGGCACGCGTCTGGATTCCATCAAAATCGGCAGTACGGTGCTCGAGCGCGGCACGGATTACACCTATAATGCAACGAACGGCACGATTCGTCTGCTCAAGGAGACGCTTGCCAAGAAGAGCAAGGGCACTTATACGGTTACATTCGTACCCAATCAGGGTTCGTCCTTTACCTGCTCGCTGAGCGTGGTAGATACCGCGCCGGTGAACGAAGTGGTTCCGGGCACGGTCGATTTTGACGCGAACACCTCGTCCGGCGGCTACGCCGATCTGGTGGTAACGCTTAACATGGTAGACGGCGCAGCGCTCAAGAATATCCGCTCGAACGGCAAGACGCTCGAGGAGAACTGGCAGTACAAGATCAAGGGCAGCAAGGTTACGATCAACAAGTCTGCGGTTGCGGAATTCGGCAAGAGCGGCGCATCCTACGCGGATTTCGTTTTTGTGATGAGCAAGGGTCAAAGCCCGACGCTGCGTGTCAACTACGTTACCACTTACGCGCTGACGGCTTCCGTGGTCGATGATCTCGGTCTGCCGATTTCGGGCGCGTCCGTCACCTTCACGCCTTCGGACGCGGAGAGCGGCACGGCAGCGCAGACGCTGACCACCGGCTCGGACGGCACGGCAACCGTTTATGTCAAGCGCGGCTCGTACGTTGTAACGGCAACGCATTCGCGCTTTACCGCGGCGGTTACGCAGACGGTCAAAATCTCTGCAGGCCGCACGGTCAAGCTGACCGGCGAGATTCTCGAGAATGTACAGCTGGTTGTCACCAACGCGTACGGCGCACCGCTGTCCGGTGCGGTTGTCACGGTCGGCGGCAAGAGCATCACCACCGGCACGGACGGCACGGCGTCGTTCAGCCTCAAGCGCGGCAGCTATGTGGCGCAGGTGGCGTGCACCGGCTACTCCGCACAGAGCGTACAGCTTTCCGTAACCGATTCGATTCGTGAGCGTGTACAGCTCAAGTAATTTCTCCAAAATGCAAGCCGCCCGGTTTTCCGGGCGGCTTTTTTGCGCGCTTTTACAGGCGGATGGGGGATAGGGCGCAAGGGCGTCAGAACGGCGCACAGCGGCTTGCGGTTGGGGTGCGATAGGGAATAAGGGCGGCTTGCGGCGCAGCGCAGAGCGGCGGCAGACCGCTGGCGGGTGAGGGGATAAGAAAACCCCCGAGGAAAATTTCCTCGGGGGTTTTGATTTTGCCGATTAGGCGAATGTAATCAACAGGAGTTGATTAGAATACGTCAGAATCCAGCTCGTTGCCCAGATCCATGATCAGGAGATCAAGAGTGTTGCCAGAGCCAACGATGTACAGAACGTTGTTGGTGTAGCCGCTGCCGGTTGCCGGTGCAGCTTCCTGCAGCTCGCCGTCAACAGCGCCATCCTCGTCCTGCGTGTTAACGAACAGAACCTTGGTATCGTCCTTATCAATGTCGTAGGAACCAGTGCCATGGAATGCAACGCTGCCATCCTGACCCTTGGTCCAAGCGAACTTGGTCAGAGCGCCCTTCTTCAGCTTGCCGTTTGCAATGGTGTAAACAGTGCAATCAGCGTAGCCGTCGGCGTCCAGCGTGTACTCAACAACGGTGCCTTCCTTGTAAGCGCTCTTTGCAGAGTCCTTAACCTTGATAGTGGTCTTCTCGGAGCCGTTCCAAACATTGTACTCGATGTACTCGTTGTTGTCGGCGTCCTTAGCGTTGTTCTCAACACCGAAGATGTAAGCGTAGGTCTTGTCAGAGCCGGTCGGGTTCTTGTTGTCGGTGGACTTAACGAAGCCAACCTTTGCGTACGGATAGCCGTTGGAGTTATCAGCCAGCAGATCAGCAGAGAACTTGTAGGACTCGCCCCACTTCTTCATAGCAGCGCCGGTAACTACCTTGTAGTCATCGGAACCGTACTGCAGGAAGATGGTAGCGGACTCGTTGACATAGGACTTAAAGCCATTGTCTCCGCCCAGAACCTTACCGTCCTTAACGTGCCAGCCAGTGTTCCAGCCAGTGGTGCTCTTGCTGTTAATGCGGGCATCATAGCCTGCATACTTGTTGGTAGTGGTGTTCTTAACGATCTTATCCAGCTCATACTTGCTGCCGGACTGAGAGTAAGTTACCAGAGTCGGGCAGCTTACGCCAGAAGCCAGAGCGGTAGTCGAAGAAGTATCCAGGATATCGGACTCGTCCTCGTCGATGTCAACAACCTTGCGGGTGCCATCCGGGAAGAGCATATCAGCCTGCCACTTCTTGCCTACGCCAGAAGTCTTATCTGCGTCGATCAGCAGAGCAACGTCGGTAGAACCAATCTTAACGTCGTCAACAACTACGATGTAGTTGTTCTTCAGAACAACGGTAACAGTGTTGCTCAGTGCCAGATCAGACTTGGTCTTGTCTGCAGACAGAGCAGAAGTGTACCAGTTGCCGTCAATGCGAACATCATTGCCGCTGTCGCGGGTAGAGGTGATCTTGCCCTCAACGGTGTCAGCCTTAACAGCGTCCAGCTTGCCGTTTACCTTGCTGTTGGTGATGATGACATAGTCGTCCTTCTTCAGACCGGAAATGTCAGAGTTGCAGGAATCCTTGTCCAGCTTGGTGTAGCCGGAGAACTTGGAAGGATCTGCAGAAGCTGCCTTGTTGGTAACATTTACGTAGTCCTTGCCAACGTAGGAAACCTTGCCAACCATGTAGCTGGTAACCTCGAGGGACTTAACTTCATCGTCTTCCAGAATTGCCTTTGCGTCAGAAGCCTTGTTCAGACCCTTGTTAGCAGCGCTGGCAGTAGCGTCATCCTTCAGGTAAGTGCTGATTGCAACAGCAGTGTCGTCGGTATCAACGTCAACAGTCTTAGCATCCTTAGCGATTGCATACTTGGTGCCGTCAAACTTAACCTTAGCACCGCTCATCTTGTAATCGCCAACAACACCGTTCAGAACAGAGCTGTCGTTGGTTGCGTATACGCCGTAAACCTCGTCAGAGTTCTTGTACAGAACCTTAACAACGCGGTTGGTCAGTGCAGAGTAATCCTTAGCAACCTTGGTGAAGGACTGCTGGATCTTTGCAGTATTGTTTGCGATAGAACCGCTGATGATAGTGCTGTCGTTCAGCTGCTCGGTGGTCGGAGCGTCCAGAGACAGCTTGTAGGTGCTCTTGTTGGTCTCCTTGGTTACACCCTTCAGAACAGCAACAGAGGTCTTCAGACCCATGTACTTCTCGCCAACGGTCTTGTTGTCGGTGCCGAGCAGGGTGACGTTGGTGTAAGCGTCATCGCGCCATACAACGGTCGGAGCAAAGATTGCATTGTAGATGAGCTGTGCAGCGTACTGACGCGGGCAAGCAGAGGTGAACGAGGTGTTTACATCGTCCAGCAGGCCGTTCTCGTCAGCCAGTGCGTTGGTCTTGGATGCCCAGCTAGCACCGGTCAGACCAGCCTTAGCCGGATCGTAACCCAGGGTTACCAGCAGCATCTTAGCAGCTTCCTGAGCGGTTACCTTGTCGTTCGGGCAGAACTTGGTGTTGCTCTTACCAGCAATGATGCCCAGGGACTGGCAGTACTTGATGTAGCCGCGTGCCCAGTGGGAGCCAATGTCGGTGAAAGAGGTCTTGTCGTCGTTGTACGCAGAAGCGTCAGAGTTACCGGTGCGCAGAACGTAGATCATCTTCGCCATCTCCGCACGGGTTACGGTACCGTTCGGCTTGAAAGAGCCATCGTCGTAGCCGTTAACTACGCCCAGCGATACCAGAGTGTCCACTACATCAGCGTCAACCTTAATGTCAGCCGAATCCGTGAACGCTGCACCAGCAAACATGGTGAATGCGCAAGCAAACGCCAGTACCAGTGCAAGAACCTTTTTGAGATTCGCGTGAAAATCGCCAAAAGACTTTAAACACCTGAAAATATCGAAAAATAGACAGTATATGCAACAATTTCGCAAAAATAAAACCGCCGCAGATATCCACAAACTGGATATCTGCGGCGGGATATGGACCGAAAAATCAACAGAAAAAATAATTTTAATATTTCTTCACAGCCTGAAACGCCCGTTCCACCGTTACAACGGCCTGCTCCTGCGTATACCTATCCTTCGGACGGAACCGGTTATTCTCCTTGCCCTGCATAATGCCGATCTCGCGCATCGCGTACACGCTGCTGCGTGCCCAATCGCCAAGCTGGGCATCATCGGCGTATGGTTTATCGTTTGCAGCACTGGCCTTGCCGCCGAGCGAGGTATACAGCCGATCAAGCATCGCTGCGGCCTCCTGACGGGTGATGGACTGGTACGGTCGGAATGTTCCGTCGTCATAGCCGGTTACAATACCGAGCGCCGCTGTCAGACAGACACTCTCGTTGTCGCAGTCGGAAAAGGCCGCTGCCGGAGCCGCGGAGGCATTCGGCTGCACCTTTTGATACAGCTTGACCGCCAGCCTGCAGAAATCCACGCGCGTGATATTCAGCCTGGGATAATAGAAAGAAAGCGAAATATCATGTTCCCGAGCGGCTTCCAGTTCCGCCTTGGCCCAGCTGCTTTCCTGCGAAGCGTTAGCCGGAAGCTGGATTTCACCGCCTTTGCCGTCCAGCTGGTAAAGCGCGGTGCCGCGCTTGCCGATGTAGCGGCTGTCCGTCCAGCTGAGCTCGTCGAAATTGTGCTTGCCGACAAACTGGCCGGTTTTGTCAATCAAACCGTACGTTTCGTTGCCGATTGCTCCTTTTCGGGAACCAATCCACAAAGTACTGCCGGTCTGAATTGGCATCAGGCCATTCGTAAAATGCGGCGTGGATGCAGTACCGCAAGCGCCGTCGATATCATCGCGGATAACCTTCGTGTTTTCGTCGAGCAGCACAAATGTCGGAATATCATACTGCTCGGCAGGCTGCTGTACTGCAGCCGTCAGCGGACGTTTCGCATAGACACCGATGAAGAAACAGCCATCGCCTGCCATGCCGAAATAGGTGCCTTTGACCGGCGTCTGAATCGGTGTGACCGTTCCGCTCGCATCGGCATAATAGAACGAAGAAGTCTGGTTTTCATAACAAGTCAGCAGAAATCTGCCGTCTGACAGCACATCGATTGTGGTATATTCTGCGGGAACGATCATTTTTCCGGTTTTCAAATCGGCAATACCGTACAAGCTGTCGGCAGAAATTTTGTACAGATTTTTTTCTGGCACGAGCGCATACGCTGCTATGCGGGATTGGCCGCTGTCTGCGGAAAGATAATCTGCGGAAGTATCTGCCTGCCACTGCTGCTGCAACTGTGTTAAAGCAGTGCTCGGTATCGATACCGCACCGGCTCCCGCCGCCATGCTGCCCGCGATCAGCGCGGCTGCACATAAATAACGCCATCGTTTCATAAAAAATACCTCCTGCCTGTGAAATCCTTCGCTTACTATAACCGTTAGACGAGGAAAAGTGTGAAAAAGTTCTCTCAAAAAATTTGTTTTCATGTCACAGTTGACAGTGCAGAATGGTTAGGTT
>OIXV01001042.1_pt1 | contig 25642 bp, 26 predicted proteins | sample 1587771 | NCBI WGS metagenome assembly OIXV01 (sample SAMEA3888893, study PRJEB22519) | human gut metagenome | biome: human gut; feature: human-associated habitat; material: faeces | place: Denmark | collected 2010
TGCGGGTGTAGCTCATCCGGTAGAGCGCCACCTTGCCAAGGTGGAGGTAGCGAGTTCGAGCCTCGTCACCCGCTCCAAACAAATAAGGAACGCCACTGCGTTCCTTATTTTATATGGTACCGTGGCCAAGTGGTAAGGCAAGGGTCTGCAAAACCCTCATTCCCCAGTTCAAATCTGGGTGTCACCTCCAGAAGTTAGGATTTCAAGCAGAAATGTTTGGAATCCTTTCTTTTTATATTGAATTAGTTGTATTTTTGTGTTTTTCAAATCTTGATTTTTCTCTGAAAATCGCCCGAAATACCCTTTTAGGGGAAAGGGTCTGCACTTTGGAGGACACGATGAGAACGGTCAAAATGAAATTTCGATCTCGGTATAGCCGTGCAAATTCTGCACAAGCTACGATCGGCGAATGCCAAGACTACTTTTAGGAGGAAATCATTATGACCGATCATACCAACAACGGCTGCTCCTGCACGCCCAACACCTCCATCCGCTGCGCCGTGACCAACTGTGCCAACCACTGCAAGGACGCCCAGTACTGCGGTCTGAACGCCATCCAGGTCGGCACGCACGAGGCCAACCCCACCATGGACCAGTGCACCGACTGCCAGAGCTTCAAGAAGCAGTAAAGGCACTGCAGCCGCCCCTCAGGCGGCCGCTACATAGCATAAAAAGGCGGTGATGGCATGACGGAAAAGGGCACATACCGCGTCTGCGGCGCGATCGCGGGCACGGTGAACGGTCTATTCGGCGGAGGCGGCGGCATCCCGCTCGTACTGCTTCTGCGCAAATGGGCAGAGCTCGAGGAAAAGACAGCCTTTGCGACCTGCGTAGCGGTCATCTTTCCCGTGTGTCTCGTCTCGGCGGGCGTTTACTTCTTCCGCAGCGCCCTGCCGCTCAAGGAATCTCTCCCCTACCTTGTCGGCGGGCTTGCGGGCGGGCTCATCGGTGGCAGGCTCTTCAAGAACGTGCCGAACACATGGCTCAAACGCATTTTTGCGCTGTTTCTGCTCTACGGCGCGGCGAGGTATCTTCTGTGACGGACTGGCTCTTCCCCGCGCTCTGCGGGCTCGTGACGGGCATTCTCTCAGCCTGGGGCATCGGCGGCGGAACACTGCTGCTCCTCTGCATGACGCTCTTCTTCGGCGTGGAACAGCAGACGGCGCAGGCTATCAACCTGCTCTACTTCCTGCCAACAGCGGGCATCTCGCTCTTTGCGCACCGGAAAAACGGATATCTCGACAAAGCTGTCCTGCGCGCGGCCATCCCGGCCGGTGTCGTCTGCGCGCTCATTGCCGCCGTTGTTACAACGGCGCTCGACAGCACCGTTCTCCGCAAGCCTTTCGGCTTATTTTTACTTTATGCAGGGCTCTCTATTCTCTTTGAAAAGCCGCAAAAGGACAGCAAAAAATCGTCGTGAACTTCACGACGATTTTTCTGTTATCCGGACTATTCAAATGCGCAGCGCTGCTTCCAGCGCGATATAGAGCTTGCCGAGGTCGTGGTTCGCATCGCGAAGGTCCGCAACATCGTATCCGCTCTCCTCCAACACATCCCCTGCCTCAAGAAAATCATAAAGTTCCAGGCCGTAAAAGCTGCACACAGCCTGCACACCGGCAAGCTCCATCTCTACAGCGATGCAGTCCTCGCTCCGCCGCTGCGCGACGAGGCCCGCGGTCTCGCGGAGCATGGAATCCGTCGTCCACACCCGCCCCGTCACGTGCGGCACGCCCAACTCTGTGAATATCTCAGAGAGTCTCTGCGCGTTCTCGACCGTGATGTAATCAGACGGCGCGGCGAAGTAATACGAGCAACCCTCGCCGCGGTAGCTCTCCGTCGGGACGATGAACTTGCCCTTCGTCGCCTCCCGATCAAGGCTCCCGCAGGAACCGAACATTACGAACTTCGACGCGCCGACGATCCAGCTCGCCTCGCGGCACTCCGACGCGGCAGCCGCCGAGCCGATGCCCGAGAGGTAAAAGGCGATGTCCGTACCCTTGTAGTGCATCCGGTAGATAGGGATATTCCCGTTGCACGCGCCGATGAGGCCGATCTTCTCGCAGGGAAAGGTGTCGAGCAAATGCTGATAAATTTTCTGTGAAAAGACGATCAGGCATTTTTCGACGAGATGCTTCTGCTCGCCGTAAAAGTCCCGCAGGTTGATCACGGGCTCGGTTTTGTTATCGAAGCAGTCGGTGATCATGTGTATCTCCCTTTCTCAGCGCCTGTCAAGCTTTTCGAGCGCGTCCTTTGCGGCCATCTGCTCGGCTTCCTTCTTGCTGCGGCCCTCACCCTTGCCCACAACGTCTCCGTTGAGCAGCACTTCAAAGCAGAAGGTCTTGTCGTGGTCGGGTCCGCTCTCGCCGAAGAGGCGATAGGAGAGCGTCTGGTTCGGCGTGCGCTGCACGAACTCCTGCAAAAGCGTCTTGTAGTCGCGGCGCTTCTCCTCGGCGACCTCCTCGCGCTCGGTGTCGAGCAGCACGCGGTGGATGAGCGCACTGGCCGCGCTGATGCCGCCGTCGAGATACACGGCAGCGAAGACCGCTTCGGTCGCGTCGGCCAGAATGGACGGGCGCGTGCGGCCGCCGCAGCCCTCCTCGCCGTTGCCGAGCTTCAGGTATTTGCCAAGCTCCAGACGCTGCGCGACCTCGTGCAGGCTGGCCTCGCACACGAGCAGCGCGCGGATGCGCGTGAGTTCTCCCTCCGGCGCGTTCGGGTGCTTGGCAAACAGGAACTCCGCTGTGACAAAGCCGAGCACGCTGTCGCCCAAGAATTCCAGACGCTCGTTGCTGAAAAAGTGCGCGCCGCGGTGCTCATTGGCATACGAGCTGTGGCGCAGCGCCTCTTCGAGCAGCGCTGGGTTTTTGAAATGATATTGCAGTTTCTCTTCCAAGGCCTGCATCATATGTTCCTCCTGATAAAAGGACGCCCCGCACGAAGCGGGGCGGCTTTCTTCTTTTTAACCGAGCTTCGCGCTCAGGTAGCGCACACAGTCGCCGACCGTCTTGAGCGAGGCGAGTTCCTCTTCGGGGATCTCATCGACCTCGAATTCCTCTTCCATGGCCATCACCAGTTCGACAAGGTCCACAGAGTCGGCGCCAAGATCTTCCTCAAACGAGCTGTCCATCGTGACCTCAGCGGGGTCGAGCGCGAACTGCTCCACGATCAGCTTCTGCATCGTTTTGAAAATTTCTTCGGGACTCATAAGTCTTATACTTCCTCTCACGGTTTTGGTTCTTCCAAATGATACGGCAAAGGTACTGCCGTGTCAATACCCATTTTGCCGCTTTTGGGCATTCGCAGCGTTATGCCTTCTGTTCAATACGCATCTTGTCGATATTTTGCGCGATGTCGTCGATGATACCGCTGCGCGCGACCTCCATCGCCTGGCGCACCGCATTGCAGAAGCCCACCTCGCTTGCGCTGCCGTGCGCCTTGATGACGGGCTTCGAGATACCGAGCAGCGCCGTGCCGCCGACCTCGTTGGCATCGAGCATCTTCTTGAAATCGCCGAGCTGTCCCTTGAGCAGCAGCGCCGCCAGCTTCGTGCCGGTGCTGTGCATCAGCATTTCCTTCAATTTGATGGAAAGAAGCTTGCCCGTGCCCTCGATGCTCTTGAGCATGATGTTGCCGCTGTAGCCGTCGGCGACGATGACGTCGCACTCGCCGAGCATCGCCTCCTTGGCCTCAATGTTTCCGGTGAAGTTGAGATGCCCCGCCTCGCCCGCTTCCTTGAGCTTCTGATACGTCTCGCGGCGCAGGGTATCGCCCTTGCTCTCCTCCGCGCCGATGTTCAGAAGCCCCACGCGCGGATTTTCAACGCCGAGGACCTTGCTTGCATAGTAGCTGCCGAGGTAGGCGAATTGCAGCAGGTACTCCACCGTGCACTCGGCGTTCGCGCCGCAGTCGATGAGCACCGCCTTGCCCTTCGCCGTCGGGATGGTGGGCGCGAGCGCCGCGCGGCGAAGACCCCGGATGCGCTTGACAAGGAGCGTCGCCCCCGCAAGGAGCGCGCCCGTGCTGCCCGCACTCACAAAACCGTCCGCCTCGCCGCCGTGCAGCATCGTAAGCCCCACAGTGAGGGAGGAATCCTTTTTTCTTTTGAAGGCTGTGGCCGGGTCGTCGCAGATCTCAACGACCTCCGTCGTGTTCACGATCTCCACGCCCGCAGGAAGCTCCTTGCAGCCGCACTGCTGCGCCGCCTTCAATATCTCCTCGCTCTTCCCGGTCAAGACGATATCCACGCCGTACTGTTCATGCGCCATCAGCGCACCCTTCACGGGTGCGAGAGGGGCGAAATCGCCGCCCATGGCGTCAACGATGATCTTCATACGCTCGCTCCTTTCCTGTCACTCAGCACGTCCTCGCGCATCGCGTCGATCTTTTCAAGCGAGCGCGCGGCGAGCTGCGCATTTTTCACGCGCTTGCCGCCCTTCACGCGATACCCCAGCGGCGGCATGATACCAAAGTTCACGTTCATCGGCTGGAAGTCCGAGACCGTCGTATCGCTGATGTAAAGCCCCAGCGCGCCGATGGCCGTCTCGCGTGGGAAGTCGATGGGCGGCTTGCCCTCGAGTCTTCTTGCCATCTCGATACCTGCCAAAAAGCCCGAGGCCGCGGACTCGATATAGCCCTCCACGCCGGTCATCTGCCCGGCAAAGGCGATGCGCTCGTCCGCGATGAGGCGGTAGTAGCGGTCGAGCATCCCCGGCGAGCGGAGATAGGTGTTGCGGTGCATCACGCCGTAGCGGACAAAGTCCGCATCTTTCAGCGCGGGGATCATCGAAAAGACGCGCTTCTGCTCGGGAAAGCGCAGATGCGTCTGGAATCCGACGAGGTTATAAACGCTGCCCTGCGCGTTGTCGCGCCGCAGCTGGACGACGGCATAGGGCTCTTTCCCCGTCTTCGGGTCTCGCAGACCGCGCGGCTTGAGGGGGCCGTAGCAGAGCGTATCGTGTCCGCGGCGCGCCATGACCTCGACGGGCATGCAGCCCTCGAAGACGTTTTTATCCTCAAAGCCGTGTACGCTCGCTTCCTCGGCGGTCGTGAGCGCCTGCCAGAAGGCGTCGTACTCCTCCTCCGTCATCGGGCAGTTGATGTAGTCCGCCGTGCCCTTGTCGTAGCGCGAGGCGAAAAATGCCGACTCCATGTCGATGCTCTCAAACGTCACGAGCGGCGCGGCGGCATCGAAAAAGTTCAGCGTGTGCCCGTCGCCGATCTTCTCGGCGATGGCGGCGGCGAGCGCGTCGCTCGTCAAGGGGCCCGAGGCGATGATGACGTTCCCCTCGGGGATGGCCGTCACCTCACCGGAGACGACCGTGATATTGGGATGCGAACGGATCTTCTCTGTCACGCGCTTTGAAAAGCCGTAGCGGTCGACCGCCAGCGCGCCGCCCGCCTCCACGCGCGTCGCGTCCGCGCAGGCAAGGATCAGCGAATCGAGGCGGCGCAGCTCCTCTTTGAGAAGGCCGACCGCGTTTTCGATCTGGTCCGAGCGCAGCGAATTCGAGCAGCAAAGCTCGGCAAAGGAGTCCGCATGGTGCGCGGGCGTTCTTTTTTCGGGTTTCATTTCATGCAGCGTCACGGCGATGCCGCGCTGCGCGAGCTGCCAGGCAGCCTCGCAGCCGGCAAGGCCGGCGCCGATCACAGTTACTTGCATCAGTTCTCTTCTTTCTCCGCGGTCTTTTTGGCCGCGGACTTGGCGGTCGTCTTCTTAGCGGCCGCCTTTTTCGTGGTCGCGGTCTTCTTTGCCGCCGTCTTTTTTGCGGGCTTTTCTGCACCATCCTCGGCTGCGGCCTTCTTTGTCGTTTTCTTCGCTGCGGCGGTCTTCGTCGCGGTCTTCTTGGTGCTCGCCGCTTTTGTGCTCGTTTTCTTTGCGGTGGTGCTCTTCTTAGCCGTCGTCTTCCTGGCGGCGGTCTTCTTTGCCGCGGTCTCCGCCGCATCGGCGGCTTCGGCGCTCTCCGCGCCCTCTTCCGCGGTCTCGGTGGTCTTCTTTTTCACATAGCCGCGCTGGTCTTCCGGCACAAAGCGCGAACACGCGGGGTTGATGCAGTACGGGCGCTTAAAGCCCTTGCCCGCCTTTTTGAACATCGTCTGGCCGCACTCAGGGCAGTCGTCCTTTGTCGGCACATCCCAAGTCATGAAGTCGCACTTCTTCTCGGGATCGCTGCTGGTGGAGAATTCGCAGGCGTAGTACGTGTACTGCTTGTTCGTCTTCTTGCTCACGCCCGTGCGCTTCATCATGCGCCCGCCGCACTTGGGGCAGCGGCCCGGCATTTCGATGACAAGGGGCTTGGTGAACGTGCACTCAGGGTAGCCCGGGCAGGCAAGGAAGCGGCCAAAGCGCCCGCTCTTGATGACCATGTTGCGGCCGCAGACGTCGCACTTCTCCTCGCTGACCTCATCGGGGACCTTGAGTCTCACGCCCTCAAGCGCCTTCTCGGCGTTTTCAAGGTCGCGCTCAAAGCCGCCGTAAAAGTCGCGGATGACGTCCTTCCACGCGGTCTTGCCCTCCTCAACGGTATCGAGCTTTTCCTCCATGCGGGCGGTGAACTTCATGTCCACGATGTCGGGGAAGCGCTCTTCCATCAGGCCCGTCACCACCTCGCCGAGCGGTGTGGGGCGCAGGTACTTGCCGTCTTTGACGACATATTCACGATCCAAAATGGTCGAGACCGTCGGCGCGTAAGTCGACGGGCGGCCGATGCCGTTCTGTTCCATCGCACGGATAAGCGTCGCGTCCGTATAGCGTGCGGGCGGCTGGGTGAAGTGCTGGAGCGGCGTGTAGGCCTCGAGCGTCAGGCCCTGCCCCTCGACGAGCGGCGGCAGCGTGCCCTCCTTTTCCTCCTTGCTGTCGTCGTCGCGGGATTCCTCGTAAACGGCGGTGTAGCCGGAGAATTTCAGGTTGCTGGCACTCGCGTGGAACTCGTGTCCGCCCGCCATGATCTGCGCGCTCACGCTGTCGTACACGGCGTTCGCCATCTGGGAGGCCAAAAAGCGGCTCCAGATGAGGCGGTACAGGCGGTACTGCTCGCCCGTCAGATCGGCCTTGATCTGCTCGGGCGTCAGGTCAACGTTCGAGGGGCGGATGGCCTCGTGCGCGTCCTGCGCGCCGGCCTTGGCCTTGTAGTGGCGGGCGGTCTTGGGATAGTAGCTCTGCCCGTAGCGGCCCAGGATAAACGTCTTCGCCGCAGCGATGGCCTCTTCGGAGATGCGCAGCGAGTCGGTACGCATGTAGGTGATGAGACCCACCGTGCCCTCGCCCGTGATGTCCACGCCCTCATAGAGCTGCTGGGCGATGGCCATGGTGCGGCGCGGCGTCATGTTGAGCTTGCGCGAGGCCTCCTGCTGTAAGGTGGAAGTGGTGAACGGCAGAGACGGGGAGCGCTGCTTGTCCGTGCGCTTGATATTCGTCACGGTAAAGGGCTTGTCGCCGATGTCGGCAATGATGCCGTCCACCTGCTCGCCCGAGGTCGGCTCGACCTTCTTGCCGTCTTTTCCGTAATAATGCGCCTCAAAGGTCTTGTGCGAGGCTTCGTCCGTAAGGTCAACGTCGAGCGTCCAGTATTCCTGCGGCTCAAAGGCCTGAATTTCTTTCTCGCGGTCGTCCACCATGCGCACGGCGACGGACTGCACGCGGCCCGCCGAGAGGCCGCGGCGAACTTTTTTCCACAAAAGCGGGCTGAGCTCATAGCCCACGATGCGGTCGAGCACGCGGCGTGCCTGCTGCGCGTCGACCAGGTCCTGGTCGATGGCGCGCGGCTCCTTGATGCTCTCGGAGACGACCTTTTTCGTGATCTCGTTGAAGGTCACGCGCTTGGCCTTTTCATCGTCCAGATCCAAAAGTGCTTTTAGATGCCAGGAGATGGCCTCGCCCTCGCGATCCGGGTCCGTTGCAAGATAGACGGTGTCGCTGCTCTTGGCGGCCTTTTTGAGCTCGCTGATGAGCTCCTCTTTGCCTCGGATGGGCTGGTAGACAGGCTCGAAGTCGTGCTCGATGTCGACGCCGAGCTTGCTTTTGGGCAGGTCGCGCAGATGGCCCATGCTGGCCTTGACCTCGTAGTCTTTGCCGAGATATTTTCCAATGGTTTTCGCCTTTGCCGGAGACTCGACGATCACCAGATGCTTTTTTGCCATGAATGTTATTCCTCCAGTAGTGTGACGGTCAAAGAAAAATGCTTGCCGCTGCCCTGCTCGACGTAGCCCTCAAGCTCCATCATCGTCAGCGCGGAAAGAACACGGCGCGTGGGGATCTGCGTCTTTTCGATCAAATCGTCCACCTGCAGCGCGCCGTCTTTCAGCGTGCGCAGAATGGCGATCTGATCGTCGGTCAGCCCCGCGTCGTTGGTTTTCAGATTCAGTGTCGGCAGCGACAGTATTTCCTCCGCCGCGGCCTGCTTGGCGCGCGCTTGCTCCTCGCGCGCCTGATAGCCGAGCGTACGCGGAAGCTCCACGCGCTCGCCGAGTATTTTATGCGGATAGATGGCCTCGTACTCGCGCAGCACATCCCAGCTATCGGTGATGAGGCCCGCCGCGCCGTCCGCGATCAAACGGTTGCAGCCGCGGCTGAGTGGCGCGTCGATCGGACCGGGAACGGCGAAAACATCGCGTCCCTGCTCAAGCGCGGTATTCGCCGTGATGAGCGCGCCGCTCTTTTCCGGCGCTTCGACCACGATGGTCGCGAGGCTCAAGCCGCTGATGATGCGGTTTCGCACGGGAAAATGCCACGCCTCGGCCGCCGTCCCGGGCGGATACTCGCTGATGAGCGCGCCCGAGGCCGCAATGTCGCGGTAGAGCCACGCGTTCTCCGCCGGATAGACAATGTCCAGCCCGTTGCCGAGCACGGCGATGGTCTTTCCGCCCGCGCGCAGCGCGCCGCGATGGGACGCTGAATCTACGCCCGCCGCCGCGCCGGAGATCACGACCGCTCCCTGACGGCTCAGGCCGTAGGCGATCTTTTCCGCCGCCTCGATGCCGTAGGGCGAGGCTTTGCGCGTGCCGACCATGGCGACGGCGACCTCCTCGTCGATAACGGGGAGCTGGCCTTTGACATAAAGCAGGCACGGCGGCTCAAAAATATTGCGCAAGCGCACGGGATAGTCCGCGTCCTGCATCGTGAGGATGCGCAGCCCCAGACGCGAGCACGCGCCAAGGATGCGGTCGGCGTTTTCCAATGATTTTTCCGCAAGCAGCGCGATCTGCCGCGGCTCGATGCCCTCGACGAGGCGGTACTCGTCCTCGTCGGCATAGTAGATGTTCTCCGGCGTGCCGAAATAGTCGAGCAGCAGAAGCTTTGAGCGATTCGTCAGTCCTTTGACTTCCGAGAGCCACACCCAGTATTTGAGTCCCGCCATGAAGAGCACCTCCTTGTTTGTTTCAGCGATACATCTCCCACAGAACGACCGTCGCCGCGATGGCCGCGTTGAGCGACTCGCAGCGCGGGCTCATGGGAATTTTGAGCGTCTTGGCGCACTCATCCAGCATTTGCTGCGACAGTCCGCGCCCCTCGCTGCCGATGGCGACAGCGGCTTTGGACAGGTTCGCGTCAGACAGCGGCACGGTGTCCTCGCGCAGCGCTGTGCCGTAGAGCGGGACGCCGCTTTTACTGAGCAGCGCGAAAAGCTCCTCCGGCGTGACGCTGTACGCCTCGCGGCGGAAGATCGCGCCCATCGTGGCGCGCGCCGTCTTGGGATTGAAGAGGTCGGCGCAGGCGTTGACTAAGAACACGCCGTCGCACTCAAACGCGTCCGCCGTGCGCAGGATGGTCCCCACGTTCCCGGGGTCCTGCACGCCGTCCAGCACGAGATAGTGCTTACCCGCAAGCGTTTCGGGCAGCTTCGTCTCGGGAAGCGCAACCGTAAACAGTGCGCCCTGCGGCGTCTCCATCGGGCTCACCGAGCGCATCAGGTCTTCGCTCACGCACACGGCGCGCACGCTGCCGGGCAGCGCCGGAATGTCAACGCCCTCGGAGAACAGCGCCGTTTTGACCGGCGCGCTCCATTTGAGCGCTTCCTGAAGGAGCTTTGTCCCGTCGCAGAGGTATTCGCCGCTTTTCACGCGATAGGAGCGGGAAGAACCCAATTTGCGCAGATGCGTCATCAGCGGATTCTGCCGGCTCGTTATCGTCTCCACGCTCATGTTCTCTTTTCCCTCCCGGTCCTTTATTTAATGTGTATCACACTATATTATTAACTGCTCCGTTTTGTCAAGAAAAAGAATTTGCGGAGCTTGGCCGCATTTTGCCGCTTCCTGCCGCCCCCGGCTTTACATCTCTGCCGTTTTTGTGGTACACTAAGCGGGAAATATCACGCAGCATGACTGCAAGGAGGTACCCAAAATGGAATCTGCCAAATCGCGTTTTCTGCGATATGTGACCTATTACACCACCTCGGACGAATTTACCGGCACCTCGCCCTCTACGGAGCGGCAGAAGGACCTCGGCCGCGCGCTGATGCAGGAGCTTGAAGCGCTGAAGCTTGAGGACGTCCGCATGGACGACTGCGGCAACGTGCTCGCAACGCTCCCCGCGAGCAAGGGCGTGGACGCGCCCGTCATCGCGCTCATCGCGCACATGGACACCGCTCCCGACGCTTCGGGCGAAAACGTCAAGCCCCGCCTCGTGCGCTACGAGGGCGGCGAGCTGAAGCTCAACGACACTGTCTCCCTCACCGAGGCGCTCTGCCCCGGCCTTGAAAGCCATGTGGGCGAAGAGCTCATCGTCACCGACGGCACGACGCTGCTCGGCGCGGACGACAAGGCCGGCGTCGCCGAGATCATGGCCGCGGTCGAAACGATGATCGAGAAAAACGTCAAGCACGGCGAGGTGCGCGTCATCTTCACGACCGACGAGGAGATCGGCAACGGTGTCGACGGTCTCGACGTGCAGGAACTCGGCTGCGACTACGGCTATACCGTGGACGGCGGCCCGCTCGGTGAGATCGAATTTGAAAACTTCAACGCCGCGTCCGCCGTTCTGACGGTGCACGGTGTCGGCGTCCACCCCGGCAGCGCCAAAAATGTGATGATCAACGCCGCGACCGCGGCGATGGCGTTCCATGCGATGCTGCCTGAGGATGAGGTACCGGAGAAGACCGACGGCTACGAGGGCTTCTTCCACCTGACCGAGATGAGCGGCAGTGTGACCGAGGCGACGCTGCGCTACATCATCCGCGACCACGACCGCGAGCGCTTTGAGGAGAAAAAGGCTCTCTTCGCCGACTGCGCCGCGCGCATCAACGAAATTTACGGCGACGGCACGGCCGAGGCCCAGATCAGCGACAGCTACTACAACATGAAGGAGAAAATTCTCCCCCACTTCCACCTCATCGAGCGCGCGGAGAACGCCTTCCGCGCAAACGGCGTCACGCCCGAATGCGTCCCCATCCGCGGCGGCACGGACGGCGCGCGCCTTTCCTGGGACGGACTTCCCTGCCCCAACCTCTCCACCGGCGGCTACAACTTCCACGGCGTGCGCGAATGGATCCCCGCGGACAGCCTCGGCGCGATGACGAACGTGCTCGTCACGCTCGTCCAAAGCTTTGTTGAAGAAAAGGAGTAAGCGATGAAAACCTCTGAAAAGCTCACGCTGCTGCGCGCGGAGATGAAAAAGCGCGGCATCAGCGCCTATGTCGTCGTGACCGACGACTTCCACGCGTCCGAATATGTCGGCACGCACTTCAAAGCGCGCGAATTTCTCTCCGGCTTCACCGGCTCCGCCGGCACGCTCGTCGTGCTGCCGGACAGCGCCGCGCTATGGACGGATGGCCGCTACTTCCTGCAGGCCGCGCAGCAGTTAGACGGCAGCGGCATCGAGCTCATGCGCATGGGCGAGTCGGGCGTGCCTGAGATCGCCGACTTTCTGCGCGATCATGTAGAGGAAAACGGCTTTATCGGCTTCGACTCTCGCACGGTCAGCAACGCCTTTGCCCGTACCATCGGTGAAAAGACGCGCGAAAAGCACATCCGCTTTGCAGGCGGCGAGGACCTTGTCGACCTCGTGTGGGCGGACCGCCCCGCGCTCTCCTGCGAGCCGGTGTGGACGCTGGACGTGAAGTACACGGGCCTCACGCGCAGGGAAAAGCTCTCCATGGTGCGCGGCAAGATGGAAGAACTCGGTGCGGACGTATTCGTCATCCCCGCGCTCGACGAGGTCGCGTGGCTCCTGAATCTGCGCGGCGGCGACGTGCTCTACACGCCCGTGTTCCTCTCTTACCTGCTGCTGGGGCGTGACCAGGCCACGCTCTGCGTGCAAAAGGAGGCTGTGAGCGCGGAGATCGAAGCGCAGCTCAAAGCCGACGGCGTATCACTCGCTCCCTATGACGATATCTACCGCCTCGTCGCGGCGCTGCCCACGGGCACGCGCGTGCTGCTCGACGGCGAGCGCGCCAACTACCGCATCACGCAAAGCGTCCCCGACGGCGCGGAAACGCTCGACCGCCCCAGCCCCATCCAACTCATGAAAGCGATGAAGACGCCTGCCGAGCAGGAAAACGAGCGCCTTGCCCACATCAAGGACGGCGTGGCCGTCACGCGCTTCCTCTACTGGCTCAAGCACGCCGTCGGCAAGGAGCCCATCACGGAGCTCAGCGCGGCGAAAAAGCTCGAATCGCTTCGCGTCGAGGGTGAACACTACCTCGAGCAGAGCTTCGATCCCATCCTCGCCTACGGCGCGCACGGCGCGATCGTCCACTACGAGCCGACCGAGGAGACCGATATTCCCCTCGAGCCGCACGGCCTGTGCCTTGCCGACACGGGCGCGCAGTATTTAGAGGGCACGACCGACATCACCCGCACCGTTGCGCTGGGCCCGCTCACGGACGAGGAAAAGCGCATCTACACGCTCGTCCTGCGCGGACATTTGCAGCTCGGCGCGACGAAGTTCCTCTACGGCTGCACAGGCGAAAACCTTGATATGCTTGCCCGCACGCCGCTGTGGGAGGCAGGTCTTGACTACAACCACGGCACGGGCCACGGCGTAGGCTTCGTCCTTGGCGTACACGAGGGCCCCGAGCGTGTCCACTGGGATGTGAACCACCAGAAGCGCCACTGTGTCATCGAAGAGGGCATGATCTTCTCGAATGAGCCGGGCATCTACCTTGCCGGCAAATTCGGCGTACGCATCGAGAACCTTGTCGTCGTGCGCGAGGCCGAGCGCACGGAGTTTGGCCGTTTCCTCAAGCTCGAGCCGCTGACGCTCGTTCCCTACGACCGCGACGCGATCGATCTGACGATGCTCTCCTCCCGCGATGTGGAGCTGCTGAACGACTATCACGCAAAGGTCTGCGCAGCCATTTCGCCGTATCTTCAGGGCGATGAGCTCAACTGGCTCAAGGAGGTCACCGCGCCCGTCGCCCTTGGCTGAGGCCGGAAAAGCTGAACACAGCCGCTTGCGGCCTAATACCGGCAAGTGGAAAAGACCGCGCAACAAGCAAAATGAACGCGTCGGCGCACGATACCTTTTTTGGTATCGTGCGCCGGTATTTTTTGCCAGGGCAAGGCGGACAAAACATGCAGCTTTTTTGCGAGCCCGCCGCAGCGATAAAAGCCCTGCCGCACGGGTGTTTATCGCTGAAGCGCGGCAATGCTGCTCGTGCTGGCTGCAAGCTGCAAACGTAATTTTTACTCGTTCTCTCTGCAAGGAACAGTCGAACATGTTACTCGTGCTTTTTGCAGCGGGCAGCAGACAATCTTACTCTGTATTTTTGCAGCAGAGAAAAAAGGACCTTCTCCAACGTGAGAGAAGGTCCTTTTTGAGCTTGTATATATCCTTTCTGAAAGAGAAAGCAGACGCCCTACACTCCCATGATGATCGGCACGAGGATCGCCGAGGTCGCTGTCATGAGAAGACCGGTGCAGAACGAATAGGCCACCGTTTCGATGTTGCACACCTGCTCGACGATCGGCAGGCACACGTCAGTCGAGGCGGTGCCAGGGATGGTGATGGCCTCGATATAGCCGATCTTGCCCGCGATGACGGGCAGCAGAATGATACCGAGCATCTCGCGCAGCACATTGTGCAGAAACGAGACCGCGCTTGCCATCGTGTGCCCCGCGCTCGCGATGACGCTCGGGGCCATCGTGTACCACCCGAAGCCTGCGCTGATGGCCAGTCCCTCGCGCAGCGTCATCGGTGAGAGCGCGGCATAGACCGCGCCGCCGAGCAGCGTGCCGAGCACGGCGAAGATGGGAACAAGGATAACGCCGAGCCCCGCGCCGCGCAGGATGCGCGCGATGCTGCCGTCAAGGCCCATATTAAAGCCGATGAGCCCTAACATGATGCACAGCCCGATCACGAGCCAATCGCCCGAGCGCGCCTGAAAGGCAGGTAAGTCCGTGCAGACGCGCAGGATGACAAAATGCCCCAACAGCATCCCGACAACGACCATCAGCAGGATGATGAGCGACATCTTCGCGCCCGAAACGTCGGCTTTTTCGCGCGCGGCTTCTTCCTCATCGACTGCCGTGCCGGCGGGACGGGCGTGACGGTCGATATGCAGGAGCTTTCGCACGGCGAACGCGCCGAGCATACTGCCCGCAGCGGTCAGGACTGTGACGAGCAGCGCCTGCACGCCGATGCTGCCAAGGCTCGACGTGACCTCCTCGTCCGCCCCCATACGCAGGCCCATCAAAAGCACCAGCGCGTAGACGGAAAGCGACATGAGCTTGTCCACGAATTTGAATTTCGCCGCGTGAGCGCGCAGGCGGGACGCGAGAACATAGCAGACGAGCATGATGGACCAATAAAGCGCGAGCATTACCATAGAAGGCTCCCTTCTGCCGCTTGCCGGCAAGGTGATGAAAAGCGGCGGTATGTTTCCATACCGCCGCCCGTTGATATTGGGGAAAGGCTCAGGCCAGTGTGCCGACCCAGGCGGAATATTTGGCGAGGTTCGCATCGCGCTCGCTCGCATCCGTGCCCTTGGTGAGGATGTAGACCTTGATCTTTGGTTCGGTGCCGGAAGGCCGCACGACGATGTGCGTGCCGTCGCAGAGCTCGAAGCGCAGCACGTTCGAGCCTGCGAGCGCGATCTTCGTCACCTCGCCGCTCGCGGCGTCGCGCGCGGTGCCGTCTGCGTAATCCTTGTAGGTCGTGACCTTGACGCCCGCGATCTCGCTCGGCGGCGTCGCGCGCAGGGATTTCATCAGCGCTGCCATCTTCTCCGCGCCGTCGAGGCCCGGCATGACAAGGTTGTGCGTCTTTTCACCGTACCAGCCGTACTTTTCAAAAAGCGCGTTGAGCGCGTCGAAGAGCGTCATGCCCTGGGAGTAGTACCACGCGGCCATTTCGGTGAGCAGCAGCGAGGCCGTGACCGCGTCCTTGTCGCGCACGTAGTGGCCGATCATGTAGCCGTAGCTCTCCTCGTAGGAGAAGATGACGGTGTTTTTGCCCGCGCCCTCAAGCTCATTCATCTTCTCGGCCATGAACTTAAAGCCCGTGAACGTGTCGTAGCAGTCGAGGCCGTTCGCCTCCGCGACGGCGCGCGCCATCTCAGTCGTGACGATAGTCTTGAGCGCGGCGGCATTCGCGGGCAGCTTGCCCGCGCGCTTCATCGCGCCGATCAGGTAGTCGAGCAGCAGAACGCCCGTCTGGTTGCCGGTGACGGGCTCAAATTCGCCCTGACGGTTGCGCACCATGATGCCCACGCGGTCGCTGTCGGGGTCGGTGCCGAGGATGAAGTCGACGTCGTTATTCTTGGCAAGGTCGATGGCGAGGTAGAAGCCCTCGGGATTCTCGGGGTTCGGGGACACGACGGTCGGGAAATTGCCGTCGATGACCATCTGCTCGGGTACGCATAAAAGGTGCTTGATGCCAAGCTTTGTAAGCGCCTCGGGTACGAGCTTGTAGCCGCAGCCGTGGAAGGGCGTGTAGACGAGCTTAAAGTCGTCGGCGACCTTTTTGACGGTCTCATAGTCGTTGACCATGCTCATGACGTTTGCCATAAAGCGCTCGTCGCAGTCCTCGTCGAGCATCGTGATGAGGCCCTTCTGTACGGCCTCGTCAAAGTCCATGGACGTAACGCCCGTGAAAATGTCGATCGTCTCGAGTTCTCTTGCGATGGCGGCGGCGTGCTGGGGCGGCAGCTGCGCGCCGTCCGACCAGTAGACCTTGTAGCCGTTATATTCCTTGGGGTTGTGCGAGGCGGTGACGTTGATGCCCGCGGTGCAGCCGTATTCGCGCACGGCAAAGGAAAGCTCGGGCGTGGGGCGCAGGGACTCAAAGAGCCTGACGGCGATGCCGTTGCCCGCCATGACGCAGGCCGCGGCGCGCGCGAACTCCATCGAGTGGTTGCGGCAGTCCATGCAAATCGCGACGCCCTTTTTCATGGCCTCTTCGCCCTCAGCGCGGATGACGTTGGCAAAGCCCTGCGTCGCCCAGCGGATGACATGGCGGTTCATGTTGTGAAGGCCAACGCACATCGTGCCGCGAAGGCCCGCCGTACCGAATTCGAGCGGACCGTAGAAGCGGTTCTCGATCTCCTTTTCATCGTTTGCGATGGCCTTGAGCTCGGCGCGTTCTTCCTCGCTCAGCGCGGGAGAGGCGAGCCACTTTTCATATTCCTGACGGTAATTCATTGCTTATCCTCCTGTTCCGGAATTTCATCGATGGGGCGGATCAGCGCCTTTGCGTCCTCGAGCATGGACGCGGGGACGTACAGCTCCGTGCCGTGCCCGGGCGTGCCGAGCACCACCTTGCCGAAGGCGCCGTCGCCCTCATATCTGCGCAGCACAGGGATATCGTAGGCGCGGAGCATGGAGCAGAGCATATCTGCCTCCGCGTTCGTGTCCATCGCAACGGTCAAAAGCGCGGGTTCCTCCGGCGTGCCGTCGGCGGATCTTGGCCAGCGCTCGGAAAGGTCATGTTCTGCCTTGCCCCAGGTGAGTTTCACTTCGTCCGACATGGGCGATTCCTCCTTTTTGTAGGTGCGTTTCATTATTTGTGGTATTTGGTCCCCGCCTCGATCTGATAGGCGCGGTAAACCTGCTCGAGCAGCATCACGCGCGCCAGATGGTGCGGGAAGGTCATCGGTGACATCGAAAGGCGCAGGTCGGCCTTTTTCTTAATATCCTCGTCAAGGCCGAAGCTTGAGCCGATCAAAAACGTCAGCTGCGACGCGCCGCGCGCGGCGAGCTGCTGCATTTTCTGCGAAAGCGCTACGCTGCTCATCTCCTGCCCTTCGATGCACATGGCGATGAGCGCGCCGCCCTTTGGCAGCTTCTGCTCGACGAGCGCAGCCTCCTTTTTGAGGGCCTGGCGGATCTCCGCCTCGCTCGGCTCGTCGCCAAGGCGCTGCTCCGGCAGCTCCAAAAGCTCTAACTTGCAGCAGCGCGAAAGGCGCTTTTCATATTCCTTGACGGCCTGCTCGTAGAAGGCCTCTTTCAGTTTTCCGACACAAAGGACGGTGATCTTCTGCATATGTGTACCTCGCTGATGGTGTCGCGCGGCGCGGCGGATAGCCGCACGGTCAGTCCGCTCGCCTGCAGGGCCCGTCCCACGGTGTATTCCGCGAGCTGGGGCGTGTTGTTCTCGCCGCTCAGGTGCGCGAGCAGGATATCGCTCGTGCCGGCGCGGACGCATTCGATGGCGAATCCCGCCGCCGCTTCGTTGGATAAATGCCCGTACTCGCCGAGGATGCGCCGCTTGAGCGGATAAGGGTACGGACCGGTCTTGAGCATTTCGATATCGTGGTTGGCTTCGAGCAGCAGCGTGTCCGCGCCGAGAGCGGCATCGTGCGCCTCGTCGGTGATGATGCCGGTGTCCGTCAGCACGGCGAGCGAGCCGTCGTTGCTCTCGACGCGGTAGCCCACGCTCTCGCGCGCGTCGTGCGAGGTGCGGAAGCTCTTCACGTGCAGCGCGCCGATGGTAAATTCCTCCCCTGCGGGGAAAGCGTGCACGCGCGCAGCGGGATAGTCGAGTGCGGATGCCGTGCCGCGGCTCGCGTAGAGCCTTGCCTCGCACTTTTTCGCGAGCGTTCCGAGCCCACGCACGTGGTCGATGTGCTCGTGCGTGATCAAAATGCCGTCCAGGTCCGCAAGCGTGAGCGAAAGCGTCGTGAGCGTCTGCGTGATGCGGCGGCAGGAGACCCCCGCATCAATTAAAATGTTGGTATCTTCGTGACAAACGAGCGCGGCGTTGCCCGCGCTCGAGCTGGCGATGGTGTAAAATTCCATGGGTCGGTTCCTTTGTTTCGATTCATGGAAATTATACCACAGGCGCACGCAATAGTCAAAAAGAAAAGGCCCTCTCTTGAGAGGGCGCGAAGGAAGAGAAACCACGCTCAGAACGCAGGAAAGTCGAGCCCTGCCATAAAGCCGTTTTCGCCGGTGCAGACGATGTCGCCCGCGGCGACGACGCCCTCGCAGACGTAGAGATCGAGCTGGCAGGACTGCGGGCGGTCGGGGTAATTGGTCACGACATAGGTGTAGCGCGAGAGCGTTTTCCCGCATTGGCGCGTAAGGTCAAAGCCCTGCTCAAGCTGGAGCGTGTTGTAGCTCAAATACGGCTCTTCGAGCGTTTCGCCCAGCGTGATGCTCAGCGTCTCGATGGGCTGGTCGTTGACGGCCCAGCCGAGGGAGGTGAGGTAGGCGAGGCGCTGCTCGTTCGTTTCGGCGGGGATGGTGGGCGCTTCGGCGCCTTTTCGACACGCGCGCGGCAGCACGATGAGCGCGAGCGCAAGGCAGGCAACGGCGGCGAGCGCGAAGGCGCGGCGGCGGGAGAACTTTGCGGTGATGATGAACACGCGAGATCACACCCTTTCTCTCAAAAGCTATTCCACCGGCGGCAAAAGTATGCTAAACTGGATGGAAGCAACAGGAAAGGCGGAAAGCAGCATGGCAGAGCAGAGACTCGACAAGATCATCGCCTCAACGGGGCGTTTTTCACGCCGCGAGGTCAAGACCCTCGTGCGCGAGGGACGCGTGCTCGTCGACGGGCGCATCGCCGCAAGTCCGGAGGATAAATGCGACCCCTTGACCGCGCGCATCAGCGTGAACGGCGAAGAGCTTTTTTATCGCGAGCACACGTATGTGATGCTCCACAAGCCCGCAGGCGTGCTCTCGGCCACCGAGGACGGGCGCGGAGAGACGGTGCTCGACCTACTCGCGCCGGAGTACCGCAAGATCGGTCTCTTCCCTGTCGGGCGGCTCGACAAGGACACGGAGGGGCTGATGCTTTTGACCGACGACGGCGCGCTCGCCCACGACCTGCTCGCGCCGAAAAAACACGTCGACAAGGTCTACTTTGCCCGCACCGAGGGTGAGCTCGTCGAGGAGGACTGCGCGGCCTTTGCCGCGGGCATCACGCTCGGCGACGGGCTTTCCTGCCTGCCGGCGAAGCTTGAGATCTTAAAGAGCGGCGCGCAGAGCGAGGCGCTCGTCACCGTCTGCGAGGGGAAGTTCCATCAGGTCAAGCGGATGCTTGCCTCGCGCGGAAACCCCGTCATCTACCTCAAGCGTCTTTCCATGGGGCCGCTCACGCTGGACGAGGGGCTGAAAGCGGGCGAATACCGCCTGCTCACGGCGCAGGAGACCGCGCGTTTGCGTGATCGATAGACAATTTGCCCAAGGGAAAACAGGAGCTTTCTGTCGAGCGCGAAGGATGCCTTTACGGAATGTCCAAAAAAAGCGAATTTTTTTGTGGAAAAAAGAAAAAAGTTCTTGCAAAAATGAAGCAGAGACAGTATAATGTTCCCATCCAGTTGACGAAATGCACAAACTTCCGATTTGGTTAAGGAGGCACGGATATGTCCGGTAGGATCTTTCAGAACATCGTGTTGCAATTCAAGGAAACGACCGATACGGTCATCGGCGTGATCGACTCGGAGGGTACGGTCATCGCCTGTACCGACCTGCCGGAGATCGGCCAGCGCTGGCCGCATCTGGTGCAGCCCATCAACGACGCCGAGGGCGCCAGCGTCGCGCTCGAGGGCAAGACCTTCAAGGCGCTCGAGGGCTGGGGCGGTCAGTTCGACTTTGCGGCCTTCACACGCGGCGAGGATGCGCTCAGCTCCACCGTCTGCCGCATGGCGACTGTCGCGCTCAACACCGCCAAGAGCTATTATGAGGAAAAGCACGACAAGACCTCGTTCGTCAAGAGCATCCTCTCTGACAACATCCTGCTGAGCGATATCTATGTGCGCGCCAAGGAGCTGCACGTCGAAGCCGAGCTCAACCGCGGCGTGTTCGTCGTTCGCCGCGCGGACGAAAAGAGCGAGGCCATCTCGGTCGAGACCATCCAGAACATCTTCCCCGACCGCCAGACGAGCTTTGTCCTCTCCATGGGCGAGGATGACATCGTACTCGTACAGCAGCTCGGCGAGAATGTTGAGATGCCCGACCTTGAAAAGACCGCCTCTCTCATCGAAGAGGCGCTGCGCGTGAACGGCGAGAGCACCGTGGTCGTGGGTATCGGCACGGTAGCGACGCACCTGCGCGATCTTGCGAAGTCCTATAAGGAAGCGCAGATGGCCATTGAGGTCGGTAAGGTCTTCGACACGGAGAAGTACGTCATCAGCTATGAGAACCTCGGCATCGGCCGCCTCATCTACCAGCTCCCGACGACGCTGTGCGAGATGTTCCTGCAGGAAGTCTTCAAGAAGAACCCCATCGACGCGCTCGACAAGGAGACGCTCTTTACGATCAACAAGTTCTTTGAGAACAACCTTATCCTTTCGGAAACCGCACGCAAGCTGTTCGTCCACAGAAATACGCTCGTCTACCGCCTCGAGAAGATCAAGAAGCTCACGGGGCTCGACCTGCGCGAGTTCGACGACGCCATCACCTTCAAGGTCGCGCTCATGGTCAAAAAGTACCTCGCTTCCCGCGGGATCGAGGCGTAAAGCAAAAAAGCTTTCACGAGGGCTGTCCGCCGGACGGCCCTTGTTTTTTGTGCATCGGCTGCAAAAAAAGTCGAGAGTTTACATAATTGTCTGTTGCTATCCCGCCCTTGCCGCGCTATAATAAAATAAGAAATATGTGGGATCGGGTCCGAACCTGCCGAAAATGAGGGACGAAGCATGATACGGCTGAGCAACGTTGAAAAAGAATACGAAAGCGGCACCGCCGCACTGCGGGGCATCTCCCTGCGCATTGAGGACGGCGAGTTTGTCTTCCTTGTCGGCCCCAGCGGCAGCGGCAAGTCGACGATCATCAAGCTGCTCACCGGCGAGATCACGCCGACCGCGGGACAGATCGCCGTCAACGGCTTCAGCCTGACGAATATCGCCGAGCGGCAGATCCCGCTGCTGCGGCGCTCCATCGGCATCATCTTTCAGGACTTCCGCCTGATCGAGAAGAAGACAGTCTACGAAAATCTGAGCTTTGCCATGCGCGCCGTGGGCGCGTCGCCGCGCGAGATCAAAAAGCGCATCCCCTATGTGCTGGAGCTTGTCGGCCTTGAGGAAAAGACCGACCGCTACCCCAACGAGATCTCCGGCGGCGAGCAGCAGCGCGTGGCCATCGCGCGCGCGCTCATCAACAACCCCAGCACCATCATCGCCGACGAGCCGACGGGCAACCTGGACCCCGCGCGCTCGCTGGAGATCATGCGCCTGCTCGAGCGCATCAACCAGCTCGGCACGACGATGGTCGTCGTCACGCATGAAAAGGATCTTGTCAACCAGTTCAAAAAACGCGTCGTCACGCTCGATCAGGGGCTCATCACGAGCGATGGCGACGGCGTCGGCTATAATGCGAGGTAGGGCTATGCGCAAACACGATTTTACTTACTTTTTCGGCGAGGGCGTGCGGAATATGTTTTCGCACGGCTTCATGTCGTTCGCGGCGGTGGGCATCACGGTCGCCTGCCTTGTGGTCATGGGCACGTTTTCGCTCGTGGCCTACAACGCGCAGGTGCAGCTGCAAAAGCTTGAGAGCGAGTACGAGATCCTTGCCTTCGTAGATGAAAACTGCGATGAGGCGCAGACCAAGGCTGTTGGCCGCGCCATCGAGCAGCGCGACAATGTGAAGGAATGCGTCTTTATCAGCAAGGAAGAGGCGATTGAATCCTTTGAAGAAAAGTATGAGGGCGACGAGCTTTTTCAGAATCTCGATCCCGAGATCCTGCGCGACCGCTATGCCGTTTTTGTCAACGACCTGAACACCGCCGGGCAGACCGCGCAGGATATCAAGGACAATGTCGACGGCGTTGCCAAGGTGCGCGTGGACGAGGACATCTCCGGCGGCCTGATCACGCTGCGAAATGTTGCGGGCGTTGTGTGCGTCGCGCTCATCACAATTCTGCTGCTCGTGTCGATCTTCATCATCTCCAACACCATCAAGCTCACGACCTTCGACCGCCGTGACGAGATCGCCATCATGAAGATGGTGGGCGCGACGAACGGCTTCATCCGCTGGCCCTTTGTCTACGAGGGCTTTATGATCGGCCTTCTCAGCGCGGTGCTGGGCTTCGGCTTCCAATGGCTGCTGTATGAGTCGGTCGCGAAGAGTCTCGCGATGTCTGACCGGCTGCAGTTACTCACCATCGTAGACTTCACGAGCATCTGGCAGCCCGTCGCGGCCATTTTCGCTGCCGCCGGTATCCTCATCGGCGTGGGCGGCAGTCTGACCGCTATCCGCAAGTTCCTGCACGTGTAAAGGAGGAGCACATGAAAAAGAGCATTTTGCGTGTACTTCTGGTCCTCGCCGTCATCTGCTCGCTCACGCTCAGCGAGCTGACGCCCTTTTCCATGGTGCAGGATGCCTCCGCCGTCACGCAGGCGGATATCGATAAGCTCAAGGACGAGCTCAGCGGCATGAACTCGGAAAAGTCGCAGCTCGAAAAGGAGCTCAAGTCCATCCAGAACGATAAGAGCGCCGCGCTTGCGCAGAAGGAGAACATCGACAAGCAGATCAACCTCCTTCAGTCGGAAATTTCAGGCGTCGAGTCGCTCATCGGTGAATATGAAACGCTCATCGAGCAGACCGAACAGGAAATTCGCGAGAATGAAGAGGAAGAAGCGCGCCAGTACGAAAAGTTCTGCGAGCGCGTGCGCGCGATGGAAGAGCGTGGCACCATCTCCTATTGGTCCGTGCTGTTCGATTCAGCGAGCTTTTCCGACCTTCTCAGCGCCATGGACTTCATCAGCGAGATCATGGACAGCGACCAGAAGGTCATCGACGACCTGCGCGCCCTGCGCGAGCAGATCGAGCAGAAGAAGGCGGCGCTTGAAGCGTCGCTTGCCGAGCAGCAGAGCGCCAAGGAGACGCTCGTTGCCAAAAAGAGCGAGCTGAATACCCAGCGCGCGGCGGCGGAGAAGGTCCTTGCCGACCTCAAGGCCAACGAAGCGCAGTATAAGCAGGTCCTTTCAGAAAAGGACGCTGCGATGGAGCGTCAGCAGGCCGAGATCGTTCGTCTTTCTAAAGAACTGGCTGCAAAGAACGGCAACACCTCTGCGACCTCCGGCGGCTATATCTGGCCGTGCTCGAGCAGGTACGTCACCTCGCCGCTCGGCGCGCGCTACACAGGTATCGCGGGCGCGTCGACGAACCACGCGGGCATCGACATCGGCCGCGTGGGCTATACGACGCAGGCCGTCGCCGCCAAGGCAGGCACGGTCATCATCTCGTCCTACAATAAGTATCGCGGCAATTATGTCGTTGTCAGCCACGGCAGCGGCAACACAACGACGTATCAGCACCTCTCCTCCCGCTCGGTCAGCGTAGGCACCTATGTCGCGCAGGGGCAGGTCGTCGGCATCACCGGCACGACCGGTGTGAGCAGCGGTCCGCACCTGCACTTTGAGATCACCGAGAACGGGCAGATCGTCAACCCGCTCAAGTACCTCACCAACTACATCAAGGGTTGGTAGGTCACATAATACACTTGCTCCCCGCCATATACTGGCGGGGAGCTTTTTGTGCCGGGAGGAGGAAATGCGGGATGATGGGGCTCATCTGCTATCGGGACGCAGGAGAGAAAAACGGTACGCGAATGCTGTGCGGCGTGAACTTCTGCGCGGTCTATGTCACGCGCGGCGAGGGCGTGCTGGCGCAGCTCTCTGCAAAGCGTGCGGTGAAATACCTTAAAAAGCGCCGCGTGCGGCAGGCCGTCTTTCCAAAGGGTCACCCGAATGCACCGGTCTTTGCCCGCCTTGGCATCCTGCCGCCGGATGAACGGCCACTGCGGCAGGTGAAGACTGCGGCGATCGTCCGCTGTGCGATGGGAAAGCTGGGTCTCCGTGCGGAACACGCACGCATTGCGCTCATCGCAGACCGTTTATCCGCCGCGCTGGAAGCATCGGCAATCTCACTCGCACGGGATGTACGCTATCTAATGCTCTGCGCGCCCGGGGATGCCCACATCGCCCGCGCCATCCGCTGGGACTGCGGCGCGAGCGTTTCCGTCTGCGCGCGGGAGAATATCCGCGCGGACCTTGCCGCCGTGTTCAGCGGCATCGCGCCCCGCTGCCGCTGCCCTGTTCTGGAGCTTGAAAACGCCGCGCTCGGCGTTTCCTACGGTGCCGAAGACCTGCCGCCCGAAGCGGTGCTCTGGGAGGAAAACGACCTTCTCTGCGCGCTGTACTTATCCGGCGCACTGCGCGAAGAGTCGATATCGGTCAAAGATGTGATTTTTCCCGCAAAAGCGGCGGAAAACACAAAGTTACCTTGACAACACGGGCTGAAATCACTATAATTGTCTCGCTAAAATGGTATTCGTATGCGTGCCATGCGATATCCGCAGGCGCGAAAGAAAGGAACGATCTCAATATGGCGAACATGAAAAAAGAGTACAAGATGAGCGCGGAGCGCAAGGAAGAGCTGCAGAAGGAGCTCACCTACCTCAAGACCGTGCGTGAAAAAGAAGTGGCGGACCTCATCAAAGAGGCGCGCGGCTTCGGCGACCTGAGCGAAAACAGTGAATATGATGAAGCGAAAAACGAGCAGGGCAAGCTGTACTCCCGTATTGCTGAGGTCGAGGATATCCTGCTGCACACCGTCATCGTCGACGAGAACGACGATGGCTCCAACGGCATCGGCATCGGCTGCCGCGTGACCGTGCAGGATGTGAGATCCGGCCGTGAGATGCCCGAGTACAAGGTCGTCGGCTCGCAGGAGGCCGATCCCATGCACCGCGCCATTTCCGAGGATTCCCCCTTCGGCAAGGCGCTCATGGGCGCAAAGGAGGGCGATGAGGTCACCGTGGAGGCCCCTGTCGGCGCCATCGTCTACCGCATCGTCAAGATCGAACGCTAAGCTGTATTATATAGAGTAGGAGTAAAACACCATGGCTGAAGAAAGAAATCAGAACACCGCGGCTCCCGAGCAGGACCTCAGCGAGATCCTCAAGATCCGCCGCGACAAGCTCGCCGCACTGCGCGCTGAGGGCCGCGACCCCTTCAAGGAGACGCGCTTCGACGTGACGCACCATGCCCAGGACATCAAGGACAACTTCGACGCCCTCGAGGGCAGCGAGGTCCGCGTCGCGGGCCGTCTCATGAGTAAGCGCGGCATGGGTAAGGTCAGCTTCTGCGACCTGCAGGACAAGTCCGGCCGCATCCAGCTCTACGCTCGCAAGGACGAGATGGATGAAGAGGAGTATGACCGCTTCAAGAAGTACGACATCGGCGATATCGTCGGTGTCGAGGGCGAAGTGTTCCGCACCCAGCGCGGCGAGATGAGCGTGCGCGCAAAGAAGATCACGCTGCTC
>OIXV01001047.1_pt1 | contig 25628 bp, 24 predicted proteins | sample 1587771 | NCBI WGS metagenome assembly OIXV01 (sample SAMEA3888893, study PRJEB22519) | human gut metagenome | biome: human gut; feature: human-associated habitat; material: faeces | place: Denmark | collected 2010
CGATTTTGACGGTTGCTTATAACCGCTAATAACAGATGAAATATTTGGGCGGTGCGAATCATAGTTTCTCTACTGCTTTGGATAAATGTAATTCAAAGGATATTCTTTTACTCTCTTTGCAATTCTTGGTGCTCTGATTATACATCCTCAATCAATACGTTGCAAGAAAAACCCGGAATAGCATAGCCAAGCACGCTGCCCAGCGGGTAATGCATTTTGATATCGAGATCAAAGCTCTTTAGCAGGAACAAAACATCATGGCAGCCGCCAATTGCATCGAGTTTCTGTTGATTGCTGAGATGGGTAAAGGCTTGAATTCTCTGATCCAGATCAGAAATCTTCCGGGACATTCTTTTATATAACTGCCAGAGAAGAATGTCCCGGTAAAATGTCGGGAAATCATCCAAGACGTTTTCATACACATGGATCATCTCATGCAGCAACACGCCGTCATCATTTGCATATTCCGGGCTAATAATGACCTGCGCACATTATAGTCTTCGGGATCTCCAATATATCTTCTCGGACCGATACTCTCCGCTGCCGGCCAAATCTGTATAGGCGTGTTGAGATCATCGATAAACGCTCCCCGTGCTCCATTATCCAAGGGCGCAACAGAGAACCGTACCCATGACAAGGTAAAATCATGCAGCTCTTCCGGCTGAAAATCGAAGGATGCGCCATCCTCTGTATATTCATCAGCATCGTCAACTATACTTGAGTCAAAAAGCATGTCTGCAAACTGTTCTTCAAACTCTGATGCCCGCTCGCAGAGCGCGACATCTTCTTCTGGCGCAGTGCGCGCACAGATCTTAAAATCTTCTGACTGTCCGACATACCGCGATGGCTAGTTCAGTGCGTACAGACCTCTTGTTCTATAAATTGCCATGTTACTTCTCCTTTTTCTCTCTAATATATTTCCCCGCCGATATAGCTACCGGCGCAAATGGGACGAACATTTTGCTGCCGAGGCATCTAACCTCTGCGCAGTACCTCTTGCTGCAAGGCAGGCACCCGAAACCGGGTGCCTGCCTTGTAAGTTGAGTATTTGCTTTTTTACTTGCCCTGATAGGCTCTGTAGAGGAAGGTCACGATCTGGCCGCGGGTGCAGTTGTCATCCGGGCTGAACGTGGTGTTGGAGGTGCCGTCGGTCACCTTGCCGGAGACCGCCCAGCCCACAGCGTCCGCGTAGAAAGCGTTCGCGGGAACGTCCACGAAGCTCGAGGTCGCACCGGCGCTGCCCTTGAGGGCGCGGTACAGGAACGTCACGCCCTGGCCGCGTGTGCAGGTGGCGTCGGGAGCGAAGGTCGTCTCGGTCATGCCGTTCGTGATGCCGTTCTCGATCGCCCAGGCGACGGCCTTGGCATAGTAACTGCCGGCCGGGACGTCAGTGAAGCTGACCGCGGTCTTCGGCTCGGGAGAGCCGGCCGCGCGCCACAGGAAGGTGATGATCTGGCCGCGCGTGCAGGGCTCGTAGGGGCCGAACATCGTCTCGGTCAGGCCGTTCGTCACGCCCTTGTCGACCGCCCACTTCACCGCGTCGGCAAAGAAAGCGTTCGCGGGCACGTCGGCAAAGCCGGTGGAGACGGCGGACTTCACGAAGTTCGCCTCAACGCTGACCTTGCTCGCGGGCATCACAAAGCCGAACTTGCCGTTGCCGAGGTCGGTGAGCGGAAGCAGATCGCCGTTCGCATCCTTGACGGCGAGGCTGCCGAGCTCATAACCCTCGTTGGGCTTCACCGTGACAGTCACGTTCGCGCCCTTGGAGGCGTTGGCCGGGGAAACGGTCACCGTGCCGTTGGGGGCAGCGGGAGCAGTCGCGGGATAGGTCGGCGCGCCGGGAACGTAAGGATAGCTCGTGTACTTGTGGCAGACAGGGCAGGTCGTGCCGGGCTGATGCGTTTCGCCGCACGGAGTCTTGCAGACCTTGCAGATACCGTCGTTGTTGGACCAGTCGTGCTTGGTAACAGGAATCTTGCCTGCGTCAGCCTTCCAAGCGTCAAGATCGGAGATCTCGTTCTTGCCCTGTTCGTCAGAGAAGTTCTTATGGCAAGTGCTGCAGGTCCAGTATTCCTTGACACCATTCTCCGTGCAGGTCGCAGCCTTGGCCTCGGTCTTGGTCAGACTATGGGCGGCAAAACCGCCATAGGCTTGGCCGCAAACTTCGCAAACGGCCTTAGCACTACAGGTTGCAGTACCTCCGGTGTGGGGACGCTCGTCCATTTTATCCGTGTGTCCGGAAACCGTACATGCATGCCAGTGATTAGCTGCGTCATAACTCCACTCTTCACTGAAACTATGGACATCTTTCGGAACTGTAATCGTTGCGTCAGGACTGGTTACTTTAATGGTGCCCTTGTCCTTATCAATTGTAGTTCCGCTACTCGTTGTACCTTCAGGCAGATTATAACCCGGAACCAGATTGACAGTAACATCTGTCGTTCCAGAACCGCCTACCTGCCCGGCGGCAGCCTTTACAGCATCCTCAACATTATCGTAGTTTTTGACTTCTTTGGTGTCAGGATTTACGATACGCGCCACAGCAGTAGCGGGGATCGATTCAACCTTCTTAACACCGCAGGCAGAGCAGGTATAGGTCTTGTACCCTTCCTTATCGACAGCAGGGTCAACGGTATTCGTCAGCTTCCACTGATGCGAACCAGTACCCTTCGTGGCAACCTGAGCCGTCACAATCGCACCACAGACAGAGCAATAGCTGCCTTCGCTCAAGTTGTAGTCACAGCCGGTCACCGCAGGGATAGTCACCAATGTATGTGTGTGGGTGGTGTTATTGGAGTTGAACACGCGCAGCATCTTCGTACCGTCAGGCACACCGTCTGTGTAGTGGGGTGCACCGTCAATACCAGTGGCAATAATCTCCTTTATGCCTGTTTTTGTGTTAAACGCCGTTGCATGTTCCTGATACTCACCAAACGCATAACTGAGATTGCCTTCCAGCTTAGCGCCATCCGCAGTAGTTACCTTGGACAGATTACCATAAACGTCTACATAGTAAGGATAAGAATCCTGCACATTATATGCGCTGATTGCGTTCTCTTTTACAGTTGCAGAATTATTAAAAGTAATCTTGGTATTCGTCTGCAGCGTGTTGAAGAAAATAACGTAAGAATTTAAAGTGACTTGGTCACCGATCTTATACTCCTTGACATTTCTAAGGCAAGCCGTAGCGTATTGTCCGACGGTAATACCATCATCAAAGACAACCGTTGTGATCTCCTGCCCGTACTTGGTAAACCATGGAGTCTTGTTGTATTGGAGGGGATTATAAGACTTCTCCGCATGCCACTTGTCCAGCCAATGGTTTGCGTTATAGTCAGGAATTGTAAAGCTGTATCCGGTACCCTTATCCTTGCTGAACTCCAGGCGGATCTCTCCCGTTTTGCTGTCCTGATAGATGACCCACCAAACGCCGGTGAATGTGCTGTCCTTTACCTCTGTTGAACCCTTGAGGTAATCCAGTGTATAATCATTTTTTTCGACCGATCCCTCATTATAGTTCCAACCGCCGCTCCAGATCTGACCGCATTCCAGAGTTACTGCATCCGGCTGATGATCTAACAGGAACAACGTATCTGTATGATCGATTATGAACTCTGCCTGCTTCAACGCCGCGGTCACGGCACTTGTAGAAGTCGCAGCTTGGATCGCCGCAACACAGTCCGCTTTTGCCTGAATGACCTTATTGCGGGCGTCACCTTCTGCATAGCTGTCATTGGCCATATAGTTCTGGATTTTCGCGATGGCCTTTGCTTTCATTGCCTCCAATTCCTGCTCATAACCGGATTCATGGCTGGCCTTGATGACGCCGGAGCGCAGAGGCACTGTCGAGAAGCTATACCCATAATGGCAGTTTACACTGATCTCATAGGAGCCGTCTGTTCCAAGCGGATTTTCTACCGTACCATTGACGGGAGCGGTATACGAAGCCGTAATATCATCCGCTGTGATCGTGCTGAGTCTACCGTCAATGGCGTTCATCTTTGCCAAGACGTCCGCACTGGAAAAAGTAGCTTTGAGCGTATCCGCATTCATTGTCTCCGGCAGAGTGACTTTTGCCAGCACCTGCTTCACCTGTTCCTGCATTGCAAGGAACGGATCAACAGTGTAAGACGCGGTTTTCGTTACATTATAGGGGTTTTTCTTAGCGTTTTCGCAGGCTTCTTTGATAATTGTCCACGTCTCCGGAATGAATTCACCCTGCCAGTAAACATTCTTATTGGTAATTTCATAGACCGGCGCAGTTTTCAGATCGTCGAAGAAATTGAACGTATCCGTGGTGTTGATTTTATCGCCAAACCACGTCAGCATCTGATAGACGAAATTCGTTGCCATCAGTTGTCGGCCCAATTCCAAGCTCATGTGGGTGGCATCACGTTCAAGGACCGTATAAGTGCTCATCTTGTCCTTTGCGCAGTCGCCAAATGCCCACGAATTCGTTGCTGCATCGTAGTTGTTCAGCAGCACATCGCTGCGATTCATGGTTGTCCCCAGATACGTTGTGCGCGCATTCTGAAGAACCGTTGCGGCGGGGATGATGTAATCCGGCTCATTGGTTTCCAGCGCCTGTACTGCCTTCACGGCTTCCATGCTCAGCTCATATGTTTTCTGGAGATCGCCGCTGTTGCTGGATTTTTCAGCCCAATCGGCAAACCATACGATCTTGGCGCCTTTCGCATCCTTGTGTAGCCACTCGACAGCCTTCTGAATTTCCGTGGCATACTTCGCACCGCCATATTTTGCACTGGAAGACTCATGATAGTCCTGCATCACAACAACATCCCATGTCTTCGCAAAAGCCTTTTGATATTGTTGATATGTGCTATCTTGGCTATTATGTGCAGAAGCATAATGATTTCCGCGGTCTCCCTGATCAATGGTCAGGCCGCGCCCGCCCATTGGGGTCAATCTTTCTACGGTGATCTTCGTCGCAACATCCTGATCAATGTCTTTCAGGACATTCTCCACGAACTGCGTGTAGTCCACAGTGTGACTGTTGCCCATGGCGAGAATGCGCAGGCTCTTCAGCTTCAGCTGTACATTGTTGTGTGCTTCTGCGTATCTGCCGCTGGCATGGTTGCTGTAACCATACAGAACAAATGCCGTATCCGGGAAGGCGGCATCTTCAATTTCCAAGTCGCTTTCGGGCACGTCAACGCTCTTTAGCTTAGTCAAGCCGCTGAATGCACCGCTGGTCAGCTTTGTAATACCACTGCCAACAGTCACATCGGTGATCTCGTCAGAATAGTTTATCCAAGGAGTATTCTTGGACGTGTAATCGTACAGGTCGCCGGAGCCGGTGATCTGCAGTGTGTAAGTATTGTTGCCGTTGTCAGTCAGAGCATAATTTGCGTTTTCGCCGCACGTTCCACCCAGCTTCAGAGCAGCCATCAGTTGGCTGAGTTTCGAGGCATACGTCACACCTGTATCAGCAATGGTATCCGTTGCAAGCTGGTTTTTCGCAGCATCCGGCAGCTCCGCAAGAGCGTTCAGTGCCATTTTGATCTCAGACGCATGTCCTTCCGCATCTGCATCGGCCAAAGTCCACAGCACACTGTATGCCTTGACAAAATTCTCCGCTTCATAATAGGAAATAGAGATCTTGTCCTCTGCTTTGCCGACAATAGAATGTGCCCATCCATCAAAATACTTGGCGCCGAGCGCAAAGCCGGTAGTGGTGTAAACGTGGTAGACAACATTTTTTTCAGGTGCATTGCCATAGTAGCTGATCGCACCGTTGCTGAACGCAAGATCCGGATTCAGAAATTCAACGCTCTTTAGATTTTTCATGTGGCAGAGCGCCAAATGTCCGACCTTGGTAACCTCTTTTTCAACAACGACTTTCGTAATGGTATCCTTTACCCTATACCACGGAACTGCGTTGTAGTGATAAGCAGTAGCCGTAAATTGCGTATTATAATCAGGAATTGCGCCTTCACCGCCGAAGGTCAGCACGCCGTCTTCAATCGTGTACCAGACCGTCTTGCTGCAAATATCTTTTCCTTCACTGTCACGGCCGATGGGAATGTATTTCTTCTCTGCGGGCTGCTTTCCGGCGCGGGTATTCAGCGCAGACAGCTTTTCCGCATAATTCACGCCGTTGACATTGGCAAGCCCTGCCTGGAACGTCGCATTCGACTCACTGTACGTTGCATAAGCGGTCCAAATCTCAGACTTCTGTGCATCCGTCAGTTCCTCGGTCTCACCGATCGTCCAAAAATCCTGATAGGTCGTAACAAAGTTTGTAACATCCTGATACTCAAGATGGATCAATGCTCTTTGCGTATCATTTAAATACCCCGTATATCCATCGATTTTCTCTAAAACATACGGATTGCTGCTCCAGCATTTGATCGTAACCTTCTGTTGAGGCTCATTATAGTTATAGCTGATAGAATTACTGAGCACTTTTGTTGTTTCGCCCTCAATCACGATCTCGCTTGCATAATTGAGATGCGCCAGCGAGAGAGCGCCAACAGACGTGATCCCACTTTTTACAACAACTTTTTTTACCTGCGCCCGTGCTGACCACCAAGGCGTTGCGTTATACATAAAAGAGGACGTATCGGACGCTGCCGTATAATTAGGAAGTGCGCCAGTTCCGTCAAAGGTCAAAACGCCGTTCTCTAAAGTATACCAGACGGTGTCGCTGTAAACTGTGTTGCCCTGCTCATCGAGTTTCAGAGGGATGTAGGTCTTGAGGGACTGGGCCAGTGTTTTCATGTGCGCGCCATAAGTCTCTTCCGCATCTGGCATCACTGTTTCATCGATTTGCTTTTTTGCAGCAGACGGCAGCGCAAGATATGCGCTGTACGCGGCTTCGATTGCAGCTCTGTTCTCTTCCGCGTTTGCCTTCGTCAGTGTCCAAATAGAGGCATACTGCTGAATAAAGTCTTCCGCCTCATAATAGGAGAACGTGACCTTGGCGTTTACCTCCTTCATGTCCTCGCTTCTTGCACTGACCATCTGCTCTAGATTCTTTACTCCAGCACTCGCCTTGATCACCACATCTTTTTGAGGAAGATGCGCATAATAGCTAATCGCACCACCGCTGATCACGCAACTGCTGTTCTTGATCTCAATCTCCGTCAGATTCGGCATGTGATCGAGCACATTTGAACCAATCGCTGTTACAGACTCATCGAATACCACTTTGCTGATGTCATTTGCGGCATACCACGGAAGCGTCTGATAGTAGCAGCCCGTCTCTGTGCTGTATCGATACGGATCCTCCGTCAGGCTGGGAACCTCGTGCTTGACATTATCCTCATCAAGCACATAGCCATTGGGATAATTGGCCGTATCATCAGTATGTCTGTCGCCAACCGTTCCATCCTTGGCAACGACCGGGTTCTCAATTTTATAACTGGGAATTGCCCCTCCGGAGAGGGTTAACGTATAGGTACCATCGTCATTCTGCGCCATCGTATAGCGGACCGTATCGCTGTGCTTCAGCGCCCGGTCGCCACCATTTACGGTACCTGTCGCGCCGATTGGAATGTATCCGGTCAGCGCTCCGCCCAAATCAGATAGATTTTTCGCCAAAGCTGCCGTCGGCAGCAGGCTCAGCATCATGACAAGCGTTAGCAAACTTGCCAATAATCGCCGTTTCATTTTACTACCTCCTAAAGTTTTCTTTATCTTTTGCCCGTCTCCACGGGCTGGGTTTACATCGTTTTGCATTTCGTTCTGCCGGCGCAGACGGGACAGCCGCAGCGCTGCTTGCCGGTCCGGGGGTAAATGGCCGCCTTCCAGACATGGCCGAGAGCGCATTGCCACCAGACCTTTCGGTGGCTTCCCGCTGTCACCATTTCCGGCGTGAGCGCGCCGTTGAGCGTCGGGTGCCATTCCTTTGCCACCGTCGGCTCGAGCGTTGCGAGGTCATTGAACCCTGCCAGCACCTTGCGGTTCGTACAGTAGGGGCAGTCGCTGCCGCTCTGCGCCCGGTGCGCGATCACAGCGCAGTAGGCGTGTCCCTTTTCGCACTTCCACCAGACGCGTCGGTTGGAGTTCGGGGATACGGCCTCCGGCGTCAGGCTGCCGTTTTTCTCCGCGTCCCACTGTGCCGCCAGCTGCGGAAAGACCGTTGCAAGATCGTTTTCACCGGAGATCACTTTTTTCCCGGCGCAAACAGGACATTCTGTCCGGTTCCGTATTCTGGAAACAGCAGATGCCTGCCAGCTGTGACCTTTTTTACACCGCCACCATATTTTCCGGTGTGTCCCCGCCAATACCTGCTCGGGGGTCAGCGGCGCATTTTTTTCGGTGTCCCATTCTTTCAGCAGCTCCGGAGCAATGGCCGCCAGAGAATTTTCCTCCGGCAAGACCGCTCGTCCGGCGCAATAGGGACAGCCGGAGCCGCGCACGCGCAATTTGACAGATGCCTGGTAATCGTGGCCCTTCGGACAGTGCCACCAGACGATTCTGTGGCTCCCCACCGTCACCTGACTTGGGGTCAAAGGAGCGTTTTTCTCGCTGTCCCATTCGTCCGCGAGCGCCGGAACACATTCGGAAAGGATGCTGCCTCTGCCAGAGCGCGGAGAGCGCCCGGAACAATAAGGGCATCCGGCGCCGCCTGAGCGGGTATAGACCGCAGTCTGCCAGCTATGCCCGTTCCTGCAGCACCACCAGACTTTTTTGTGGCTTGCAAATGTTACGTCATCGGGGGTCATGGGGGCGTTGCGCTCAAGATCCCATTCCACAAGAAGTTCCGGCCTCTTCTGTGCGGTGCAGAATTCTTGCAATGTCTGTCGGCTCATCCTTTGCTCCCTCAAAAAACCGCTCTACCGACAAAGCCGGATAGAGCGGTAGATCGTGGAGGTGCACAGCAGACCTGTGCAGTCGGCGGTCATTACACTTTTTCCGTAGGGAAGGCGTTAGACCCATTCGGCTTTGCAGCGCCGTCTTTCGGCGGTTTTGCCAAAATATAAGCTTTTGAAAACGGAATCCATATTCCGTAAGATGAATAATCGCTGTCGATATCGGCAGCACTATTTTCACGGCCGAATCGCATGGAAATACATGCCTTTCTCATGGCGTGGCCGTTCAAAAAGGCGCAAAAGATCGGACTCACTTTCATGTTTTCCCGTGAGTCGTGTGATTTCTATCCACTTTTGCATTTTTCCTTGCCTTTATGGGAGAATTGTGCTATATTTTGTCATAAATAAAGGAAGCGACAAGAACATTTCGCTTCCTTTGCATATACGGAATATGGATTCCGTTTTTTATGACACAAGTTGCAGCCGCTCAAGCTGCCGTCGGTGCTCTGCCGCACTGGTGACGAGGTAGATGCGCGTCGTTTCGATGCTCGAGTGGCCGAGAACGTCCGCAAGCTTGACGATGTCCTTGTAGGCGCGGTAAAACGCCGTCGCAAACAGGTGGCGCAGGTTGTGCGGGAAAACCTTCTCCGCGTCCACGCCCGCGCGCTCGCAGAGTTTTTTCATCTTCGACCAGATCTGATAACGGGACATTGCATTGCCGCTTTTGGCGCGAAAGATCGCGCCGGAAGCGGTTTTTTGCCGCGCGGCAAATTTGAGCAGCTTGCGGCAAAGTTTGGAGGGCAGCAAAATAGTGCGGATCTTGCCTTTGAGCGCGATCTCGGCCTTGCCGTTTTTTGCGGCCTCGACGGTGATGTACTGTACCTCGCTGACGCGAATACCGGTGGAGCAGATGGTCTCCATCAGGAGCGCAAGGCCGCGGTCGCCCGCAGCCTCCGCCGTGGCGACCAATCGCTCATATTCTGCGCGCGTCAGTTCCTGCCTGCTGTCGCGGAACAATCGGTGTTGGATCTTCAGGAACCGCGCACGGCAATCCGACCAGCCACAGAAGTGGAAGAAGCCGTTCAGCGCAGCGAGGAAAGTGTTGATCGTCGACGGCGCGTAATTTCTTTCATGCAGTTCGTCCTTCCAAAGGCGGATCGTCTCCGGTGTGACCGCCGCGCCGCTCAAAAAGGCGGCAAAGTTCAAAATCGCGCGGCGGTACTTTTCGATCGTCGCCGCGGCGCGCTCTTCATTTTCGAGTGCTTTCAAATAGTGATCGATCTTCTCGTTCGTCATATAGTATTCCATAATAAAAATACCCCTATCTCTCGTGATAGGGGTATTGTAGCGTATTGCAGCACCGAAAAGCGAGAAACACCGCTTTTAACAGGATAGACGCAGGGCACTTCTCTGCGCCTTTGTCACTTCAGCTTGGAACTGCTTTGAATGTACTCTACCAGCGCGGCCTTCGGGATCCTCCACACACGGCCGTTTCTATAGCCCTTGAGCTTACCGGTGTTTAGGAGCTCATATATTGCGTTGTATCCGATTTTTAAGGCCTCGCAGGCCTCTTCAACGGTCAGAATATCATCGTAGTTTTCAAACATTTTCAGTTCTCCTTCGCCACGCTACACTGCTCCCGAAGTGGACACAATCGATCCGTCCCCGTTGCGAGGGCAATCGCGCCAACGACGATAAGGTCTTTTATTTTGAGGTCAATGAGCATTCTGATGCTCTGAAAGAATGCCTCAACAGAATGCCCCCGAAAGCAAGTAAGGAAGAGTTGAATGCTCTGAAGGCTGTGTATAACGCGTACCTCTCAGAGCAGCATTCTGAATTATTTAAGACTGTTCAGAAGCTTAAAGATTCTTATCTTGATAACGGGGAGCTTGTCCTATGCTGTGCAGCCGCTGAAGTATATCCCGTACAGCCCTGCAGAATATATCAAAGTTCCTTCTCGCCGTGCAATACCTGCTGTCAAAACCAGAAGCGCACCACACGCCTATATCACACCCGAACAAATGTCTCTGATATTTCAGCGCTTTCCAGAGGGAAGCAGCTCCTATCTGCCGCTCTTGATCGGATACAAGTGCGGTCCGCGTATTGCAGAGGCATTTGCTTTAGAATGGGAAGATATCGACTTTGAACGAAAGGAGTTATCTATCCGTCGGCAAATTCAGTGGCAGGACAAGGACACCGTTACCGGGCAGTCCGGCTACTGGTATTTCACCGCGCCCAAATATGACAGCGTCCGCACGATTGAACTTTCGCAGGATGTTATCTCTGCACTGCAGCGCGAAAAGCAGCGTCAGTTTGATAGTCAGGCGCTTTGTGAGGACCTTTACGTTCACCAGTTTTGTGATGAGGACGGTAGGCTAAACACGGAGGGGCGCGGGTGGGAAATCCATCTTGTGATGGTCCGTCCCGGCGGCATCTATATCAACAGCCGCAATATGCAGCATGTCAGTCATATCGCCCGCACAGAGCTTGGGTTTGACAAGTTTGATTACCACAGTCTTCGTCACACCCACGCCACCATGCTTGCCGAAAAGGGTGCTTCGCCCAAATATGTGCAATACCGCCTCGGTCACAAGAACATTCAGGTCACAATGCAGATCTATCAGCATCTCACAAATAAGATGTCCACCGAAAATGCACAGCTATTGGAGCTGTTTTAGGTATTGCTGAAAAAATAATTGGGATTTTTCCTTTCATCTGCATTGTTTCTCTGCCGTTCGGCAGATACTGCTATTGACATTCCTTTTTCATTTGTAGTACAATCGTAACACAAGGAGTTGATTTTTATGGCAATGGATGCAACGTTTCAAATCCGTATGAACAGCGAACTGAAATCCGAGGTAGAGAGTCTCTATCGCAGTCTCGGTACCTCCTTTGCAGAGGCCGTCCGCATCTTTGCGCAGCAAAGTCTTCGTGAAGGCGGTATGCCCTTTACCCCGTCCTTAAAAACCTGGGATGAACTGAGTCAGGATGAGATCAACGCCAAACTCCGCAAGAGTGCAGCGGATATTGCCTCTGGCCGTACCCTTTCTCAGGATGCGCTTGACGCAAAAATCGCAGGACTATAAGCAAACATGGACAAATACAATATCGTATACACAAATGCTGCCGCCAACGATATCGCTGAAAAGTTTCAATACATCACCAGCGTTCTTCACGACCGTACCACTGCCGAACGCTGGTACGCTCGCTTGAAGGATGCGATCTGGCACGATCTTTCTTTTATGCCAGAGAAGTATCCGCTTTACAACGAAGAGCCATGGCACAGCAAAGGTGTTCGCCTGTTCATCGCACGGCAGGATGTTGTGGTTTACTCCACAGATAAAACTGCACAAACCGTCTACATCTGGAATGTCTTCACAGCAGGCCGCGATTTGAGTTCTCATATAGAAGACGCACTCGAAAAGTGACATCGCCACTGCATCATTTTAGTGCCGACTTTGAGCAGAGGTTGGCAAAATGTTGACAAAAACGCAAAAGCACCCGTTTCCTCATGGAAGCGGGTGCTTTGTGTTTTGTGGAATTGTTGCCTTTTTGTCAGTTTTCGGTAAGTTTTTCTTACTTCAGGCTCTCCGCGACGGCGACGGCGACCGCGACGGTGGCGCCGACCATGGGGTTGTTGCCCATGCCGAGGAAGCCCATCATCTCAACGTGCGCGGGCACGGAGGAGGAGCCGGCGAACTGGGCGTCGGAATGCATACGGCCCATGGTATCGGTCATGCCATAGGAGGCAGGGCCGGCAGCCATGTTGTCCGGGTGCAGGGTACGGCCCGTGCCGCCGCCGGAGGCGACGGAGAAATACTTCTTGCCCTGCTCGATGCACTCTTTCTTGTAGGTGCCGGCGACGGGGTGCTGGAAGCGGGTCGGGTTGGTGGAGTTACCGGTGATGGAGACATCCACGCCCTCGGAATGCATGATGGCCACACCTTCGCGGACGTCGTCAGCACCGTAGCAGCGCACATCGGCACGCTCGGTCTCACTGTAGCGGATCTCGCGCACGATGTTCAGCTTGCCGGTGAAGTAGTCGAACTGGGTCTGAACATAGGTGAAGCCGTTGATGCGGGAGATGATCTGAGCGGCGTCCTTGCCGAGACCGTTCAGGATGACGCGCAGGGGCTCCTTGCGGGCCTTGTTGGCGTTGCGGACGATGCCGATCGCGCCCTCAGCGGCGGCGAAGGACTCGTGACCGGCGAGGAAGGCAAAGCACTTCGACTCGTCGGACAGCAGCATCGCACCGAGGTTGCCGTGGCCCAGACCGACCTTGCGGTCCTCGGCGACGGAGCCGTCGATGCAGAAGGACTGAAGACCCACGCCGATCATCTTGGCGGCTTCGGCCGCGGACTTCACGCCGGACTTGATGGCGATGGCCGCGCCGACGGTGTACGCCCAGCAGGCGTTTTCAAAGCAGATGGGCTGGATGCCCTTGACGATCTCATACGGGTCAAAGCCCTTGGCCTTGCAAATCTCGCGGCACTCTTCGACGGAAGAGATACCGTACTGAGCGAGGACGCCGTTGATCTTGTCGATTCTTCTCTCGTAGTTTTCAAATAAAGCCATTGTTTCGTCCTCCCTTCCTTATTCCTGACGCGGGTCGATGTACTTGGCAGCGTTGTCCCACTGACCATAGTGACCCTTGGCCTTTTCGAGCGCTTCGTTCGCATCGATACCCTTTTTGATGAAGTCCATCATCTTGCCGAGGTTGATGAACTCGTAGCCGACGATCTCGTTTTCCTTGTTGAGCGCGACGCGGGAGCAGTAGCCCTCGGCCATCTCGAGGTAACGGGGGCCCTTTTTGGCGGTGGCGAACATCGTGCCGACCTGGGAGCGAAGGCCCTTGCCGAGGTCCTCAAGGGACGCGCCGACAGCAAGGCCGTCCTCAGAGAAGGCGGACTGGGTGCGGCCGTAGACGATCTGCAGGAACAGCTCGCGCATGGCGGTGTTGATGGCGTCGCAAACAAGGTCGGTATTCAGCGCTTCGAGAATGGTCTTGCCGATCAGGATCTCGGAAGCCATGGCAGCAGAATGGGTCATGCCCGAGCAGCCGATGGTCTCGATCAGAGCCTCCTGAATGACGCCCTCCTTGACGTTGAGCGTCAGCTTGCAGGCGCCCTGCTGGGGCGCGCACCAGCCGATGCCGTGGGTGAAGCCGGAAATATCGGCGATCTGCTTGGCCTGGACCCACTTGCCCTCTTCGGGGATCGGGGCTGGACCGTGATATGCGCCCTTCGCAACGGGGCACATATGCTGCACTTCGGTCGTGTAAATCATAACGATCTTCCTTTCTTATCCTCTGTCTCCACAAAAAGCGGAACGTATCCATACGTATTTTTTATCATAGCAAACCCGAACGTCTTTTGCAAGGTGAAAAAACGGAAATACGGGCAAAATCCGTATTCCTTTCCCTCATTTTCCGCTATGCCGCACTTTTCGTTACAGCAGGTGGCGGATTGGGCGCTGGACAACGCTCAGAATCGTATACAGCGCGCGCTTTGCCCACGGCAGCGTCACTTCTTCAAACCGCGCGCCGTATTCGATGCCGCCGTCGTGCAGGGCAAGGCGGCTCTGCGCGATATAGGGTTCCTCCACCTGCCGCAGCATGACGTTGACCTCCTCGCTTTCGATGACGAGCATGAGCTCCGTGTCGAGATACGCGCTGCGCATGTCGGCGTTGAACGAGCCGACGACACTCAGATCGTTTCCGATCAAAATCGTTTTTGTATGCAGCGACTGGCCGCAGACGACCTCATAGACGCCGACGCCGCGTGACAAAATGTTCTGCTTTTCGCGTAAGTAGTCCGAGCAGCCGCTCGGGTTCGCGCCGTTTTCAACGGCATTCGTCAGCACGCGCAGCTGCCGCGTCTCGGCAAGTGCTTCCAAATCGTTATACATTTTGTCGTTGCAGATGATGTACGGCGTTTGCAGCAGAATGTCATCGCCCTGCGCCATCAGTCGGACGAGCGCGTCCCACAGCTCGGGCGCTTTCGCCTCCGCACGCGGTGAACCGCTGAGCAGGCTCACGCGCGTGACTGCCGTAGTCTCCGCCTCCCAGTCGACGGCGGCAAGCTCTTTTGCATACACCGCGCAAAGCGCCGCATAGCGCTCCTGCAGCGCGTCGGTCTGCGAGGACGTCTTGCCTGTGATGGTTTTATTCTCCGGCTGCGACCAGACGCTTTCAAAATACGTCAAAAGCTGGGAGACCGAGCTGCCCTCTCCCCCATCCGACACGACGAGCACGTCGCGGTCGATGTTTTGGTTCTCCTGATATGAGCCGAGGAACAAATCGTTCGAATTTCTTCCGCCGAGGATGTATTTGCTCCCGTCGGTGATCAGATACTTGTCGTGCAGACGGTAGTTGAGCTTCCACGGGCGCAGCAGGTCGATGGGATCATAAAAGCGCACCTCCACATTCTCCTCCGCCGCGAGGGCGCGGAGAACGCCGCTGTTTTGCAGATGCAGAAAACCGTTCAGCCCGTCGATGATCATGCGCACCTGTACGCCGCGCTGCGCCGCGCCGTAGAGCGCAGCCATCACGTCCTGCCCGCTGCCGTCCGCGCGCAGGTCAAAGGTCGAGAAGATGATCTCCTTTTCCGCACTCTCGATGAGCTGCAAGCGCCAGAGCAGCGCACTGTCCGTATCCTCGATGCTCCTCACGCGCTCCTGCGATGCGTCCTCGCTCAATCGGGCTTCATACTGGCTCCACAGCTCCCCGGTCGCCTCCTTCTGCGGCAGCGGGACAAAAATGACCGTCAGCACCGCATATAAAAGGTACGCCCCCAGCGCGATGCCCAGCCATTTCACGATATGTTTTTGTCTCATTTTTCACCTGCTCATCATAAACTTGCCCCGTCAGTTTATCATAAGGGACATGCACTGTCCAGCGTCCACAGGGACTCAATTTTTCCCAGCCTTGTGCACAGCATTCTTCTCCCGTTTGGGCGAAAGCTTGTCCCAAACGGAAGAATTCGCAAAAAGGTCTTGACGATCCGCCAATTTCCGACCTATACTGTGGGTAAATCAAAATACCCCACAGGGGTACTGTATACGTCCCGAAGGAGGAATCAAATTGAAAAAGGAAACCTATGACGTGACCGGCATGAGCTGCGCCGCCTGCTCGAGCCGCGTGGAAAAGGCTGTGTCCAAGCAGCCAGGCGCGCAGCAGGTCGCGGTCAACCTGCTGAAAAACAGCATGGTCGTCGAATACGACGAATCCCAGCTTTCGTCCGCGCAGATCATCGCCGCGGTCGAAAAGGCAGGCTACGGTGCGTCTCTGCATGCAAAGCCCGGCAGCGCCCCCGCCGCGCAGACTGCCGAGACCGGCGGCGCCAGCGCCGCACAGAAGGCGTACAGCGACATGAAAAAGCGTCTCGCCCTCTCGCTCATCTTCACCATCCCGCTGTTCTATCTCTCGATGGGCCACATGATGGGCTGGCCGCTGCCCGCGTGCTTCCTCGGCATGGAGAACGCGATGACGTTCGCGTTCACACAGTTTTTGCTGCTGCTGCCCATCGTCTATATCAACCGCCAGTATTATATCGTCGGCTTCAAGACGCTGTGGCAGCGCTCGCCGAACATGGATTCGCTGATCGCACTGGGCTCCAGCGCCGCCATCGTGTACGGCATCTACGCCATCTATAAGATCGGCATCGGCTTTGGCCAGATGGACATGGACACGGTGCACACCTATATGATGGAGCTGTACTTCGAGTCCGCAGGCACGATCCTGACGCTCATCACCATGGGCAAGACGATGGAGGCCCGCGCCAAAGGCAAGACCTCTGATGCCATCACAAAGCTCATGGACCTTGCGCCCAAGACCGCGACGGTCGAGCGTGACGGCATCGAGAGCAGCATTCCTGTCGAGGAGGTCCAGCTCGGCGACGTACTCATCGTTAAGGCCGGCGAGAGCGTCCCTGTCGACGGTGTCGTGCTCGAGGGAACGTCCTCGGTCGACGAATCCGCGCTGACGGGCGAGAGCATCCCTGTCGAAAAGCAGGCCGGAGACAGCGTCATCGGCGCGACCATCAACAAATCCGGCTATTTCAAGATGCGCGCGACCAAAGTCGGCGACGATACCGCCCTTTCCCAGATCGTACGCCTTGTGGACGAGGCCACGAGCTCCAAAGCGCCCATCGCCAAGCTCGCCGATAAGGTGAGCGGCGTGTTCGTCCCCGTCGTCATCACGATCGCCGTCATCGCAACGGCAGCATGGCTGCTGACGGGCCACAGCGTGGAATTTGCGCTGTCCATCGGTATTTCCGTTCTCGTCATCAGCTGCCCCTGCGCGCTGGGTCTCGCCACGCCGACGGCCATCATGGTCGGCACGGGTCGTGGCGCGGTGAACGGCATCCTCATCAAGTCCGCCGAAGCGCTTGAGACGACGCACAGCGTCAACACCGTCGTGCTCGACAAGACCGGCACCATCACGCAGGGCAAGCCCGTCGTCACCGACGTCGTCGACGGCGGCATCGGCAGGGTCAAACTTCTCTCCGTCGCCGCGTCGCTCGAAAAGCTCTCCGAGCATCCGCTTTCCGAGGCCATCGTGGCCGAGGCGGAGAAGGAATCGCTCACGTTCCTGTCCGTCGACAAATTTGAGCAGATCCCCGGTCAGGGCATCCGCGGCGAGGTCGAGGGCCAGCTCTGCCTTGCCGGCAACCGCCGCATGATGGAAGCAAACCGCATCGAAAACAGTGAGCTGCTCGCACAAGGCGAAGCGCTGGCCGAGGACGGCAAGACGCCGCTCTACTTTGCGCTGGACGGCAAGCTCATCGGCCTCATCGCCGTAGCCGATGTCGTCAAGCCCACGAGCGCGCAGGCCATCGCCGAGCTCTCGAGCATGGGCATTGAAGTCGTCATGCTCACGGGCGACAACGCCAAGACCGCCGAGGCCATCCGCCGTCAGGTCGGCGTGGACCGCGTCGTGGCCGAGGTGCTGCCGCAGGATAAGGAACGCGAGATCCGCCGCTTACAGGAGGGCGGCAAGAAGGTCGCCATGGTCGGTGACGGCATCAACGATGCGCCCGCCCTTGCGCGCGCGGACGTCGGCATCGCCATCGGCGCGGGCACGGACGTTGCCATCGAATCGGCAGATATCGTGCTGATGCGCAGTGACCTGCTCGACGTCTCGACCGCTGTGCAATTGAGCCGCGCGGTCATCCGCAACATCAAGCAAAACCTCTTCTGGGCGTTCTTCTACAACGCCATCGGCATCCCCATCGCGGCGGGTGTGTTCTATCCCGCCTTCCAGCTCAAGATGAACCCGATGCTCGGCGCGCTCGCGATGAGCTTCAGCTCGGTGTTCGTGGTGAGCAACGCGCTGCGCCTGCGCTGGTTCAAGGCCAAGCACACGGCGGCAGCACCGAAAACGGTTTCTTCTCCGTCGGATAGCGGAGTGGAGATAGCAAACGGCCACACCATGGCAAGTAACAATGAAAAAGGAGAAACGAACATGGAAAAAGTCATCAGCATTGAGGGCATGGCCTGCATGCACTGCGTGAACCACGTCCAGCAGGCGCTTTCCGCCGTCCCCGGCGTGAAGGAGGCCAAGGTCGACCTTGAGAGCAAGTCCGCCACTGTCAGCGTGGACGGCAGCGTGACCGACGCGGCGCTCAAGGCCGCCGTGGATGAGGCGGGCTATCAGGCCGTCTCCATCCGCTAAGGCCATGAGAGCCGATCGTGATTCCGTCCGCCGCAAGCTGAAAATTGCCCGCGGCCAGCTCGACGGCATTTTGCAGATGATCGACGATGACCGCTACTGCGTGGACATCTCCAACCAGCTTCTCGCCACGCAGTCGCTCCTCAAAAGCGCCAACCAGCAGATCATGCGCGCGCACATCGAAGGCTGCGTGCGCGAGGCTTTGCAGACCGACCATATCGACCCCAAGCTCGAAGAGGCCTTCCAGCTTCTCGAGCGCATGGCACAGTCGTAAGGCACAAAAAGGATCGGCAGGTTTCCCTGCCGGTCCTTTTTTATTCGCCGTTACTGCTTCATACACTTTTGAGCAGCGCCGCCCTTCCAACGGATGCCGCAGTCAGGGCATGCTCCCTGTTTCGATCCCGCAAAAGCGCATTTCTCCCCTTGGCGAAGAGGCGTTTTTCTGCTATACTGACCCACAGGAACTCCCGGGCGGTACAAAGCCCGCCCGCTGAAAAACGGAGGAAGGATACATGAACCGAACCGCGAACAGACCAAAGCTCTGCGAAGACCCGCACGATTTTCTCATGCTGCGCAATCTCTACGAAGCGGCGGTCAAACAGCTCTCGCTGAAATTCGACATCCTCAACAGTGAATTCAATGTTCTCTACGCGCGCAACCCCATCCACCACATCGAAGGGCGCGTCAAATCGCAATCGAGCATCGTCGCCAAGCTCCTCAAGCGCAGCCTGCCGCTCTCGATCGAATCGGCGCGGGCAAATATCAACGACATTGCGGGCGTGCGCGTGGTGTGCAGCTACATCGACGATGTGTACCGCGTGGCGGAGATGCTCGCGCGGCAGTCGGATGTGGAGATCGTAAAAAAGCAGGACTACATCCAAACGCCCAACTATAACGGCTACCGCTCGCTGCACATGGATATCCGCGTGCCGGTCTACCTCTCCGACCGCACGGAGTATGTTGTGGCCGAGATCCAGATCCGCACGATCGCAATGGACTTCTGGGCGAGCCTTGAGCACGACATCCGTTACAAGGCGGACAAATCCAAGCTCCCCGCCGGCATCAACGAGGAAATGTTCGAGTGCGCGGGCAAGATTGCCGAGATCGACCGCCAGATGCAGGATATGTACCAGCGTATCAAAGCAGCGGAAGAGCTCGAAACGACAGAATAACAAAAAACCGGCCCGTGTGCATCATCGCACACAGGTCGGTTTTCTTTCCTTTCAGCGGTTTCTCCGATAGCCCTGCTCGTCTCGGTACTCCGGATGCTCGCGGCAGTAGGGGTCTTTGTCGCCGCAGATCGTGTAGTCGCATTTGCAGCCGTTGGAGCAGGTCGTCTTGCGGATGAGCCGCGCGTGAATGAGCTCCATGCCGGCAAAATCCGGATTGCAGAGTGCGGGCATGACCTCGAGCAGGTCGTGCTTTTTGGCGAATCCCGCCGTGGGGCACTCGGTGAACTCATAGTAGATGGGCTGATCCTTGTCGAACGGCGCGACGTTCATTTTGAAGTCGCCCCACTTGTCGCACTGCTTTTTCGCGTTCAAGAATGCGCGGTGCAGGAGCTTTTTGAAAAATGGCTTGTTGATGTCGATGAATTTGAGCTTGCCGAGCTTTCGGAACGACGGCAGGAACAGCTCGCCCTCCATCTCTTCGATCTCCGCAAGGCTCGTCACATCCTTGCAGACGACATAGTACGCCATCAGCGCGATACAGTCGTAATTGCCGCCCGCGCCGTTGTGGAAATTTTTCTCTCCGCCGAGGTCCGTGCGCCAGTCGGAGAGAAATTCGACATACTTTTCCTGCACGCGCTCCCACACTTCTTCGCGCTGTTCAGCCGGGTAGTGCAGGGCGATCTTCTCCCGCATCTGCTGCTTGCATGGCTTTGAATAGACCACATGACAACTGCGGTCGATGGGCAGATCTTCTTCTCGCATGGCATCGTCCTCCTTCGGAAAAACGCAGTTAGTTGCATCTAACTATTATTTATTATAAGGGATGCCCACGCCTCTTGTCAAGGCACGGGCATCCCTTTGGCAGCCGGTCATCCGCCGTGTTTTCTATTACAGGATGGACATGAACCGCTCAACGGTCTTCGGGTCGTAGTGTGAGAAGAACAGGCTCTCGCCGACGTCCAATGCCTCGATCCTCGCCATGTCCTCGCCCGTGAGGGTGAAGTCGAAGAGGTCGAAGTTCTGCTGCATACGGTCCTTGTGCGTCGACTTGGGGATGATGACGACACCGCTCTGCATCAGAAAGCGCAGTGCGGTCTGCGCGACGGTCTTGTCATACTTTGCACCGATCTCTGTCAGCACAGGGTTCGTGAACATGTCCCTGCGCCCCTCAGCGAACGGGCCCCAGGATCCGATCTGGCAGCCATATTTTTTGAGGTACTCGCGCGCGGCCTTCTGCTGCTGGAAGACATGCGTTTCAACTTGGTTGACGGCGGGCTTGATCTCGGCAAAGTGCTCAAGGTCGAGGTAGCGGTCGGGGCCGAAGTTGGAAACGCCGATGGCATGGAGCTTGCCGGCCTTGTAGAGCCCCTCCATTGCGCGGTACGTGCCGTAGTAATCGCCGAACGGCTGGTGGATGAGCAGCAGGTCGAGATAGTCGGTCTGCAGCTTGCGCATAGACTCTTCGATGGACGCCTTGGCCTTTTCATAACCCGCGTTCGTGATCCACACCTTGGTCGTCAGGAAAAACTCCTCGCGCGGAAGGCCGCTCTCCTTCAGCGCCGCGCCCACGCCCTCTTCATTGTAATAGGCCTGCGCGGTGTCGATGCTGCGGTAGCCGACGCCGATGGCGTCGAGCACGCAGCGCTACGTGTCCTCGGACGGCGTCTGGTAGACGCCGTAGCCCAGCTTCGGCATTTTGATGCCGTTGTTCAGCGTGACATATTCCATGATGATACCTCCAAAATTCTGAAATGTCGGTTTTCTTAATAGCACTACTTTGCAACGCTTTTCTCTTGAAGTACACTATCAATATCGCGATCTGCTTTTCAGAATTTAAAATGTAAAGGAGCATCTCGCATGGTCGATCTTTACGAACTCAAGCAGCTCGCGGCATTTGCCGACCTTGGTACGCTGAGCAGGGTCGCTGAGGAATTCCACCTCTCCACGCCGTCCGTCACGCGCTCGATGCAACATTTAGAGCAGTATTTCGGCGTGCCGCTCTTCACGCGCGGCAAGAATAAGATCGGATTGAATGAAACCGGGAAGCTCGCTGTGGACCATGCGCGAAAGCTCCTCGCCGAGGCCGAGCAGGCAGTCGCGCGGCATACATCGCTGACGTTTGCCGAGATCAACGGCTTCAACTTCCTGCTGCGCACGGAGCTTGGCTTCTGGGACGCGCTCTGCCGCGAGAAGATACCGTCCTCCAAATTTTTGGTGCAGACGGACACGGCGGTCTTCGACGAGGTCGTGCGTGCCTCGTCGCTGCCGTGCTTCACGACGGATCACGGTCAGCTCCGCTTCGGCTATCCCAGCCGCGACAACATCTCGCTGACAGACAAGGAAGCGCATGTGACCTTTTACCTTGCAAAAAAGCGCGGCCGATGAGCCGCGCTTTGACTTGATGAACTTACCGCAGCGAGCGAAAAAAATCCGCCAGCACCGCACGGCACTCATCTTTCAAAATGCCGCCCACGAGCGCGGGACGGAAGGGAAAACGCTCCATAAAAAGGTTCAGCACGCCGCCGCAGGCGCCCATCGCCTCGTCGCGTGCACCATAGTAGACGCGCGGGATGCGCGCGTTGACGATAGCACCCGCGCACATGGGGCAGGGCTCGAGCGTCACATAGAGCGTGCAGCCGTCGAGCCGCCAGGAGCGAAGGTATTCATTCGCCTGCGCGATGGCCTCCATCTCCGCGTGCGACGAGGTGCGCTGCAATTCCTCACGCCGGTTGCGGCCCCGGCCGACGATCTCGCCGTCTCTGACGATGACACAGCCGACAGGGACCTCGCCCTCTGCCGCCGCTTCGCGCGCCAGCGCGAGCGCTTCGCGCATATAGTCTTCGTGTTCCATCGCTCCATCCCCCTGTTTAAAATGCGGAATAATTGCCCATAATCCCCATACACTGGAAGCATAACGGGACAAGGAGGGCAACAATATGCGAAAGGCCGATCTTCTCCGCCGCGAGGTCGCACGCGACGCGTCGATGCAGGAGCTGTTCAGCGAGCTGAGCGAGACACGCTTTGCGCTCGCGCAGGCCTACGACCGCTTCAACGCGGTATGTGAGCCGGAGCTCGTGGATTCCTGCGTATACGAGATCAACGCGGTGCTCTCGCGCTACAACTACCTGCTGCGCCAGATCAAGGCGCGCGGCGGCGAGGCCGAATGCCGCGCCTGTACGGAGGGAGTGGCGACATGGGGATAGCGGAAAAGGTGCTTCTTGTCCTGCTAGCAGTGTTCGCGCTGCTGGCGGTATTAAAGCTCTTCGCAGCCCCCTTAAAACTCGTAGGCAAGCTGCTCGTCAACACGCTGCTCGGTTTTGCGCTGCTGGGACTTCTGCACGTGACCGGGCTGCTCGCGCGTCTCGCGCTGGGGCTGAACCTCTTCAACGCGCTCGTCATCGCCGTCCTCGGCGTGCCGGGCCTCGCGCTGCTCGTTTTGCTGCGGATGATATTTGTTTAATACATAGCGGGTTCACGCTGCCGGGACCGTCATTTGACGCTCTCGGCAGTTTCCGTATCCCAGCCGTAGAGCGGATAGCGCTGCATCGCGCCGAAGAGCTTCTGCTTGAGGTCGGGATAGCGCTCGGAGAGCGATCCGATGAGTTCCTTGACCTCCTGCCGGCGCGTTTCGCCGTTGGCGGGGCAGGGATTGTGGACGATGGGCAGCTCGAGCCGCTGCGCGACCCGGCGCACCTGCTGTTCTTTGACATAGAGCAGCGGACGGATCTGCGTCACGTCCGTGCGGCTCAGATATGTGACCGGCTGAAAGCAGCCGATGCGCCCCTCGAAGAGCAGGTTCATCAAAAGCGTCTCCACCGCGTCGTCGTAGTGGTGGCCGAGCGCAATGGTCTTGATGCCGTGCTCGTTCATCGCGGTCGAGAGCGCGCCACGGCGGAGCTTTGCGCACAGTGAGCAGGGATTTTTCTCCTTGCGCTCCAAAAAGACGATCTCGTAGATCGGCACGTTCACGCGGATGTACTCGACGCCGAGCATATCGCAGTAGTCGGCCACGGCGTCAAAGCTCACGCCCGGCACACCCGTTTCGACCGTGATGGCTACGACCTTGAACGACTTTTGGTAGAATTTGGAAAGGCGCGCGAGCGCGGTGAGCGTAACGAGCGAGTCCTTGCCGCCGGAAACGCCGACAGCGACGGTCTCGCCCTCCTGTATCATGTCATAATCCGTGACGCAGCGGCGCACGAGTCCTAAAATTTCCTGCATAAGCTTTGCTCCTTGGAAAAACCGAGAGATTTTGATTTTGCGTTTTTAGATTTCAAGAGAAAACAAGAGAAAACGAGAGCATTCGCGAGCATTGACCGAGCTAAATCAAAATAGTGTTGACATTCCTCCATCTAAATGCTATAAATAAACTCGTTCCGATTTTACCAAGGGACAAGAAAAATGTAAAGCACAAGCTTTCATTCATAGATCAATATGGAGGAAACACACCATGTCCACTTTTATGGCGAACAAGGGCAACATCGAGCGTAAGTGGTACGTCATCGATGCCGCCGGCAAGCCCATGGGCAAGACCGCCGTTGCTGCGGCCGACCTGCTCCGCGGCAAGCGCAAAGTCACCTACACCCCGCACGCCGACTGCGGCGACAACGTCATCATCATCAACGCTTCCAAGGCTGTCCTCACCGGCAACAAGATGGAGCAGAAGTACTATCGTACTCACTCCGGCTGGGTCGGCGGTCTGAAGGAGACCAAGTATCGCATCCTCATGCAGGAGAAGCCCGAGCTTGCGATGCGCGTGGCTGTGCGCGGCATGATGCCCCGCAACACCGTGACTAAGGACTCCCTGAAGCGCCTGCACGTTTACGCTGGTGACACCCACGAGCAGCAGGCCCAGAAGCCCGAAGCTTACGAAGTCTAAGGAGGAAGAGAAGAATGTATCAGTCCAAGAAGCCTTATCTGTACGGCACCGGCCGTAGAAAGTCCTCCGTCGCCCGCGTTCACCTCTTCCAGAACGGCACCGGCTCCATCACCATCAACGGCCGCGACATCGACGAGTATTTCGGTCTTGAGACCCTGAAGATGGTCGTCCGTCAGCCCCTCGCCGCGACCGAGGAGCTCGGCAAGGTCGACATCGTTGCCACCGTTGAAGGCGGCGGCGTTTCCGGTCAGGCCGGCGCTCTGCGCCACGGCGTGGCCCGCGCCCTGCTGCTGGTCAACCCCGAGTATCGCACCGTTCTGAAGAAGGCCGGTTTCCTGACCCGCGATCCTCGTATGAAGGAGCGTAAGAAGTACGGTCTCAAAGCAGCTCGTCGCGCTCCGCAGTTCAGCAAGCGATAATCGACTGCTCAGACTATATCAAAATGGTTCAAAAACCCCGGAAAATCAAGGTTTTCCGGGGTTTTCTTATACCTAAACGGGCTGATATAGTTTGACCTCATTTGACCAAACGAGAGCCGTTTTCACTCAATTTTTAGGTTAAATATAGGACAACCGGCAAAAATGGGGTCAAAAAACGGCCTTAGTGGAAATAGGACAACCAGAAAGGGTGCTATGTGCCAGTGGCACATGTTCAGCACCGACCGGAGCGGGAGCGGAGAAGCGTTGGCAAAACAACAACCTGTGCGAACTTGGGAATAGGTCTGGCACAGGCCGGAAAGAAAGTGCTTCTGATCGACGGGGACCCGCAAGGAAGCCTGACAATCAGCTTGGGAAATCCGCAACCAGACAAGCTGCCATTTACACTGTCGGATGCAATGGGCAAAATTCTGATGGATCAGCCTATACGCCCCGGAGAAGGTATTCTGCATCATGCAGAAGGCGTTGACCTGATGCCTGCGGATATTCAGCTTTCCGGTATGGAGGTTTCTTTGGTAAACGCCATGAGCCGTGAAACGATTTTACGGCAATATCTGGACACACTGAAGGGACAATATTCCCATATCCTGATTGACTGTCAGCCCTCGTTGGGAATGCTTACGGTCAATGCGCTGGCGGCTGCGAACAGGATCATAATTCCCGTTCAGGCAGAGTATCTGCCCGCCAAAGGGC
>OIXV01001055.1_pt1 | contig 25475 bp, 27 predicted proteins | sample 1587771 | NCBI WGS metagenome assembly OIXV01 (sample SAMEA3888893, study PRJEB22519) | human gut metagenome | biome: human gut; feature: human-associated habitat; material: faeces | place: Denmark | collected 2010
TTGAACAGGCAATTTTAAAAGTTCTCAAGCTTGCGGATAAGGAAGACCCTGAAAAAGTCACGGCTTTACTGAATCGGTATTTGAGAGGGTACATGGGATGAAATTCAGAAAGATCAATGTACACCCGCTGCGCGGTTCTGACCCAAGGCTCCGCGCAGTCGCAAATATCTTGACGGCAGACGGATATGCGATAAACGGCATCCGCGTCTATGAGGATAAAGGCAAAATGTATGTGCGCTTTCCGATTGTCCATTCAGAAGCACGTGCGTGGAAAGCCGGGCGTGCAGCAAATTTTGCATTTACGCCCTGTACACATGCTGCTCGCAGAGAAATTGAAGGAGCAATATTAGAAGCGTACAAAATGAAAACCGGCAATGTTGCCGGTTTTGAACAAAGGAGCGTGCAGTAATGGTGTTAATTAGAACATCAACAGAAACATGGAGCGCAGAATATACCGTACAAGGTAACAGAGACGCACAAATTGTGCGTATTAAATCGCGTTCAAGTATTACAGTTGTTATTGCAAAAATCATGGAAAACCTACCCTTAGTCGGTACAACGGTTACGTATTACATATCCGTGCCGAATTACGGCATAGCCCTCCCGGAAATCGAGAGCTTGAATGAGTCAGCATGGATCGTTGATAAACTTCTCGTGCGAAATATGCCGCGTGCGGATGCAGTTACGATTGCTCAGGTGCTGAGAGATGTTTTGAAAAACGAGGTGAAACAAAATGACAACGAAATACAGAGTTTATAATGAGTTATCGGAGGATGAGAAGGCCCAAATCGCCACTGAGAAACAGTGGCATAAGCGAGGATATTGTCCCGTAGAGAACGAGGGCGAACTCATGTACTGCAATCGCTCTTGGTCTAAGGCGGTATATTTTCGAGCTGACCAAGTGCGGAGAATGTCCGAAACGGAACTCGCATTGATCCGCGCCGAGAGAAGTGCCAAAGACGCGGCAAAGCGTGCAAAGGAAAGGGCGGTTGCATTGGCTGAACAAGAAGCACAGCGTAAACGGGAAAATCTAAATATCTATCGGCAAAAATGCGCTGCTATTTGTGCGGCTGTGTCTAAGCGTCCGACAAACCTCAAACTCGTTTTTGATTTGGAAACAACCGGCTTGAATTTTGCTGAGGATGAAATCCTTGAAGCTGCGATTACGACGGTAGACGGTGAGGTACTTTTTGAATCTCGATTTAAGCCTGCATATACCAAAGAGTGGTCGGGTGCGCAGCGCGTGAATGGTATTTCACCAGAGGACGTTGAGGATGCGCCGGGAATCATCGATAAAATCGGCGAAATGGCGGCGCTGCTGCAAAACGCCGAAACGGCTATTGCCTACAACGGCAAGCAGTTTGATATTCCATTTCTCGAGCGTTACGGTATTCGACTCCGACCAGATGCCGTGATTGATGATCCGATGCTTTACGGTGCGGTCGTATACGGAGAACTGCGTGGTGAAGGTGAGGACGTGAACTATAAATGGAAAAAGCTTGCGGTATTGGCGGACTATCTCGGGTACAAAGGTGCGAATTGGCACAGCGCGGCTGCCGACTGCATTGCCACGGCTTATGTGTGGCGACAGTTGCAGGAGTCGGACATGATCGAAAAGTACAATGAGAATTTGGCAAAGCTTAATGAGGTGTCGGAAGAAACCGACACCTCATTTTAGACCTATTGCAATTTTGCAGAGCACAAAATATAATGAGATACACAAGAGAATCAGAAACATGAAAAGGAGCGGTGCAGAATGAAGGCAATGTACGGAGTTGTGTTGTACACAGAAGGTATGGCGATTTGCGAGGACGACTGGGAAGATCTCTGGTGCGCCGAGATGCCGGAAGAGTTTGTGACAGAAGGAGACGGTATTGAAATCGACGGATTGACACCATTAGAAGATCTTCCGATAGAGCAGCAGACACGGATTAAAAATGAGCTGGACGCACTACCAGAAGAATATCTGGATGTTCTGCGTAATTACGGAGGAAAAGAAAAATTTAACCTGTCTTGAAAGACAGGAACCGGCAATATTGCCGGTTTTCTTGCTTTTCAACTTAATAGGAATTATAATGAAACCAATGAGGAGTGAACGACTATGAAGAAAAAGATCACAGCAATATTGATGGCGGCGGCGCTTACGGTATCGCTTGCGGCGTGTGCGGGCAGCAATACCGAAAGCGCCGTAACGGAAAGCTCCACATCCAGTGCGGTAAGCAGCACGGTATCGGAAAAGAACGATGCGAGCAGCAAACCAGCTGCAAGCTCGAGCACCGCGAGTGCAAAGCCTACGGCGACGCCGGGCGCAAAAACGGAAAGCAGCAAAACTGAGAGCTCGAAGGGAAGCAACTCGTCTGCCTCGTCTAAAACGGAGAACAGCACAACGAGCAAGCCGTCGTCCTCGAGTTCTTCCGGCAGCACAGTATCGAAGCCGAGTGCAACCGCAAAACCGTCTGCCACAACGAAGCCCAGCTCCGGCAACAATGCTGTGAGCAAACCGTCTTCCGGCAGCAGCGCGACGGCCAAACCCTCGGCCACTGCAACGCCGAAGCCTACCGTAAAGCCGACCGCTGCACCGACAGCAAAGCCTACTTCTAAACCGTCTGCAACTGCGACGCCGAAGCCTGCTGCAACAGCCAAACCGACCACCGCTCCGACGGCTAAGCCTACGGCAGTTCCTACATCCAAGCCGACTGCTGCGCCGACGGCAACTCCTGAACCCCAGAAAGTTTGGGTTGTAGATGTTCCGGCAAAAGAAGAGGTTGGTCATTGGGAAGAAGATGGGTATTGGTGGAGTGATGTAGTGTATAGATGTAATGAGTGTAAAGAGACTTTTTCGACAACAGATGCCTTCTATGAACATGTAATCCCTCTTGTCGAAGCAGGAAAGCATTCAATGGGAAGTTATACAGAAGTTCCGGGAGAATCTTATTGGGTAAAAACAGGTCAGCATTGGGTTGTTGATGAGCCTGCGCAAGAAGAACAAGGTCACTGGGAATACAAATAAAAAATTGAATATTGCAGCATGAAGCATCCGTTTTATCGGGTGCTTTTTTACTGCAAAAATTCAAGCCGTACTTTTTGAGTGCGGCTTTTTTCATATAAAAATCTAACGAAAGGAATGGCAAAAAATGAAGAAAGCAAAACGGATTTTGGCCGGAGCGCTTGCGGCGTTGATCCTTACGATGTCACTGCCGTTAAGTGCTCTGGCGGATGAAGCCGATGTGCCTGTGGAAAGTCCGAGCTTTGAAGTTTCGTTTGATGTAGATACCGGGCAGGAAGAAATTTCGGAAGATCTTCCGACCGAGGTTGAAGCGACACCGGAGCCTACCCCGGAATCTACCACAGAGCCAACGCAGGAGCCAACACCTACGCCGGAAAGCACCGCTACACCGACCCCGACGGCAGAACCTACCGCAGCGCCCACGGCTGCACCCGAAGTTACCGCAACGCCGACGAGCACGCCGGAGCCGAGTGCTGCCGCATCTCCTACGCCCGCTTTACCGAGCGCATCCCCTACTGTAACGCCGACGCCTACGCCGTCACCGCAGCCGGTTACAAACCCAATAAAGCTTGAGCACGAGGTCTTAACGGACTATGAGACCGGCGGACTTTACCTGTTCCCAGTTCCCGACGGCGACGAAATTACGCAGGAATACAGTGAGCAACACAAAGCTTGGGATATAGCTGCTGTTACTGGTTCTGCTGTGGTGGCAGCCGAAGAAGGCACTGTAACTTATGTGCAGATTTGGGACGGATCGTATGACACCACCGGCATGATGAGCTACGGGCACATGATTCAGATTGAACATCCAGATGGAAATACCACACTGTATGCACATCTATCTGAAATTAACGTGCAGCAAGGCGAAAAAGTCGTGCGTGGGCAGCGCATCGGGCGCGTCGGCAGCACTGGCAATTCTACTGGCCCACATTTGCACTTTGAGGTCATGAGTGAGACTGGTAAAAAGGAAAACCCTGAACCGGTATTAGAATACGGAGTATCCACGCTACTGGATGATTACACATGGAGTTGGGTCAATCAGTATCTTAATCGACCTAATGGGACGAAAACAATATCTGATTACGGAGTAACAAGAGACAAAGTTGTAGCTGAACTTACTTCGCATCAAAGTGATAACTACTATTTGGGTACTACATATGTAGGCGGGGATAGCCAGTCTCCAAACGGCGATACGAGCTACAATTACGGAAGCGCCGGGTTAAACTGTGCGGGCTTTGTCAGCTATGTGCTTTGTAAATTGGGGTTAAATGCGGGTACGTCTGACTTGAATAATCATACTGCGTTGCCTGCGAGCTCGGTTCAGGGGCTTATGACTAAGGCGGTCGGTGGTCGTTCTGCAGATTGGTACAGCTCGTATAAAAGCCGAAACCTTTTGGCAGGTGCATCAAACTATTGCTTCTGGATTGCAAACGGTGATCTTAAGTCATATGCATTCCAGTCAAAGAGCGATATGCTTTCGTCTGGTGTGCTTGAAAAAGGTGACATTATTTTAATGTTGCCGACAACAGCATCGGCCAGTGACCGAGATACGCATATTGGCTTTTTCTGGGGAAACTCCTCCAGCGAAGATAATATGTGGCATAGTTTTGGTTCCAATAACCATATTTCGACCATAACACCTAAGACCAGCCCTTCTTATTACGTGGTTATTAAGTACGCACCGTCTGAATATACACTGACGCTCAATAAGACAAGCTCTAATCCCTCGTTGACAAACAATAACAGCAATTACAGCTTGTCTGGTGCAGTGTACGAAGTTTACGGTAACAAAACCACTTATACAACCTCAACAGTCACGTATTACACCGTAAATGCAAGTGGTGGCCTTAATTTGCGTAGCTCTGCCAATACAAGCAGTTCTGTGTTGATAACCATGACCAATGGAGCAAGCGTAAAGTATCTTAGCACATCAGGATCGTGGTATAGGGTTGAATATACCCATTCAAACGGTACGACCTATACAGGATATGCTTCATCGACATATCTTACGAATAAAACTACGCAAACTATTTATACTCCAACAGTAACATCGAATGCATTACTTGGTACGCTTACAACTAACTCGTCAGGATCGGCGAGTCTTGTTGTGCCTGCGGGAACAGTGAGCGTAAAGGAGAAGACCGCACCGAAAGGATTCTCCGTTGATAATGAAACTCATACAGTAACGATGGACGGTAATAAGACACTCAATGTCTCCGATACACCGATTATCTATGAGTACAATATTAACCTCACGAAGACGAGTGCCAATGTCTCTATCACAAACGGCGACAGTGGGTATAGCCTCGCCGGAGCAGTGTATAAAATCTATAACAGTTCAGGCACGGAAGTTGCATCCATCACCACAGATTCGTCTGGCAAGGGCACTTCAAATGTGAAGCTCAAAAACGGCACATATACCGCCGTGGAATCCAAAGCGCCTCCGGGGTATGCCTTGGACACGACAAGGCATACCGTTAGGATCAACAATGCTGACGCAACTCTGAATGTCAGCGATGTACCTTTGATTAAGACGGTGACACTAACCAAAACGAGCGCTAACACGTCGATCACGGCAGGCAACAGCAATTATAGTCTCGCCGGAGCTGTGTACGATGTGTATGAAGGTAATTCTGCTACGGGTACGCCGGTTGCATCATTCACAACTAACACGTCGGGCGTTGCGACGTTAAGCCGCAAATTATATCCAAATCGAACATATACAATTTTGGAACGAACTCCGCCTCCCGGATATGTAAAAGATACGACGCCACATTCGTTCTATCTTGCTTACAACTCGGCAACAATGGATGTTGTGGATGACCCACAATATGTCAAGATCATGGTAAAAAAGAAAGATTCTGGAACTAACACAAATGTAGCTGTTGGTAACGCATCACTTGCGGGTGCTGTATACGCAATTACGTATAAAGAAAACGGTGTAGATAAAACCGTTCAAAAAACGACCAATAGTTCAGGAATTCTCTATTTTACCAACGTGCCTTTGGGCGAGATAAAAATTCAGGAAATCTCAGCTCCGGTCGGCTACAAGCTTGATTCAACGGTGCATACGTACAATGTTACGTCGGACAAAGTAACTTCTGCCGTATACGAAATGGAACCCGAAGATTTCACCGAAGATGTCTTTAAAGGACACATCCGGATTACCAAACAGATTGAAATGCTCGGTGCGGATGCACAGCTTGAGCAAGGCGCTGAATATCAGGTGTATCTCAAATCTGCCGGTAGCTATGCCAACGCAAAAGACACAGAACGAGATTATCTTGTGACCGGGGCAGACGGCAAGTCGATCACCAAAGACCTGCCTTACGGCACATATACGCTGCATCAGGTTAAGGGTGTGCCGGGGCGCGAATTTAAAGACATGGATGTTGACGTCCACGAAAACGGTAAAACGTATGAGGTGACGCTCACAAACGAGCTCAAGTATGCGCCGCTCAAAATCGTGAAGCCCTCCGAAGACGGCAATGTTGCCGGTTTTACATTCAAGGTCACACGGCTTGCGGATGGGTATAGCAAAACGTATACCACCAATGCGGCCGGTGAGATCATTACAGATCAGATGCCTGTGTACGTCGATGCAGATGCAACGCAACTGTATGAGTACAAGGTCGAAGAAATCAACGTGCCGGATAAATATCGCACGCCGGATGCACAGACGATAACACTTACCTATGGGCAGACGGCAGAGGTTCGCTTTTACAACCAAATTGCACGCGGCACGCTTGAAATCCTTAAAGTAGACCACGACGGTGTGACGCCGCTTGAAGGCGCGAAGTTTGAGATTACAGACGATAACGGCAATGTAATTGCAACCGAAATTTCCGGGCCGGACGGAAAAATCAAGGTAGAATCGATCCTTTACGGACAATACCACTGGTCAGAAGTGATGGCTCCGAAGGGTTATGACCTTGAAAATACCGTGCATGATTTTGCAATCGAGCACGATGAGCAGGTAATTGAGATCACGCAGGAAAACACTCCGAGTGTGGGCTCCATTACAGCTAAAAAGATCGATGCCGATGGCAACGTCATGCCGGGCGTAGAGTTTACGCTCGAGTACAGCACTGACGATGGCGCGACTTGGGCCCCGGTGGAAGCCCGCGCAGAAGACAGCAAGCCTTCCATCGGGGGCTGCACAAGTGCAGTCGTTGACGGCGCTTTGGAGACCGATGAAAACGGCGTCGCTACCTTTAATGGGCTTCAGATCAATAATCAGACTGTGACGATCCTTTACCGACTGACAGAAACCGCCACTAAGTCCGGCAACACTCTGCTCGCAGCGCCGATGTTTATCGGCAGCTTACCGCAGGTGCTCGACGACGGAACAGAAATCGTCGATGTGACTGTAACGGCGGTCAACAATCAAAACTACACGCTGCCGTCTTCTGGCGACAACGGCATGACGAGCGTGCCGATTGGCATTGCTCTCGCACTGATTTCCGCATCTTGCCTTGCAACATGGCTGCGGAAGAAAAAGTTATTTTAAGAGAGCATCTACACTCTCTCAAAATAAAACAAAATAAAATGAAAGGAATGTAGAAAAATGGCAAAATCCAAATTACTCTCTCGCATTGGTGCTTTGGCTTTAGCAACAGCTCTGGCCTGCACCTCTCTGATCTCGGCCTCGGCGGCTACTATCGATAAAGCTACTATCGATATGGACGCAAAGGCACAGCTGTCCATTTATAAGTATGACTTTACGAACGCCAAAAAAGATGGCGTGTGGAACGAAGGCAGCTACGTTTCTACCGGCCAGTACGACGCAAGAGTAAATCAAGTGCTTGGCGGTACAACGCGCACCGGCGCGAACAGCGCATCTTCCGCCCTCGGTAATGGACAGGCAAGCAACGGTTACGCGATCAAAGGCGTCGAGTATACTTACCTCAAAATTGCGGACATCACGCAGTTTTCGGAGTCTGCAAAGGACGGCGGTCGTACCGACAGCCACATTGAGGTGCTGTATGCAATCGATAAAGTCAAAGGTGCAGACATGCTCGCTGCTATCGGCCTTGCAGACGGTGCACAGAGCTACGATAATGCAAATGCACTTGATGCAAACAACTGGTATTACCAGTCGGATAAGCTTAATGCAGCACTTAAAGCTGCTCTTGAAGCCAATTCCACGACCGTAAAAAACTCTCTCGAATCCTACGTTAAAAACAACGGCGGTACGGCAATGCCCGAGACTAATGAGGACGGCTACAGCAATGTAACGGGCCTCCCCGTAGGTCTCTACCTGCTGGTTGAAACCCGCACGCCGGAAATGGTGACAGGCACGACAAATCCGTGCTTCGTCTCGCTGCCCATGACCACGGTTGATGGTGGTATGGCAGACGGTTCGGGCAACCAGATCACGACCGGCGGTCACGATTGGAACTATAATGTTGTGCTTTACCCCAAAAACGAGACTGGCATTGTCACATTGGAAAAAACCGTACGTGAAGCTGTTAAGGATACCGGCAAAAATAACGCGTCCGATGTTATCACCGATGGCTTTAAGCACAATGCAACGGCATCCGCAGGCGATACGATTGAGTATCAGATCATCTCCACACTGCCGACGATCACGTCTGCAGCAACCAACATCAGCGAATATACTTTCCGTGATGTTCTCGCTCGCGGCCTCTCTTATGTAGGCGGTACGAACAGCGTTACACTCGAATTCTTCACCGATGAAGCCTGCACCAACAAGGTAACTACATGGAAACAGGCAGACGGCAAATTTAAGGTCACACGCGAAGAAAACAACGACGGTACGCATACGATGACGATCTCCATGACTGCTGACGGCCTTGCTGAGATCAACACGGCCAACACAGCTTACGACAACGACAACGGCGAGCTCTATGCCGGTTATTCCAACTATACCCTTCGCATCCGTTATGACGCAAAGCTCAATTCCGACGAAAGCCTTGTTTACGGCGACAACGGAAACGAGAACGAAGTCGTATTGACTTGGAAGCGTACCAATGACACCTACTACGACACGCTCATCGACGACGCGCATGTTTATACATACGCGATTGACATCACGAAGACCTTTAGTGATGGCAAAGAAGAACAGACGATGTTCGATAACGTCCTCTTTAAGGCGCAGAACGCATCCGATGGCTACTATGTAATTGCACAGCTTAATGAGGCTGAGGGCATCTGGTATGTGACCGGCCATACGACCAGTGAAACCGCCGCAACAGCAATGCACCCTGTCGATTGGAATGGCAAAAAGGGCCAGCTTATCCTCAAGGGCGTCGAAGACGACCAGTACATCTGGACGGAGCTCGAGACGGCTAACGGTTATACGCTCCTCAAAAATAACATCGACGTAACGATTACGTCCGTCGATGATGCAAACCGTCCGTGCGACATTTACAATCAGGATACACTCGGCGTCGTGCAGAATGACCCGCGCTATGGTTTTGACAGTAATCTCGATCTGCACCTCGCGAACATCCCGCAGACGCAGCTCGCTCATAACTACCAGACTGCATCTGCAACGGTTGACGGCAACGACGTCACAATGCTCGACGATGAGATGGATACTGATTCTACCAACGCAATTGCGCCATTGACAGTTGTGAACACAAGAGTTTTCATTACTCCGATGACCGGTGATAGAGGTACGCAGGCGCTTGCTATCGGCGGCGTTCTCGTCTTCTGCCTCGGCACTTCTGCATTTATTTTCTTCTTGGTTTTCAAGAGAAGAAAAGAGCAGGAAGATAAGTAAGAGTACACCAAAATTTTGAATAAGGAAAAATTGAAGAAGGTGAAAACATGCCCCAAAAGCGAACGTACAAAGGTGCGCAGGTCATAGCCATCATCATCGCGATTTTACTGCTGTGCGTCGCGGGATTTTGCGCGTATCTGCTCATCCATAACCAACAGCAAAAAGCTGAGCAAAAGGAGATGTTTGCAACCATAGCCGAAAAAGTAGACGCAGCGGAAAACGAATTGGGAGACTTAGAGCAAATTAGCACGGTGGAAGATAAACGGGTGGCGCAGCTGCTTGAAGTTTATGGGGAACTGCACAACTACAATTCCGATTTTGTAGGCTGGATACGCGTGCCGGGCACAGAGATCAATTACCCGGTGATGCAGTCGCCGGATAGCCCTAATTATTATTTGCGTCGAAATTTTGAGAAAGCGTACAGCAACCTCGGCACGCCGTATTTACAGGAAAACTGCGATATACGCACGTGCGATAACTTGATAATTTACGGCCACCACATGCTTGATGGCGGGATGTTCAGCGATCTTGAGCTTTATAAACAACAGAGCTTTTTTCAGCAGCACAAATACGTGCGCTTTGATACGTTAGACGAGTTGGGGCTATATGAGATCATGGCGGTCGTCATCACGACGGCCTACCAGTCGGATAGCTTTCAATACTATAACTACACAGAAAATAATGAGCTGATCTTCGGCACATACGTACAGGAATGTAAGCAGCGTGCCTTATATGATACGGGCATTGACGCTGAATACGGAGATAAATTAGTTACTCTATCGACATGCGAATACAGCAACGATAACGGCAGGCTGATCGTCGTCGCAAAAAAGATTGGAGGGATCAAAAAATGAGCAAACGCAAAAACACCATCATCATTATCTGTTTTATCCTTGTGATCCTGCTTGGCGCAGGTGCAGCTACGTACCCGTTAATTGCATCGATTAACAACGAGCGCACGCAATCGCTCGTACAGACGGAATACGAAGAAAAGCTTCAGCAGCTCGACACTTCGGAAATTGATGAAGCCCTTAAAAAGGCACATGAATATAACAAAACGATTTCTACCGTACAGATCGAAGACATCGATAAGATAAAGGAAAATCTTCCTGATTACGAAGATCTTCTGAACCTTGCCAATAACGGCATCATGGGCTACATAGAGATACCGACCATTAACATAGACCTGCCTATATATCACGGCACGACCGGTGCAGCAATGGAAAAAGGTGCGGGTCACATGGAAGGCACGTCGCTGCCGGTAGGCGGCGTCGGCACACATGCCGTGATCTCCGCACACTCCGGCATGGCGGGAGCAAAGCTTTTTACCGACCTCGATAAGCTTAAGCTTGGAGATGTATTTTTCGTGACCGTCTGCAACGAAAAGCTTGCCTATGAAGTGGACAACATCGCAGTGGTGGAGCCCACAGACATAGACCTCATTCGTATTGATACACAGCAAGATTATGTCACATTGCTCACCTGCACACCATATGGCGTGAATACGCACAGATTGCTTGTGCGCGGCCACAGAGTGGAAATGGCCGAAGAAGCCATAGCGGAGGTTGAAGAAAAGGTAGTGCCGGAGGGCAGCACGTGGATAGAGAAATATGCGGAAGGGCTTGTGATCGGCTTCATAGCTTCCTTTGCGGCGATGCTGTTGCTGCTGATAGTTCTTCTGATCCGCCGCAGACAAAAAAAGAAAACCGGTAACATTGCCGGTTCTGAAAGGAAATGATAGAATGCCAAACGCTTATATAGAGCTGATTGATAGCCTGATTTTACAGCGGCAAGCACTTAAAATATCGCAGCGCGAATTAGCTTCTGCCGCCGGAGTTTCGTGGACGGAGGTTGCGCTCATGGAGCAGAAAAAGCACATGGTGCAGCTCCGGGCACTGCTGCGGATAGCAGCCGCGCTAAACTGCAAACTGGTGGCCGTGAGTGTCGAATAAAAATCTTGCCATATAATGCCAAATTTGGTAGAATAAAAACGAACTGCAATATGCGGTTCGGGTGCTGCCATAACGGTGGACGGTTCAGCCCTCAGATACACTTCGGTGTACCGTGTGAGGGAACATTTCTTGAATATGAAAAAATCCCTCAATCCAACACGGAGAGAGGGATGACGCTTATGAAGCTCGAGCTGAACTTTAGCGATTTGTGCCAGTTGGCACTTGTCGTTATTGCGTTGATCGAACTGTTTCGTGATCGTAAACATAAAAAGAGATGAGCCGCCCTGCCCAAGGTCTCGGCTCATTTCTTTAAGCTGAACTGAGGGCTAACCGTTCATCGGCAGCACTCTTTCTATTTCTAATTATAGACGCTTTTGAAGTTTTGTCAAGCGCGAAAAGCGGCAATGTTGCCGGTTTTGCACTTGATTTATTTTTTCTCATTTATTATAATCAAACTAAACAGGGAGTGAAGACTATGAAAAGAAAAATCACAGCTATTTTAATGACAGCAGCATTGATGCTTACCATGGCGGCGTGTGCGGGCAACAGTACAGCGGATACCGGCGTTGAAAGCTCTGCATCCAGTGCAGTGAGCAGCAAGCCGGTTTCGAACACAAGCTCCACGGCCGCAAGCAGCGCCAAGCCGAGTGCATCGGCGAAGCCTACGGCTACTCCCTCTGCCGGTGCTGCGGCAACGGTCAAGCCTACCGCAACGCCGAAGCCAGAGAGTAAAACCGAAAGCAGCACGGCAGGTAAAGCGAGCGCGACGGCTACACCGAAACCGGCAGCAACCGCAAAACCGAGCAGCTCCAATACTTCCAACAGCAAGCCTTCCGGCAGTGCGGCCAGACCTACGCCCGCACCGACTGCGAAGCCGACAGCTGCACCCACCGCAGCTCCCACAGCCAAGCCTACGGCAGCTCCTACCGCAGCGCCAACGGCGGTTCCCACTGCGACGCCGAAGCCCAAAGAAAAGGTTTGGATCGTGGACGTACCTGCCCAAGAAGAAGTCGGGCATTGGGAAGATAACTACATTTGGGAATGCGATTGGGTTTATCAATGCAATGGATGTGGGCAGATATTTGACACTGAAAACGGAGCGGCAGATCACAATCTTACAGAATGCTTTGATGGAAATTACACCTGCGGCAGTTACACCATGATAAGCGGAGAACCGTATAAACACTATACAGGAGAGAAATATTGGGTTGTAGATACACCCGCCCAAGAAGAAGTCGGACACTGGGAATATAGATAGGAGAAACTAAAGTGAAAATTGCAGATTGAAAGCACTTGATTCTATAATTGAGTGCTTTTTTAATGCTCAAATTCAAGCCGTATCCCTGCGATGCGGCTTTTTTCATATAGCAAAATCTTTGAAAGGAAGCAAAAACATGAAAAAGAAACTCAAAAAGTCACTTGCGTGTCTGCTTGCAACGCTGTTGATTTTCAGCACCGTGCCGATGAGCGCTCTTGCCGATGAAGCAGCTGCACCGGTTACAGTCGAAACAGTCGTTGAAGAAGCTGCACCGGACACGGAGCCGGATGCAGAACCGACCGCGACACCGGAGGCAAGCGCAAAGCCCTCTGCCGAACCGACAGCAGAACCCTCACCGGAAGCAACAGAGGAACCGACTGAATCGGAGGTCAGTGCAGAGCCGGAAGCAACGGCTGAACCCACTGCTTCCCCCACGCCAAACCCGGAGGATGAAATCAGTCTATTAGCGCTCGGCGATGAGGCAGTTACGCGTTACCGCACGGTAGGCATCAACGGTAATTTCAGTTCCAACTATTTGTATGATCTCGGTCAATACCCGCTCTACGATATCCTGCTCAATGGCACAAGCATACCATTCTTACGTAAGAATGGTAGATCGGTGAAAATCACCGATTTTTTAGGGACACCCTAAAACCCGTCATGCAGAAAGAAGTGAGACCAATAAGAAAAGGCGAATACAAATACCCTTACCGTTTAGAGCTGCGCTTAAATGAAACACAAATGGCACGTCTGCAATCCTTGGCGAGCAAATCCGGTTTATCCATGTCGGCGTACGTGCGGCAGCTTATCGACGGTGTACTTCCGCAGGAACGCCCGCCGTTTGATTTTTATTTGATCCTGTCGCAACTGCGTTACATCGGCAACAACATGAACCAGCTTACGCGTATAGCACATGCGACCGGCAGGATTGACTGGAAGGAATTTGAGCGACTGACCGATGAGATCAAGCCGTTGGCATCTATGCTGTATCGTTACGTTACGGAGCCAATCAAACGCGACCCGATGACTTCGGAGCTCGGAACGTATATCCGTAAATCCGACCAAAAGGTACTGAAAGAAAAACGGGAGGAAGAAAGAAAGTGGCGGTAACAAAAATCTGGAAGATCAACGGCTGGATCGGCGACTGCCTGCTTTACATTGAGAATCCGAACAAGACGCAGAATCCGTTGGTGATCGGTGATCCGAAATTAAAAGAGGAAGAATACCAATCATTGATAGATGTGATCGAGTATGCGGAAGACGGCAACAAGACCGTGCGGGATACTGAGCGTTTTGTGTCCGGCGTCAACTGCGATGCAGAAACGGCGCGGCAGGAAATGATTTTAGCAAAAAATGCGTTCGACAAAAACGACGGCATTTGTGCCTACCACGCCATACAGAGCTTTGCGCCGGGAGAGGTCACGCCGGAAACGGCGCACGAGATCGGTATTCGGCTCGCAAAAGAAATGTGGGGTGAACGGTATCAAGTGCTTGTTGCAACGCATTTAGATCATGAGCATATCCACAACCACTTCGTTATCAACTCGGTTTCGTTTCTGGACGGCAAACGCTTATGGAAAGAGAAAAACTATTGGCAAATGAGAACGGTTTCGGATGCACTTTGCAGGGAGTTTGGTTTATCACTTATCAAGCCGGTGCGCCGAGGTATGCCGTATGCAGCTTGGCAGGCAGAAAAAGAAGGAAAGCCGAACCGGCGTAAAGCGCTACGCGAAGACATAGACCGCATACTCGCAAATGAAAATATAGAATCGCTCGAAGCTTTTTACGATACGCTGCGGGCGTACGGGTATGCCGTTATGACGGATCGAAAGTATGTTGCGATTTGTCCGCCGGGCGGTGAACGAAATATTCGTTTGCAGTCGCTTGGAGAAAACTACGAGCCGGAAGCGCTGCACTTGCGCATTCTCCGTATCAAAGCAGACCGACTGCTCGGTAAAACCAAAGTTATAGAACAGCCGATGACGCCCAAAAGGAAAATGCGCTTGCAAGGAACGGTACGTCGAAAATCTAAAGCGCATGGAATACGGGCGCTTTATTACAAGTGGCTTTATTATCTCGGCGTTTTTAAGCGGCGTCCCAAAGTATACGGCAGCGCGTTTGCCACGGCGCGTTGGCAACTGAACGCATACATAAAGCAGTTCGATTATGTTGCGGCGCACAATATTAAAACGCGCGATGACGTAGAGCAACGGTTACGCGTAGTGCAGCACGAAATCTCCGGGCAGATTGATGAGCGGGAAGAAATAAGAGCAGTGCTGCGACGTTTGGAGACAGGCGATGCTGAAATACAGGAGCAGCTTGAGAAAATCGAGAAGATCAACGCACAACTCAAAAAGCTGCGGATAGAAGCAAAGCTGTGTGTGCAAATCCTCGAGCAGCAGCCGCAGATCAAATCCAAGATCGACAAAGCACATGAAGTAAAAACATTTGAAACAGAAAGGGGAAAAGAAAATGGACGAACAAGCGATCATCACCTTGAGCATCGAAGGAACGAAGCTGCTCCTACGCGGGAGCAAAGAAGTTCTGGCGGCGCTCGTAGCAGCGATCCGATACAGCGCAGATAAAATGATCCCGGCGCGAAAGTGCCGAGATTTTTTGACGAGTACATCGGAGGTGCGCTTTATCTCGATGAGTGATGAAGCCATCGAAACATTCAAAAAAGCTGCACGGCCCTATGGCTTGCGGTACTTGCATTTGCACGACAGCAACGGCGATGGGCTATCGACCTTAATGGTGCGCGGCGAGGATGCAGCAGTTATCAACCGTCTGATTGAGCGCAATAAACTGGCTGTGCTGACAGATGTTACACAGGCGGAAATCGAACGTGATCCGTCTAAAGCGGCAGATGTAAACGAGCTCCCGGAGGTCGTGATCGGAAAAGATCAAGTGCGGGTACAGGATGCTGTTAAGGAGGCACGCGGCAGCGCACAAGACCTTTTAAAGCCGGAGCCAAACCCTACGAAAGGACAGACGGAACGGAAAAGCCGTCTGTCCTCCGACGGCTTGAAGACATCCGTAACGGAACAAGAGGCTGAAGAACTTTGGGCAGATGTTACGGCTTCTATCGATAAAGACTTTGCAGAGCGAATCGAAGAAAAGCGTCAGCACAATTTTGAACTTTATAACCAAGACGACCCGCTGCTCGGCGAGAAGGTTGTGAAAACCAAACGTACCGTGCCGGTACAGGACAAGCCATCTGTTATGAAAAAGCTGGAGGCTGCAAAAAACGTCAACACGCAAAAAGAAGCGAGAATTGCGGAAGCTGTGCGCCAGATGCAGGCAGGTGGACGTACTTCAAATACCGATAAGGACATTCAGAAGACGCCGAAGGTGAAGCCGCAAAAGCTGAGAAGGTAGGATGGTGTGTATGGCAATATCAAAAGAAGATATAAAGCCTTTAGCTTGGTCGGCTGATGATGAACCGACATTCCTCAAGGACGACGAAAAAAAAGACGGAAAAAACGGCAATGTTGCCGGTTCTGTGGATACGGTTCTGCGAGCGCGCCGTACTTTCAAAATGAAGAAGGGTTCCGGCGGCAGAAAAAAGCAATCATGGAAAGCGCTGAATACACGTTGGGTAAGGGCGCGGGATGAGATGTTCGTCAACGAGCGCTTTTTGGAGAAAGTGTTGCAGGTTATGGGACGTATGCGGTTTGGCGTTAAAAACTCAATGCTGATCGCATTGCAGAATGAGAAGGCAACACGTATTGCAACGGCTGCATCATGGCGCGGCTTAGGCGTGCAGCTTCTGCCGGGTGCAGAGGCAAAACCGATATGGTTGGATGCAGGAGCAGACACGCAGCGAAAAACCATAGTACCGAGCAAATGGTATGACATTACGCAGACAGATGCCGGAGAAAAACTGACGCTGAAAGGTACGATCTATAACACGCTTGCCATTTGCAGGATCACTCTAAATCAGATCGACGAGCTGAAAATCGTCGAACAACAAGGTGTGACGGGCATCCACTATGACCGTGAAGCCCGTGCGTACCTTGTGCAGTCGGGGCAGATGGAAAGAGCTATGCTTTGCTACGCCGCGCTTGAAGCATTGGCCGAAAAAGATTTTGCGCTGGTTTTTCAGGAGAATGAGAAAACAGCGCTGCCGGATACACCGGCAAATGAGATCATTGCAAAATGTGCAGCGTATATTGTATGCGTACATTTTGGCGTTTTGCCGCAGGAAGTGTGTGTGCGCGTCCCGACGGCGCTCGGCACAGATAAAATTGAAAATCTGCTGCGAGCGTTATCCACAGCGCAGAGCATCGCAGCACAAGAAATTATGGTGATCGAAAATCGACTTCGGTCAAAGAAATGGAGGACAATATGATGAAAAATGAAAAAGAATTAGCGGCAAGAGGTTGCTTGTGTGTGGAACCGAGTTCACCGGAATGCAGCGTACCTTATATCGTTACAGACCCCAAAGGCGAGTTGCGGCATTATGAGGAAAAAATAAAGGAAAACGGTTATAAAATAATTGTGAGCGAGTTCAAAAGATGAGAGGAAAAAATACATTAACGGCTTGGATCATGGCAGGCATCGGGGCGGTATTTGTGCTTTGGCTTGCGGTGCTGATCGCGCCGTATGCAGAGGGCGGCTTGCCCGGGATTTTGCTGAACATGAATGAGATCACTGCACATCCGTTTCGGTTGGAATTCTGTGCCGATACCGGAAAAGCCGTGGGCATATTTCTGGGCGGTTATGCGTTAGTGCTTTTATACATATTTAGCTCACAGAAGAATTTTCGCCACGGCGAAGAACACGGCTCAGCGAAATGGGAAAATGTGTACCTGCTGAACCATCGGCTCCACGACAAAGAACACCCGGATGAAAACCGCATCTTATCCAGACATTTGAGCATCACAACGGATCAGCGCAAGCTGGATAAAAACCTATTTACGCTTGTTATCGGTGGCTCCGGCTCACGCAAAACGCGAGCGTATGTAAAGCCTAATTTACTGCAATGTAACTCATCTTATATCATCATGGATCCGAAAGGAGAGCTGTTGCGCGATATTGGCAATGTATTTAAGGCAGAGGGCTACAAAATCCGTGTCTTTGACCTAATTGACATGCTTAGTAGTTTTCGGTATAACCCATTCATTTATTTCAAACGAGAGAGTGACATACAAGGCTTTATCACAAACCTATTTGCAAATACCGAGGATAAAACGAAGCATGGTGGTGATGCCTTTTGGGACAAGACGGCGAAAATGATGCTTTCGGCGCTCATGTATTACGTGTGGTATGAATGCCCGGAGACGGAAATGAATTTCGGAACAGTTATGGAGCTGATCCTTGCCGAGACCGTCGAAGAAGGCGATGAAGCCGGTATCTCTGCGACACAGGTGCTCATTGAGGAACTGCGTGCCAGAAGCCCGAGGCATATAGCGGTGCGCTACTTTGATGCTTACCGTAAGGGTGCAGGGGAGACGATCATGAGTATTCAGGAATCGCTTCTCAGCCGCTTGGAAAAGTTTTTGCTTGAAGACGTGGTAAACCTAACGACCGGTGATGAATTGGAACTCGAAAAGATCGGAGAAGAAAAAACGGCGCTGTTTATCCGTATGCCGGATGACAACAGTTTCCATTTTCTGGCATCGGCGCTCATCACACAGCTTTTTCAGCTTATGATGGCACAGGCAGATGCACGCAGCACCGGCAGCTTACCCGTGCCGGTGCATTTTGTGCTCGAGGAAGCGCGAAATATTACGTTGCCGGACAGCTTCCAAAACTGGGTTGCGACGATGCGTTCGCGCAACATCACATTATCGATTATTCTGCAAAATATATCGCAGATCAAGCGTATGTTCCCGGACGACTGGGAGTCCGTGTCCGGCATGTGCGATGAGATACTATATCTCGGCGGCAACGAGCAGAGCACACACGAATGGATTTCCAAAGCGATGGGACAGGAAACGATCGATAACCGTAGCTACGGTACAACGCATAGTTGGACGAGTGGCAGCAACAGCACCAATGAGCAAAACAGTGGCCGCGCTTTGATGGATGTAACAGAGGTACGTCTAAAAAACAAGCTACTGAAAGGCAAAATTGGCAGCGTAATTATGATCTTAGCCGATGAGCGGCCGATAATCGACGAAAAATACGACCTGAACCGGCATCCGAGAATTAAGCTTTCGGCCGACGGCGGTGCGCCGCAGTATTCTTATGTTTCGTCAGAGCTTTTGCCGGAAACGAACACAATACAGATCAACGAAACAGACGTTGATGAAGACGAGGTGGATGGTGTGTTTACCTTTGACCTTCAAAATGTCGAACTAAATTAAAGGAGCGATTCACATGAGAAAGTTTAATTTGAACCGAGTGGGAAAATACGCACGGTACGCATACTTTGCGGTGGCAAGCGCAGTGCTGCTTGCTATCTCCTGCTTTGCAAGCACCGGTGTGGCAGAGATCGACACACCAATTAGCAATTTGTTGACGATGTTTTTCGGGCTGCTGAAAGTAGTAGGTATATTTGTAGGCTTATTTGGTCTTGTGCAAATCGTCATGGCAGGATTTAGCCACGATTCTACGAAGCGCATTATAGGTGTTACGTGTATTATCGGTGGATTTACCCTTTGCTTCGCACAGCAGATTCTGACGTTCCTCGGTATGACAACAGCATAAAAGGGAGTGAACTGCTTTGTATGAACTTGTGCTGCAATTTTTAACACAGATATTCGGATTGATGTACTCGGTGCTGACGGAAGATCTCTCGGATTTTAGCCCGCACGCATACGAGTATATTTCAATTCTGAATACGATATTGAAAGGGTTTGCATCATCACTGATGCTTGTTGCATTTTGCGTAGGGTACATACAATCTGCCGTGTCGCTGATCGAGCAAAAAACGCCGATTGCAATATTCAAAACCTTGGCGCGGCTCGTGATCGTCAATGCTCTGGTGGTACGCGGTACGGATATAATCCTCATGCCGATGTTCTCCGTTGCTTAACAAGCCGCCTGATTGAGGCGATGGGCGGACAAGCCGGACTTCTTCCCAATATAGACGAAAGCTCACCGGGCGGTATTGCCGGTGCGATAGGCGAGCTGCTGTCCATTAACATCCTGACCGGTATTTTATATATTGCGGTCATTATCAGCGGTCTGGTTTTACTGCTGACGGTGTTCGGGCGGTTTCTCAAAGTCTATGTCTATATGTCGATAGCGCCGGTTCCGTTGGCGTTTTTTGCCGGTGGAAATGTAACCGCCATGTATGGCCGCAACTATATAAAAAACGTGTTCGGAGTTTGCATGGAAGCCGTTACGATGGTAATCGCCATACAGCTGTTTTGCGCGATAGCGGATGATGCTGTGATGACACAGGTAGGCGGGATGTTGGGCTTTCTGGGTACGATGGCGAAACCGGTCATGCTGCTTCTGTACTTGTCGTCTCTCAGCGCTATTATAAAAGGTGCCGACAACATGACGCATAAGCTGTTGGGATTTGTGTAAGGAAGGAGCGAAAAGAGTTATGCAAATCAAAGTAAACCAAGAAATACGAGATATTAAAGATGAGTTCCTATCCGGTTTATCTGTGCGTCAGACTATTTGGAGTGCTGCAGCGCTATGTGCGGGCTTTATCACTTTTTGGAATGTATATACGCGTTTCGGTAGTACCGATATGGCATCGTTCCTTACGTTATGCGCAAGTGCGCCGTTGGCCTTGATAGGCTTTTTTAAGTGGCATAAAATGTCCGCCGAACGTGTGGCGTTATGCTGGCTGCATGCGCTCTTGATGCCTCGCAGGCTTGTTTTTAAGGGCAGCAATATACACGCAAATGAGATCGAACAGCTTTGCACAGCCGCACGTGCGGTCGAGCTGAATGAAATGAAGAACAGAAGGGAGAAAGGCAAAGATGCTTTGGAAAAAGACCTTGAGGGGCGCGGAGCAGTATCAACAGGGAAGCATGAAAATTCCGCGCAGCACGCAGGAGATGATCCCGGTCAAGCACATTCTGAATGATGGTACATTCGTACTTGACAGCGGAGAATATTCCAAAATGTTTGCGTTTACGGACATCAACTACACGGAGCTGCGCGATGAAGAAAAGATGCGTCGGCTTGTGGATTATTCAGCACTGCTCAATTCTATCGATAAAGGCATTTACGCGAAGATCAGTATTTTCTTTCGACCGATACGGCAGGAGCAGTTTGAGCGCGATGTGTTGATCCCGATGAACCCGGAAGATGAGTTGGATGATTATCGGGAGAATATGAATACCGTACTGCGGGAACAGGTGCGCGGTACGCTCGGCATGACGAAGCAGGCGTATCTGACGATAACAGCAGGACGAAGAAATGATGAAGATGCCGCAGCGTTTTTTGCTCGCGTGGAGGGAAATTTAATCAGTAGTTTTCAGGCGCTCGGTGTGGAGCTGCGTGCTGTGCCTTTGTCTGAACGTCTGCGTTTGCTGCACGATATTTACCGGCCGGGTTTAGAGGAAACTTTCCGATATGATGCTCACGCAGAAAAAAAGCTCGGCATGAACTGGAAAGACAGCATTGCACCGCTCAGTGCGGAAGCTCTCAATTCCTGTACGCATTTGAAGATCGGCGGCCGATACTGCAAAACGCTGTTCCTGAATGCCTATCCGATATATCTCAACGACCGCATTGTTTCGGATATTGCCTCTATTGGCAAGCCGATGATCTTTACAATCGATTTTCTGCCGATACCGAGCGCCGAAGCGATGGCGGAGGCGGAAAGCCGCAGTATGGCAATCGATACGAAAATAGTAAACTATACGCTGCACCAACAGCGCAACGGCAATTACAGCGGCAGCGTGCCGTATAAGCTGATGCAGCGTGCGGCGGGAGTACAGGAAGTCATGGAGGCTATACAGGAGCGCGACCAAAACTTATACCTTGTTACCGTCACCGTAGCACATTTTGCCGATACGCGGGAAGAACTGGAAAACGATGCTGAAAGCATCATGAGCAAAGGAAAATCCATTTCCTGCCAGTTTCTTCCGCTCCTTGCACAGCAGTACGAGGGACTGAATACGGCATTGCCTTTTGGGCGTCCGTTTATTCAGGCGGATCGATTGCTAACAACGCAGGCGCTTGCCGGTATTTGCCCGTTTGCAGCGCAGGAAATCTATTATCCGGGCGGCTCGTGGTTCGGTATTAACGCAAAGACGAAACGTCTCATTACCATAAACCGCGATATGCTGATGAGCGGCAACAGCCTTGTGTTGGCGACGACCGGCGGCGGTAAGTCGTTCCACATCAAGGAGGACGCTTTGCAGGTCGCACTGAAAGGGGAGGCAGACATATTTTTCGTTGACCCGGAGTGTGAGTATGTTGTGGCGACACAAAGGCTTGGCGGAACGGTGATCTCCTTATCTCCGTCTACACAGCACAGGATCAATCCGCTTGAGATCAGTGCCGACCCCGATGACCGCAGCAGCGAACCGTTGAAAGAAAAGCTTGAATTTGTCATGTCTTTTTGCCGTATCTTGCTTATGGAAGATGGCAACGTGCTTGACGGCAAAATGAAAAGCCTTTTGGATCGTTGTGTGCGAAAGCTGTATGCGCCGGTCGTGGCGTCCGGTTATACAAAGTCGTCGCCGCTGCTTGGTGATCTGTACCGTATGCTGAAAGAGCAGGATGCGCCGGAAGCGCAGGAACTGGCGCTGCGTATGGAAATTTATACCTCGGGCTCTTACGATATGTTTGCACAGCCCACGAACGTCGATACACAGGCGCACATCATCGACTATGACCTTTCAAAGCTTGGTGAAGGGATGAATGCAGTCGGTATGCTCATTGTCCTTGAATCGATTTACAGCCGCCTAATGGACAACTGGCGGAAAAAGAGGCACACGTACATTTATATCGATGAGATCATGACGATTTTCCGTAACCCATACGCGGCACAGTATTTTGCATCGCTTTGGCAGCGTATCCGCAAGCGTGGTGGCTATATTATCGGAGCGACCCAGAACACAACGGAAATACTCAACAGCCCGGAGGCACGCAAGCTGCTCGAAAACAGCTACATCATCACGATGCTGTATCAGTCTGCACCGGACAGAGACGTACTTGCGGAAATGTTTAGCCTGTCTGAGGCGCAGAAGCAGGCGCTTGCCAAGGAGCAGTACGGCACAGGACTCATCAAGGTCGGCAGCACGATTGTGCCGTTTGAAAACGATTTCCCGACCGATAATCCCTTGTATCAGCTGATGTCCACAAAGCCGTCTGACGGATGGGGGCAAGAAGTAAATGAACATTACGACGTATGAGAACACGGTAAAGAAAGGCACGATCAAGGCGCACGGGCGCAGTGACGGTTTACGGGAAATGTCAGAGCAGCTCTCCGAGATGCAAAAAATCGTCACTGCACCGATGAGCGTTGATACGCCGGAGCAAGATGGGGACAAAGCGCCGGAAACGGCTGCGGCGGATCAAGTCGTCGGCCGTGCAAAATCGACGGCAGGAGCGGTTAAGGATGCTGTGACGAGCGAGATCAAGCGCGCTGTGCGAAAGAGTAAAAATAACCCCGTTGAACGAGGTGTGCAACCGTCGTCGAAAAACTCCCCGTGGCGGCCGACGTCGCGTGCAGGAAATACGGTGCAGGCATCGTATAAAGCTGCATCCAAGACTGCGTATAGAAGCACCTCCGAAGCAGTGTCACGTGTAGCACGCGCCGGTGCACAGCAGGCAGCTAAGACGGCCACTGTGGAGACTGTAAAAGCTACGGCAACCGTAACTGCCGGTGCAGCGACGGCAGGAACCAGCGTGGCCGTACAGGCTGCGGCCGAAACGGCTAAAAAGGTAACGGTTGGCACGGTGCAAAAAATACAGGAAAGTGCGCAGACGGCTACGGCTGTACATGCGCACGATATGGCACGTGCGGCGCAGCAGCACGTAGCAAATAAAACGAAAGATGTACCCGCGACGGACGCCAAAGGATTACCTAAAATCCTCATGGCAATTTGGATCGGCATGGTTGTGCTGTTATTAGTCTTTTCAAACAGTTTTGGCAGCTTAGCGAGCAGTGCCGGACGTGCGATAAATCTAAACGACCGCGTGGAGTCCTACCGCGCATCCATTACATATTGGGCACAAAAAGACGGCATACCCGAATATGTTGAGGTTCTATTGGCGCTGTGTATGGCAGAGACCGGCATTTTGGATGATCCGGAAGACCCGTTTGCGTGCTCCGAATCCGGCTTGGCGGTAAAACAGCCGAATGGCATAACTGACCCCGAGTACAGCATTGAGATCGGTGTATATTGCTTTAGCCTCAAGGTGAAAAAGACCGGCTGCAAATCACCGGCAGACAAGAATAATTTGTTCAAGGCTTTGCAGGCATACAACATGGGCGACGGCTTTATCGATTTCTGCGATACATATTACAGCGGGGTATGGTCAGTCGAGTGCGCGAGAGCTTATTCGAAAAAAATGGGCGGCGGCAGCACTTACGGGAACCCGAATTATATCGAGCAATTTTTGCGATGCTATACGTTCGGTACGATTTCGGGAACGTATCCGGGAAGTCTGAATGCACACGGTCTATGCGCACCGCTTGAGCCGGGATGGGAGCAGAACATCACGCAGCATTTCGGCGGCATGTACAGCGGTTCGCCGCACAAAGGAATGGACATCGGTATGCCGGAGGGCACGCCGGTGTATGCAGCCGCAGACGGCAAAGTGACCGTTGCAAATGCGTCGGATTCGTGGGGCTACTCATGGGGCTATTACGTCAAAATCAACCATGCAGAGGGCGTAGACACGCTGTATGCGCATCTATCCAGTGTGGCGGTATCTTATGGGCAGTATGTGCATCAGGGCGACGTGATAGGCTACGTGGGCAGCACCGGCAATTCATCCGGCAACCACTTACATTTTGAATTGTATTTAGAAAACAACAGAGTTGATCCGTATCCGTATATCGGGACGGATTTACTCAGCAAGTACCTTGAAAGGACGTTTTAATATGACAATCAAACAGGCTTTTATTGGAATCGTTACGGCTATCGCGCTTGTGATCGCGGTGCTGATCTCGCAGATCGTGCGCATCAACACGATGACCGGCGACCTGCAGGAGGCACAGACACGTATAGAAACATTGGAGACCAAAGCCGCAGCAACACCAAAGCCCACGGCCACGCCGGAACCGAGCACGGAACCGACTGCAACGCCGGAGCCGGTGGTCTACGTGGTGAGCCCGGTCAGCGAATTTAATGCGTATAACGTAGAAGCAGCGCCGTATTACTGGCTGCCTGTCCCGGATGCAGAGGCAGACGGGACACTTGAAGCCGGGACAAACATGGTCGTGTCTGGCGTTTGCGGAGAGTTTTACTACGCTATGCTGCCGGATGGCACATATTTCTATATTCCGCAGTCGGCCGTAGCGCAAGTGCCTGAGGCTACTCCGGAGCCGACACCGGAACCCACACCCGAGCCTGCACCGGAGAGTGTGGCGGAAACTGAAAATGTTTCGTGAACTCAAGCTAAAAATACAAAATATGCTTG
>OIXV01001062.1_pt1 | contig 25402 bp, 16 predicted proteins | sample 1587771 | NCBI WGS metagenome assembly OIXV01 (sample SAMEA3888893, study PRJEB22519) | human gut metagenome | biome: human gut; feature: human-associated habitat; material: faeces | place: Denmark | collected 2010
TAAATATTTTATTTCGCGAAGACGAAAGAGAAATAAGGTAAGAACCAGTCATGGAAACAGTAATCTTTCCAAGTATGCAAAGAAAGGAATTACTTTGATTGGAGATGGTGCTGCAATAGGACCTTATATGTATGATTTAATGCTGAGCAAAGCGGAGCTGTTTTTACCGGAATGTTTTGAATGGCTGTTATTACATTCACCTGTATTTGCGGAAAACAAAGAGGTGCAGGAGCAGCTTGCTCATACATCACAAGCTTGCCGATCTTTCCCAGTATTTCACAGAAGATGAGCTGTCTAAATATGTAGATTCCTACATTCAGGAAGGCTACTTTAACCAGGATGGAGCCCTGTATCTTTTCCCTGTGGCCAAATCCACTGAGATCACTATGCTCAATAAGACCGACTGGGAGCCCTTTGCAGAGGCTGCTGGAACTACTGTAGATGAGCTTGCCACCACAGAGGGAATTGTCCAGGTGGCGCAGCGGTATTATGAGTGGACGGACGCGCAGACCCCGGATGTCCCGGCCGATGGAAAAGCCTTTTACGGCAGAGACTCTATGTCAAATTATTTTCTTATCAGCATGAAGCAGATGGGTAAGGAACTGTTTGAAGTAAAAGACGGCAAAGTAACCCTTAACACAGACAAGGAATTGGTTCGCCGTATCTGGGATAATTATTACGTGCCGTTTATGAAAGGCTATTTTGCTTCATTGGGAAAATTCCGTTCAGATGATGTGAAAACAGGAGATGTTATCGCTTATACTGGTTCTACTTCATCTGCAGTGTACTTCCCGGATTCTGTAGAGACAGAAGACAGCAGCTATCCAATTTTTCCAGAAAACCTGTTTTTATACTCCTGGAAATTTTGCAAATGGTTACAGTACCCGTAAAATTCTGGATTATTCTCTGTCTGACAAAGCAAAAGCTGATAAAGCAGTTCTGGAAGAAGCTGTTGCAGGCGGTCAGAGTAAAGAAGAGGCACTGGCGCAGTATCTCACCGATGAGAATTTCGAGAGCTGGTATGAGGAATTCTGCAATAGTTTAAATGCAGCAGCAAACTCATAACCATGAGATGTGATGGAAAGGCGGTGAGACGGACTGTGAAGCGGAATCCGTACAAGCATGGAGGACACGGTGATTGGCCTGGACAGCCACACTGTAGAGAACCGCAAGGTAGTCCTGGAAAATGACATGATCGAGCAGTGGAGCAGCGTAAATAAAGAAAGTGACGGGCTTTATGCTGCACTGGCCAGGCTCCTGGATGAACATGAGATGGATATTCAGGGATTTCTGGGTTCTGACGATGTGCAGGAGGAATATCTGGAAGCTGTTTTCTATGATATGGTAGAGGTTTTGCAGTACAATTCCACTTCCGGAATCTTCCTGGTGCTGGGAAATGATAAATCCACGGAGGAAGAATGTGAATACAATGGTTTCTGGGTGCGGGATTCTGACCCAATGACCAAAACGGCTTCTCACGCAGATCTGCAGATGGAGCGCGGAAGCAAGAAGCTTTCCCAGAGTATGTCCATTTCACTGGATACACCATGGCGTACAGATTTTCGGTTCCAGGGAAATGGAAACCGAAGTGCAGATGACTTTTTCTATCAGCCGTACGTGACTGCAGGGGATTATGTGGATGCTAATATTAACATGGCAAATCTGGGATACTGGTCCAAGCCATTTATTCTGGAAGACGAACGCCTGAAAGAAATGACTCTTTCTTCCATTGCACTGAACCTGTTTGACAGGGAAGGAAATACTTCGGTAGTGCTGGATATCCTGGCGTTGAAACTGCAGCAGCTTCTTCTGACCGGGGAAACAATGGAAAACGAGCCGCTGATCCATCCTTTTGCCAATGGGAACCAGGATCTTGTATTCCATATGGCAGACAATGGACAGCACTCTTCCGCATATCTTCTTGGCCTGATCAACGACATTCTGGATATGTCCAAAATTGAAAGCGGAAAGATGCGTCAGGTGGAGGAAAAATGCAACCTTCTGGAACTGGTTCAGGGGCTGCAGCCGCTGCTGGAATCCAAGATCAAAGAGAAGCAGCTTCAGCTTTAACATCAGGCTGCGCCCGGTAAGCCCGGATGAGAGAAAGGAAGCTGTGCCGGAAAAGGCCCTTCTTTTCCCGGGAAAACGGATTCTGGTAGCAGAGGACAATGATCTGAATATGGAGATCATCTGCACCATTCTGGAAGAGTACCAGATTATCACCGAGCAGGCTGCCAACGGCAAGGAGGCTGTTCAGTGCATGGAACATTCAGAACCTGGGCGAGCTGTTGGGGCGTTTCCTGATATCCGTTGTAAGCCCAGGAGAAATAAACATTATACAGAGCACCTGCAAAGGCGGACAGCCGGTAATACTGGCTGGCATCCTGGCAGGTGCTTTTCCATTTCCAGATAATGTATCTGGTAAGGTATTCCAGAAAAATATTGCCGAAGCCGCAGTGGATAAGACCGTCAAAAAAGTCCCGGTACTGGTACCAATATTCGAAGCAGTGGATCATGTGGGCGCGGTCATAGTAGATTCCCTGCAGATTCTGCTTGCGGTCCTCTTCCTGATATTTCTGCAGAATGTCTTTCAAATGGGAAGAAAACACTTCCTCTTTGGTGGAGAAATTCCGGTAAAACGCCATTCGGGAAACGCCTGCCAGCTGGGTAAGCTCCGTTATGGTAATGGTGGACAGCGGCTTTTCTTTAATCAGGGTGAGAAGGGCATTTACGATTTTCTCACGGGTCTGCTGGTTGGGTGTGTTTTTTGAAGATTTCTGTTTTTCCATGGTGAAGCTCCTGTTAAAAATAAATCTGTAGTACGGATGCAAAAAACAGCTTGTGTTACAAAGAGTAACGTTTTTAATAAGGGTTAGTATAACGTGAATTTGCGGGTGAGGCAAGGAGATTTTTGCGTGTTCTGGAGCAGTGGGAACTAAAAAATGTACATCTTGCGCAATAAAATGACAGTTTATGATAACCCCGTCTTTTTCAGGCGGGGTTGTGCTATAGTAAACTCAGAAAAATGGAGTGAAACAGAAACAACAGAAAGGGAGATTTTACAGGAAATGAAGTATCAGAATATTATAGAGAACATGACCCTGAAAGAAAAAGCCGCGTTCCTTAGCGGAAAAAGCGAGTGGCAGACAAGGGAATTTCCAAGACTGGACATTCCGGCAATCTTCTGTTCAGACGGACCAAACGGTGTGCGTAAGCAGGCTGGCGCAGGAGACCACCTGGGAATCAACCCGTCCGTTCCGGCAACCTGTTTTCCAACAGCAGCAACCATGGCAAACAGCTGGGATGAAGAACTGGAGCAGAAGGTAGGAGTTGCACTTGGAGAAGAGTCCATGGAAGAGGAAGTAAACGTTCTTCTCGGACCGGGACTGAACATTAAAAGAAATCCTCTTTGCGGACGTAATTTCGAGTATTTTTCCGAGGATCCTTATCTTTCCGGAAAAATGGCGGCAGCATTTATCCGCGGCGTACAGAGCACTGGTGCAGCAGCGTGTGCAAAACATTTCGCAGTAAACAGCCAGGAGCTTCGCCGTATGGCTATGAATGCGGTTGTAGATGAGCGAACACTTCGTGAGATTTACCTTACAGGCTTTGAAATTGCCATTAAAGAGGGCAATGCTAAAACCGTAATGAGCAGCTACAACGAGGTAAACGGCGTTTATGCCAACGAGAATGAGCATCTTCTGAAGGATATTCTCCGTGACGAGTGGGGGTTTGACGGCTCTGTTATCACAGACTGGGGCGCGTCCAACGATCATTCCCTTGGTGTGAAAAACGGTTCCACTCTGGAAATGCCTACCCCAGGTCTTGACGCAGCAAGAGAGCTGATTGCAAGCGTAGAGAGCGGAAAGATCAGCGAGAAGGATATTGACGAGCGTGTAGATGAGCTTCTTGATCTGGTACTTACTACAACAGAGAATGCAAAGCATTACAAAAAAGCGGCAGACAAAAAAGCATTGCATGAAGAGCATCATAAGCTGGCACGCCGGGCATGTGAGGAAAGTGCTGTTCTTCTGAAAAATGAAGGCGGAATCCTTCCAGTTGGGGAGAAGGTTCAGGCAGCCGTGATCGGTGATTTCGCATTCGAGCCAAGATACCAGGGTGCCGGTTCCTCCATGGTAAACTCCACAAAAGTGGATTCCATTAAGGACATGCTGGAGTCCAGCGGAATTTCCGTAACCGGAATCGTTCACGGATATCAGCGTGACGGCAAGGAAGACGAAGCCATGAAAAAAGAGGCTGTGGATCTTGCACGCCGTTCCGATGTGGTCCTGTTCTTCTTCGGACTGAATGAGAAGAGCGAGACAGAAGGTCTTGACCGTAAGCACCTTCGCATTCCTCAGAACCAGATTAACCTGATCCAGGAGCTTGCAAAAGCAAACGCCAACATGATCGGTATTATCAGTGCTGGCTCGGTCATTGAAATGCCATGGCATCACCATTTCAAGGCGCTGCTTCACACAGCACTGATGGGACAGGCTGGTGCAGGCGCGGTTCTGGACATTCTTTCCGGTAAGATCAATCCGTCCGGAAAGCTGGCAGAAACCTATATCAAGAAATATGAAGATACTCCTTCCTACAATTATTATCCGTCTCAGGAGCGCAATTCTGAGTACAGAGAGGGAATCTATGTAGGATACCGTTATTTTGACACTGCAGGAGTTCCGGTAAATTATCCATTTGGATATGGACTTTCCTATACTACCTTCGAGTATGAAAATCTGCAGGTAAAACCGGATGGCGTTACCTTTACTATCCGCAACACTGGAAAATACGACGGTGCAGAAATCGCACAGCTTTATGTAGGACTTCCGGGAGCAAAGGTTTTCCGTCCGGTAAAAGAGCTGAAGGGCTTCACAAAAGTGTTCTTAAAGACTGGCGAAGAGAAGACCGTTACCATTAAATTCGATGACAAAACATTCCGCTACTGGAATATGAAAACAAACAAATGGGAAGTGGAAGGCGGCGTTTACAGCATTATGATCGGTGCAAGCTGCGCAGATATCCGTCTTCAGAATGCACTTGCTATTATCGGAACCACTGAGATAATGCCATATTATACCAATCGCGTTGCTTCTTATATGGACGGAAAAATCCAGAAGGTTGGAAACGAAGAATTCGAGACCATTCTGGGACATTCCATTCCAGACGGAAGCTGGAGCGGAGAGCTTGGCATGAACGATGCCCTCTGCCAGATGTATTATGCAAAGAGCGGAATTGCCCGTTTCATCTGCAAGAAGCTGGGCGAAAAACTGAAGAAGAGCGAAGCTGCCGGAGTTCCGGATCTGAATACTCTGTTCCAGTACAACATGCCTTTCCGTGCCATCGCGAAGATGACAGGCGGCATGGTTTCCATGGAAATGGTGGAAGGTCTTGTAAGAGTAGTAAACGGCCACTTCAGCGGACTTGGAAAAGTAATCAGCGGATTTTTCAGAAACCAGAAGCTGAACAAGCAGTATGAGAAAGACCTGGAAGAGCAGAAATAAGAAATCATACAGACAGAAAAATAAAGAATAAGGAGTATTATCATGGGAAAAATCAAACAGTTAATCGCAGACCATCCGAATATCTGGGAGTTCATTAAATTCAACGTATTATCAAACTGCGCAACCATCACAAACTTTATCATTATGTGGCTGTGCACAGGCTTTATCTTCAAAAGCTTTGCAAACACACCATTTAAATTCCTGGTGTTCAACTACGCAGACAACATTGAGTCCAACCTTGGATTATGCGGATTCTTAAGCTTTTTGGTTGCGACTGCAGCAGCACAGACCGTAAACTTTTTCGTACAGAAGAACCTGGTTTTCAAATCTAATGCAGCGTTTGAAAAAGCAGTTCCGAAATACATTATACTTGCTGTTGTGCTAGTACTTGTTTCCGCAGCACTTCCGGCTTACAGCCAGAGCTTTTTCATTAACATCGGAATTTCCGAAGCACTTGCACCAACTCTTGCAAACGTGCTGAACATTCTGGTTCAGGTAGTTCTCAGCTACCCAACCATGAAATTCTGGATCATGCCAAACAAGTAAAAATTGGTTGCTATTCTTGCCCGATATAGTGACAGGCCAAAACCCGGATTGCCTTGCAGTCCGGGTTTTTAAATGGTAAGATAAAACAGGATTTAACAAATTAAACACATTTTTCCCACAAAGAGAACACAAATTGTCTCTATACTGTGAACTATCAAATGAAAAGAACATAAAAGAGTTTCTAAAGGAGGCTTTTATCATGAAGAATAGAAATGAAGAATTAAAGAGAAAACTTAAAAAGGCAGCAAGCATTAGTCTTTGCGCAGTACTGGCAGGCGGCCTTGCAGCAGGGACATATACAGGAGTTAACTATCTGACAGGCTATGAGCAGAACGTACAGGCAGCAAGCGAAGGTAAAGTTGAGCTGCTGAAATCCGAGAAGAAATCGGATGATTCCCAGGATGACAGCAAAGATGAGAGTACAGCAAAGGGTAGCCTTGATGTATCTGATATTGTAGAAGAGGCAATGCCAAGTATCGTTTCCATTACAACCAAATCTGTAGAAGAGGTTCAGAACTACTACGGAATGTTTGGTCAGTACGGTGCTTACTCTCCTGAGCAGAGAGAAGTACAGGGAAGCGGTTCCGGTATTATCATTGGTAAGAACGATTCCGAGCTTCTGATCGCAACCAACTATCATGTAGTAGAAGGTGCGGAGACTTTATCTGTTGGCTTCTGTGACAGCACAGCATGTGAGGCTAAGGTAAAAGGTTATGACAGCGAGAGGGATCTTGCAGTTGTAGCAGTTTCCCTGGATGATATTGACAGCGATACAATGGATGCCATTACGATTGCAACTATCGGTAATTCCGATGACCTGAAGGTTGGTGCACAGGTTGTTGCAATTGGTAACGCACTTGGTTATGGTCAGTCCGTAACAACCGGTATTGTAAGCGCCAAGAACCGTCAGCTGAATTCTGATGATACAGTCGGCGATTATGACAGCGACAGCAATTCCGCTACAAACCTGATCCAGACAGATGCAGCAATCAACCCAGGCAACAGCGGTGGTGCTCTTCTGAACATGAACGGTGAGGTTGTTGGTATCAACTCTGCAAAGCTTGCTTCCACAGCGGTTGAGGGTATCGGTTATGCAATTGCAATTTCTGATGTAACAGATACGCTGGAGAGCCTGATGAATGAGGAGACCAGAGATAAAGTTGATAACCACGGTGTTCTGGGAATCACAGTTCAGAGTGTTGACAGTGCAGTAAGTGAAGCATACGGTGTTCCGGAAGGCGTTCTTGTAAGAGACGTAACAGAAGGCGGTGCAGCTGATGAGGCTGGTATTGAAGCAAAATCCATCATTACAAAATTTGCAGGCAAGGTTGTTACAACCAAGGAACAGCTGGTTGATTTCCTTTCCTACTACGAGCCTGGTGAGGATGTAGAGCTTACCATTGAGGTTCCGGATGGAAAAGGTTACAAAGAAGAGACAGTAACTGTAACTCTTGGCGAGAACACAAATACACAGAGTACGGATTCCAAGGACAACGGTGACGGTCAGGGAAGCAGCCAGGATGATAATCTTCTGGAAGACTGGGAGAATAACGAAGGCGGCTCAGGTCTCCAGTACGGCGAGGGCTGGAATTAAACACTTGGGCGAATACGCTCTAGTAAGGCATACAGATTGCCGGAATGCTTTTTAGACACGCTCTAAGGCAGGAGAACCGGGATTGATTCAGCCACGGAAATGTAAATAATAGAATGAGAGAGGTTCATCTGTAAAAAAGGTGAACCTCTTTTTTCGGGCAAAATTTCCCACAAAGCGAGGCATGCCGGTTGCGAAACAGATTTTTCAAATATACTCTGCTTTGAAATAGTTAGAAAACACATAGAAAACTGAATAATAGATTGCGTAACCTACCTTAAAAAGGTATAATTATTTTATTGTCTGCAGACTGCGGCATAATATTTTTTAGAGTTATACGAAAAAGGAAAAGAGTCAGCAAAATGAACAACGAAAGATTTCTGGTTTTCGATATAGATGATACCTTATACAGCCAGATGGAGCCGTTGCTTACAGCCTGTGAGTTCAGTCTGGGCAGGAAGCTTCCGGATCCGGAGCTGTTTTACCGGATTTTCGGGAAAAGAAGCGCTGAAATGTTTCTGTTCAGCGAGAGTGGACAGGTTTCCATTCATGAATCCCGGATTTACAGAATTGAAAATACTATGAAAGACCTTGGAATTCCCTTTACCAGAGAGCAGGCAGAGCTCTTCCAGAAGAGATATAAAGAGAATCAGTCCCATCTTCATGTTTCAGGGGTAATGACACAACTGCTGGACGAATGCGAAGCTGCCGGAGTGAAAATGGGCGTGATCACCAACGGACCTTTTTCCCATCAGGTTCAGAAGTTTCACACACTGGGACTTGATAAATGGTTTACAGAGGATCAGCTGATCGTGTCTGCAGGTGTGGGCGTGGTCAAGCCGGATGTGAAGATCTTCCGCATGGCAGAAGAAAAATGGGGAATGAAGCCGGAGAATACTTTTATGATCGGGGATTCTCTGGAGAATGACATTGCAGGTGCAAAAAATGCCGGATGGAAGACCATCTGGATGAACCATCACCGTTATACGGTTCCGGAAGGTATGGAAAAACCAGATTATATTGCATATACAGAGGAAGAGTTGAGAAAGCTTATTGTCCAAATATGCTTTACAACGAAGAAGGATGGATAAAGTATGGTATCAGATTACAAAATCACCATGGAGCAGGCAGAATACGAGATGGTCTGTTACCGTAGGGTTTTTAACTTTGTAAGGCTTCTTGACCAGGAAAAACTGGAGAAATTGAATGCAGAAGGTCTGTTGGCAGCAGAGGGCGGACAGACAAAAAAAGCAGATTTGTGCATAGGACATTTTTGCCAGGGCTGTGTGGCAATGGAAGCCTTTTTACGGAAGGCAGAGCTGTGCAAGCTGGAATTTATTGGAGATGACATTTATCAGATCATGGCTAAATATCTGGAAATTGACGGTAATCCTTATGTAATGGAGCTTTTGAAGAAAATGGACAAAAGCAGCCTGATCGACCGGAAAGATCATGAGCGCCTGATCAGCAGCCTTACCGGATATAACGAGAGACTGTATCAGGATGTTCTTACGAAGGCATACAACAGACGTTATTATGAAGAAGAATTGAAGTCCCAGATGGGACCGGCTGGAATTGCCATGATCGATCTGGACGATTTTAAGCTTTATAACGACACATATGGACATAATGCCGGGGATATGGCACTGACTGTTGTTGCAGAAACCATATGCAAGCATATCCGTAAGGATGATATTCTGATCCGCTATGGAGGGGATGAGTTTCTTCTGGTGCTTCCCGGAGTAACAGAAGTGAAATTTGCCGGAAGACTGCAGGAAATCCATGATAAGATCCACCTGGCTGCTGTGCCGGGATATGCAGGGATTCAGCTTTCTGTGAGTATTGGAGGAACAATTGCCGGGGCAGATGAAACCATCGGAAGTGTGGTAGGAAGAGCTGACCGCTTTATGTACCAGGCGAAAACCCGTAAGAATCTGGTGGTAACCGAGTCTAATGAGATAAAAGATGGAAATGCAGACGGCGCAGAGGTTAATCGTGATGAGCTGAAACAGCAGATTCTGATCGTGGATGATGCTGAGCTGAACCGTGATATTCTTGCGGAGATTCTGCACCATGATTTTAAGACTATGGAAGTAAGCAGTGGGGAGGAATGTCTCTCCGTGCTTCGGGAGTATGGTGCAGGAATCTCACTGGTGTTGCTTGATATTGTAATGCCTGGCATGGACGGCTTTGCAGTTCTTGAGGAGATGAACCGGAACCATTGGATCGAGGACATTCCGGTCATCATGATCTCCAGTGAGGAGACAGAATCATATATACGCCGGGCGTATGAAATGGGAGTTTCAGACTATATCAGCCGCCCGTTTGATGCCAAGGTTGTTTACCGGCGTGTATATAATACTATTAAATTATACGCAAAACAGAGGCGCCTAATCACACTTGTAACGGATCAAATTCGAGAAAAAGAAAAAAATAGTCAAATTTTGATAGATATTCTCAGCCATATCGTAGAATTTCGTAATGGAGAGAGCGGTCAGCACGTTCAGCACATAAAGATGTTGACCGGATTTCTGTTGGACAGACTGATGCAGAAAACAGACAAATATGATCTGAAATGGTCTGACCAGTACATGATCACAATAGCATCTGCCCTTCACGATATTGGTAAAGTGGGAATCGACGAGAAGATTTTGAATAAACCAGGCAGACTGACAAATGAAGAGTTTGAGGAAATGAAAAAGCATACCCTGATCGGTGCTTCCATGCTGAAGAGTCTTGGGGTATATCAGGATGAGGAGCTTGTGAAGGTGGCTTACCAGATCTGCAGATGGCACCACGAGCGCTATGACGGCAAGGGCTATCCGGATGGTCTGAAGGGGGAAGAAATTCCGATTGCAGCCCAGGTGGTTTCTGTTGCGGATGTATATGATGCACTGACAAGTGAGCGCGTATATAAGAAAGCATTTTCCCATGAGAAGGCTATGGAGATGATCCTAGCTGGTGAGTGTGGAACCTTCAATCCGCTGCTTCTGGAGTGTTTGCAGGATATTCAGGGCAATATACAGAGGGAAATGAAGAGAGCAGCAGAGCAGCCTATGCTTGTGCAGAATTCTTATGTGGGGAAGATGATTGAGACGGTGCAGTAGGCATGGATTATTATAATGTATTATATTGCGGTATTGTTCGGCGAAGTGTTTTTGGTAAAAATCGTGAACAGCAGCATTTGCAGGTCGGGGGACCTGCGGGAGTGGGGGTAAGTTTTACTTTATGAAAAAGAAAATTCTTACACTGGCGGCAGTGGTAACACTGCCGTTTATTCTTCTTGTGATGTATCTTCTTGCCTCGATGGCAAGCTACAGCAATACCTACGATGAGATCGTAAGCAACATGACTGTGGCGAACAATTACAATCTGAATTTCAAAGAAGAGATGGACGAGAGCCTGTATAAGCTGGTTGTTGGCTACGTCACTCTGGATACCATCGAAACAGACAAAAGTCTTAAGAATCCATATACTTTAATAGATGAATTACGCAGCGAGTTTACCAGACTGACAGCCATTACCACAGAATCTGAGAGCAAGCTGTGGCTGGAGAGCCTTCTTCGCAATATCGATACCCTGAAAAAAAGGGTGGACGATATTGTGGACAGCATTTCTGCCGGTGGCAGATATAATGAGAATATTGAGAAGCTGGACAACAATATTTACATTCTGACAGAATTAATCCAGGACGATATTCAGTATTATATTTATTATCAGACACGTTATATGGACAAGGTCACGGATACCCTGCAGGATCAGATCAGGCGGTTTATGGTGGTGTGCAGTGTGCTGATCGGCGTGCTGATCATTGTGGTTGCGGTCAGCGCGGTGATGATCGTTTCCGGTATTATACAGCCCATCAGTCAGCTGAACCAGGCTACGGAGAAAATCGCCCAGGGTGATTTCAAGGCCAGAGCCCAGGCGGATTCCGATGATGAAGTGGCTGAGCTTGCAGCGAGCTTTAACAAAATGGCAGGAAGCATGCAGTCTCTGATCGATAAGGTGAAGGAAGACGAGCGGAAAATGCGAAAAGCAGATCTGCGCCTTCTTCAGGAGCAGATTCAGCCTCATTTTCTTTATAATACGCTGGACACCATTGTGTGGCTGATCGAGTCCAATGAGCCGGACGAAGCGGTGACCATGGTTGTTACCCTGTCAGACTTTTTCCGTGAGATCCTAAGCAAAGGGAAGGAATTTATCTCCATTAAGGAAGAAGAGAAGCATATCAGCAGTTATCTCCAGATCCAGGAAATGCGTTACCGGGATATTCTAGAATATGACATTCAGCTGGATCAGGTGATTTATAAATATCAGATTCTGAAACTGACCCTTCAGCCAGTGGTGGAGAATGCACTTTACCATGGAATCAAATATAAACGTGCCAAAGGCTGTATTCACATTCACGGGGAAAAAGAGGGCGATATTATCCGTCTGACTGTCCGGGATGATGGTGTGGGCATGGATGAGGAAGAGCTTGAACAGCTTCGCCAGCAGATCGAGAAGCCCTGCCAGGAGACGGAGAAGGGCTTTGGTCTGGCAAATGTAAATGAGCGTATCCACATGTATTTCGGACCGGAGTATGGAATGAAGATCCAGTCACAGAAGGGCAAGGGAACTACAGTGGAGATTGTGATCCCGGCTATTCTGGAAGCTCCGGTGGAGAAAACAGGGAATGATACAGCAAAAGTGGCTGAAGGCGGCAACAGCGTGAATTTTGACGCAAATAAAAAAATAAAAAGTAATCCGAAACAGCAGAATGCCAATAAGATAATTGAGGGTGGACGGCCACAGCAGGAGGAGACAGGCGTATGAGACAGTTTATAAGAAAAAACATCTGGGCTGTGGCACCGGTTGTGTTTGTGCTTGTGGCACTGGTTCTTCTGGGAAGTCCTTTGAGCAGCAGTAAAGTGCAGGAAACTCCTGCGGAGGACGATAATCTGATCGTAGTAGGTGTTGCCCAGGTGGGAAGCGAATCTGTATGGCGAAGTGCCCACACTCAGTCCATTCAGGACGCTTTCACCAGGGCAAACGGCTACATGCTGATTTTTGACAATGCCAGACAGAAACAGGCCAATCAGATTAAGGCCATCCGAAGCTTTATTTCCCAGCAGGTGGATTATATCGTACTTTCTCCTATTGAGGAATCTGGCTGGGACACTGTGCTTCAGGAGGCGAAGGATGCCGGGATTCCGGTAATTCTCATAGACCGTAAGGTTTCTGTGGATGATGACTCCCTCTATGCTTCCTGGGTTGGTTCCGATTTTGTCCGCGAAGGACAGGATGCCGGTTACTGGCTTGAGGATTACATGAAAAAGCAGGGCAGGGAAGATGACGGAATTAACATTGTAGTGCTGAAAGGAACCAAAGGTGCCTCCGCTACCATCGGCAGAACCCGTGGGTTCAATGAAGTGGCAAAGGTGCAGCGCAATTGGAACATTTTGCAGCAGGTAGACGGAGAATTTACCACAGCAAAAGGAAAAGAAGAGATGGCAAGGCTTCTGGATCAGTATGAGGACATAGATGTGGTGGTTTCACAGAACGATGACATGACTTTTGGTGCTCTTGAAGCCATCAGAGAAGCAGGAAAAACTGCAGGAGTGAACGGCGATATTACGGTAATTTCCTTTGATGCGGTGGATGCGGGCGTGGAGCTGGTGAGAAATGGGGAGATCAACATTGATGTCCAGTGTAATCCTGACCAGGGAAAATACGTGGAGCAGATCATTCAGGATATGGAAGCTGGCAAAGAAATAGAGAAAGCATATTATGTTCCGGAGCGGGTGTATACCCAGGAGAACGTTGGGGAGGAAGAAAATGTTACGGAAGGTATTTCTGGTTGAAGATGAGACGGTGATCCGCGAAGGGCTCAGGGACAGGATTCCCTGGGATCAGTTCGGATACCGTTTTGTAGGAGAAGCAGCAGACGGGGAAATGGCTTTGCCCCTGATCCGTAAGACGAAGCCGGATGTATTGATCACGGATATTAAAATGCCTTTTATGGATGGGCTTTCCCTAAGTAAAATTGTGAGCAAAGAATTTCCGCGGATGAAGATTATTATTATCAGTGGTTATGATGATTTTGAATATGCGAGACAGGCAATTGAAGTTGGTGTTGACCAGTATCTTCTGAAGCCGGTTACCAGAATGAAGCTGAAAAATGTACTTCTTGAACTGAAAGATAAGATCGAGCAGGATCAGGAGCAGGAGGACTACCGCACCCAGTTCCAGAATGAGATCCAGGAGTATGAGCAGTTTTCCAGACGGCGTTTTATGGAGAAAATTCTGGAGGGCGAGCTGTCGGTTAAGGAGATTTATGATGAGGCAGAGCGTCAGTCCATAGAAATTACGGCAGCAGGATATAATCTGCTTTTCCTGTATTTACAGGAGAAAAATAAGGACAAGATGGCAGGTTTTCTTCGGAAACAGGATGAAGTGCTTCATTATTTTCTCCGCTATCCCCAGTATCTGCTTTTCCGCTGGAATGTAAACAGTTATGGAGTTCTGGTAAAGGGGGAATTGTCCCGGCTTCCAGAGCTGACAGATAATTGCGTGGAGTATGTGAAACGGGCCTGCGAAGGGGAAGAGCAGATGGACTGGTATGTGGCGGTAGGAAAACCAGTGGAGAGATTGAGCCTGCTTTCCCAGTGTTATCAGAGCGTGAATCATTATTTTGCATATCGTTTTATGGTGCCGGGGCTTCATGTGCTTACAGAAGAAACTTTGGAAAGTTATGTAAACTCGCAGGGGGAGAACCGGCTGGCAGCAGTGGATTCTTCACAGCTGAATCCTGAGATCATCAAGGATTTTCTCACAAAAGGAAGCAGCAGTGAGATCCAGGAGTTCGTTCAGGGATATCTGGGTGGAATGAGTAAGGCACTGGAGTCCAGAATGTTCCGGGATTATGTGGTGCTTCATATTCGGTTTACAACTATTATGTATCTGGAATCCATTGGTGTGGAAAAAGAGGGTTATACAGAACGGATCGAGGGAAAATATCAGGATACCAGTATCAAGGCATCGCAGGTGGCAGGGTATTGTGTGGACATTCTTCAGAGTGCCATTGATATCAGGGATGAGAAGAATGAGTCTCAGGGCAACAGCGCCATGAGGAAAGTGCTGGATTATATTGATGAGAATTACTATAAAGAGACCATTTCCCTGAATGAAGTAGCGGATGCGGTGAATATGAGTGCCAACTATTTAAGCGCAATTTTCAGCCAGAATATGCAGAAGACGTTTGTAGAGTATATTACCTGCAAACGTGTTGACAGAGCGAAAAAACTCCTGCGCGAGACGGACAAGTCGTCCGGAGAGATCGCACAGGAGGTGGGATATAAGGATCCCCATTATTTCAGTTATGTGTTTAAGAAAAAATCCGGGTGCAGCCCAAGGGAATATCGGAGTAAGGGGACTGCATGATATTCAAAATTAATTATGTGATTTCGGCAGTGATAACTGCCATGGGACTTCCTGCGAAGAGACAGGGAGTCCTTTTAATTTGTTTATGCTCATTTGGGCGGCCAGAGTACCAGGCTGGTGTGTCTGGTGTGTCAGTGTTGTGGCGCGGAGCAGACCAGATGTGGTAAGGTAGCTGGTATTGAAGGCGGCTAGTGCTATTGTGGTTTCGAAATTATGGTCGGCGGAAGCAGCTTTGAATCCGGTGTTTTGAAGAGAGGATGAAAGGGGAGCATAGGGTGCTATCCTTTTCTCCTGGCCAAGCGACAGCTCTTCCCATAACAGCCATGCAATAAAGTCATCCTCACAAATAAACGCAGTGTAGTCTGGGGTGATCCGTTCCAGAAATTTTTTCAGGAAGCTGATATCCCGGCTCTGACGGAAATCATCCAGCTCCTGTGTGGTATACCAGCAGATGTTGCGGTCTGGTACAGTCAGCCCCTGATTTTGCATGGCATCCAGAAATCCCTGGTATCGTTCATGCCCCCGCTGATCGTCCATCTGGAAAATACCGGCGATAGAAGAGTGGCCTTTTTCCACAAGACTTTGCACCAGAAGACCAGCCCCATATAGATTATCTTCATAGATTACTGGAATCTGAGACAACTGGGGATAAGCACATTCCAGGAACAAAATGGAAGTTCCCCTTTGTATCAGCCTTTGATAAAGCTCTGTATTAGGTGATGGTAAGGCGCTTTTTACAGGCTCCACAATAAGCGCCCGCAGCGGACTTTTCAAAAGAAACTGAAGGATTTGCCGTTCCTGGTCCACATGATTGTGAGTGGGGTAAACCTTGCAGGAAAATCCCTCCGCAGCCAGCGTCACACGAATATCATTTATCAGTGCAGGATATTCATATTGCTGTTCATCTGGAATCAGAATTCCAACTATATTCTGGTCTTCCAGGCTGGAAAGCCCGGTAATGTAAGCTCCGCTCCCTTTAATGCGGCGGATTTCCCGCTCATCTTCAAGAACCGCCAGCGCAGCCCGGACCGTTTGTCGGCTGACACGGTATCTGACAGCCAGCTCCTGTTCGGTGGGAAGCTTGTTGATTCCATTTTGAATAGAATCTGAAATGATTTCTCTTAGCTGTTCAACCAGCCATTTATATTTGATCGCCATATATTTTAGTTCCTCTTTCTTAGGTTAGAGCGTGTTTGAAAAAGCATTCCTGCAATCTGCCGCGCCACTCTGGTTTTTTTATTTTGCTGAGATAGTTATTTCATAAAATTTTCACATGAATTATTTATGATTTCCCAATAAATCTTCTGCTTTTTCACTTCTAAAACCCAAAATATTATACCTTTTTTCAAATGATCAAACCTTCTTTTCCCAGCTTAGACAGTTTGCCAAATCGAAAAACATAGAAAAAGGTGTAATATTTTTCACAAAATCATAAGAAAACAAACTTTCTAAATGAGAAATCATAAAATATCACCCCTTTTCCTGCCTGAAGTCCATTATAATATAAATTTGTCTGTATTTCACTATGAAAACCAACAAATTTGTATTGTTTGAACTGACGAAACAACCAAAAGACGGGAAAACAATATTGAAATTTATGTTGATTTTCGCTAAATTATAGACATCAAGAAGAACACGGATTCAAAGAACGGACGGAAAGCTGAGACAGCAAACGGATCAGTGTTGAACGAGAAACCAATGGCAGGCGCGACCTGCAAAAGTATTTTTTCTAAAAGAAAGAGAGGAATAATCACTATGAAAAAGAAATTAGCAGTTATGGCACTCGCAGCAGCAACACTCAGCATGATGGCTATGCCGGTTTACGCTGACGATCTGGTAACAGTTGGATACGCTCAGGTTGGACATGAATCAGACTGGCGTACAGCAAACACCCAGAACTATCAGGATGTTTTCTCAGAAGATGCCGGATACAGCCTTGATCTTGTAGACTGCGACAATGACAATGCTGCACAGCTTGAAGCAGTTCGTACATTCATTAGTAAAGATATGGATTACATCGTAATCGCTCCGATCCAGTCCGCTGGCTGGGACACCGTTCTTCAGGAAGCACAGGATGCAGGAATCCCTGTAATCATCGCAGACCGTGAGATCGAAGCAAGCGACGACTTATATGATGCATGGGTTGGAACAAACACAACAAACGAAGGTATCACAGCTGGTAACTGGTTAGCTGAGTACCTTGGCGATAAAGACGCGAACATTCTTGTAATCGAAGGTTCCGTAGGAGCTTCCGCGGCACTTGGACGTACAGAAGGATTCAATCAGGTAGCTGGCGAGCATGATAACTGGAAGATTCTTGATTCTCAGTCCGGTGACTTTACACAGGCTGGTGGCCAGGAAGTTATGGAGTCCTTCATCAAATCCTACGAGGGACAGTTCAATGTAGTTGTCTGCCAGAATGATAACGAAGCATACGGCGCAATGGATGCAATGGATGCAGCAGGTATCACCTATGGTGTTGATGGCGATGTAACTCTTATTTCCTTCGATGCAACACACGATGGACTTCAGTATACATTAGATGGAAAGATCAACTGTGATGTTGAGTGTAACCCGATCCAGGCTGAGGTTGTTAAGGGCGTAATCGAGAAAATGCAGGCAGGCGAAGAATTTGAGAAGACAACACTTGTTGAGGATCAGGCATTCGTAGCACCTGGAATCGAGAGCGAATATGCAACAACTATGACTGATGAAGTTCTGGCTGGACGTGCTTACTAATCAGAAAAATCAATCGGAGAGTGTGAAAACAGCAGAGCTGTGAAACAATCCGTAAACATCGAAATTGGTTATCAGCAAGCAGCTGAAAACCGATAAAGATGAACAAATAGGGGAGGAAAGTCCCAAGGCGGATTTTCTTCCCCTTAATTTTCGCGAGCAACGAGCCGAAGTCCATGCTTGCATGAGACCTTGGCGACTGCCGCGATAACGGGTAAAACTCGCAGAGCGTGTTTTATCCCGTTGTTTATACGAGGTTATGAGCCGCAGAACAGAGGAACCTATGGCAAATAACGCGATAACGAGGAGAATGAAAAATGAAGTTGATAACGGGAAGGGAGGAATCGCGTTGGAGGCAGGAGTAGTATTGAAAATGCAGGGAATCTGCATGACATTCCCAGGTGTAAAAGCACTGGAAGGCGTGGATCTGACATTGAAAAAAGGTGAAATCCGAGCGCTGATGGGAGAGAATGGCGCGGGTAAATCCACATTGATCAAGTGCCTGACCGGCGTAAATAAATTTGAGGCTGGAGAGATTTATCTGGAAGGATTTGATCATCCCATCGTAAATAAAGATACCATGGACGCCCAGAAGAAGGGCATTTCTACTGTATATCAGGAAGTAAACCTCTGTCCAAACCTTTCGGTGGCAGAGAATCTTTACATAGGCCGTGAGCCGCTGACAAAGCTTGGAACGGTCAACAGAAAGGCAATGAACCGTCAGGCAGCTGCCCTTATGAAACAGCTGGAGCTTGACGTTGATGTAACACGTAATCTTGAAGAATATTCACTGGCATTGCAGCAGATGATCGCAATTGCCCGTGCTGTAGATATGGACTGCAAGGTGCTCATTCTGGATGAGCCAACTTCTTCACTGGATGACCGTGAAGTAGAAAAGCTTTTTACCATGATGCGCAGACTGAAGGAGAAAGGTGTAGGAATCATATTTGTCACCCATTTCCTGGAGCAGGTTTATGCGGTATGTGACGGAATCACCGTTCTTCGAAATGGTCAGCTGGTTGGCGAGTATGAGATCGCAGATCTTCCGAGAGTGAAGCTGGTAGCAGCTATGATGGGAAAAGATTTCGACGATCTTGCTTCCATTAAACCGGAGACCACAGGAGATAAGAGAAAAGAGTCGATGGTAATCGAAGCCCGTGGCTTAAGCCACGCAGGAACCATCAAACCATTTGACCTTGATATCCACAAAGGAGAGGTTATTGGACTTACCGGACTTCTTGGAAGCGGACGAAGCGAACTGGCACGTACTATTTACGGTGCTGACCGCGCCCAGACTGGTACTTTGAAAGTAAAAGGCAAGGAAGTTAAGGTGAAAAATCCTATTGATGCCATGCATCTTGGAATGGGACTTCTTCCTGATGACCGTAAAGCAGAGGGAATTGTTGCAGATTTGTCCGTAAGAGAAAATATCATCCTTGCAATTCAGGCAAAACAGGGAATTCTGAAAAAGATCCCTATGGCAAAACAGTGTGAGATTGCAGACAAGTATATTGATCTTCTCCAGATCAAATGTGCAAGCCGTGAGACCTTGATCAAACAGCTTTCCGGTGGAAACCAGCAGAAGGTTATCCTTGCAAGATGGCTTGCAACAAACCCGGATTTCCTGATTCTGGACGAGCCTACTCGAGGCATCGATATCGGTACCAAGACAGAGATCCAGAAGCTGGTTCTGAAGCTTGCAGATGAAGGAAAGAGTCTGATCTTCATTTCCTCTGAGATTGAGGAAATGCTCCGTACCTGCAACCGTATGGCAGTTCTCCGTGACGGTCAGAAGGTTGGAGAGATTGATGAGGCAGATATGAACCAGATGAACGTAATGAAAGCAATCGCAGGAGGTGAGCAGTAATGGGTAATTTCAAAAAACTGGCGCAGAAACGTCTGTTCCTTCCGGTTTTCAGTATGATCCTGGTCATGCTGATCAACGTAGTATATGATATTGCAACAGGAAGTGCACCGCTTTCCTTCTTTATGATTTCCATTAAGAATGGTGTACTTTACGGACGTCTGATCGACATCCTGAACCGTGGAAGTGAAATCGCCATACTGGCAATCGGTATGACACTTGTTGTATCTGCTTCCGGCGGTACTGATATTTCCGTTGGTTCTGTAATGAGTCTTTACGCAGGTGTCTGCTGTATGATTCTTGCAGGATACGGAAATGTAAATGTACAGGAATATGCGCATCCGTTGCTGGTTGGCATTGGAGCCGGACTTCTTGTCACTTTGATCTGTGGCGTTTTTAATGGATTTCTGGTTGCCTATATGAATATTCAGCCTATGGTCGCCACCCTGATCCTATGGTCAGCAGGCCGAGCAGTGGGACTTCTTCTTTGCAACAGCCAGATCGTTTATGTTCGTGTTCCGTCCTTCCAGAAGCTTGGCGCTTACTGCGGAATCATTCCAACACCGATCATTGTGGCTGCTGTGTGTGTGGCAATTGCTTCTATCGTACTTCGCTACACAGCACTTGGAACCTACATCCAGAGTGTTGGTATTAACAAAAAAGCTTCCCGTATCGCAGGCTTTAATTCCGCAAAGATCATCCTTATGTGCTATGCAATCTGCGGTCTTTGTGCAGGTCTTGCAGGTATGGTTGCAACCTCCAGAATCTATTCAGCAGATACCAATAACATCGGTCTGAACATGGAGCTGGATGCAATTCTTTCTGTAGCACTTGGCGGCAACAGCCTTGGCGGCGGTAAGTTTTCCCTGGCAGGTTCCATCATTGGAGCGTACACCATCCAGGCGATTACCACAACTCTGTATGCACTTGGTGTTTCTTCTGCACAGGCACCGGTATTTAAGGCAATCGTAGTTATTATCATCGTAGTAATTCAGGCTGAGCCAGCCAAAGCCTTCTTTAAGAAGCTGACAAAGAAATCCGGAAAGGAGGCAGCTCGGGCATGAAAAAGAAAAAAATAAACAGCAATAACCTGTTGCTGCTGATCACCATTGTATTATTCTTTGTAATGTATGCTGCAGGATGTATCGTATATGCGGACAAAGGCTTTACCCGTTTCCAGACATTTCTGAACATCCTGATCAACAATGCAGGTCTGATCTGCATCACAGCTGGTATGACATGCGTTATGCTTACTGGCGGTATTGATATTTCCGTAGGTTCCCTGGTTGCTATGGACTGTATGATCCTGGCAGTGGGAATTGAGCAGTGGGGATGGTCCAGCCCGGTACTTATGCTTCTGATTCTTGCAATTGGCATTATATTTGGTATTGTTCAGGGCTTCTGTATTTCCTACCTGGAAATCCAGCCTTTCATCGTTACTATGGCAGGAATGTTCTTTGCCAGAGGTATGACAGCCGTGATCTGTAAAGAGCAGGTAAGTATTGTTTCTGACAAGATTTTTACCACTCTTTCCAGCTTTAAGATTTCCCTTCCATTTGGAGGGTATCTGAACAAAAAGGGAATCATGCAGTTTCCATACCTTCGTGTAACTGTTGTAGTTGCATTGATCGTAGTTCTTGCTATTTATCTGATGCTGAAATACACACGCTTCGGCCGCAGTATTTACGCAGTAGGCGGCAATCAGCAGTCTGCAACCCTGATGGGACTTGATGTTAAGAAAACACAGATGAAGGCATATATTCTTTCCAGTTTCCTTACTTCCATCGGCGGAATCTGCTACTGCCTGAATACCATGGCAGGTACCACCACCCAGGCAACCGGCCTTGAAATGGACGCTATTTCCTCCGCAGTCATCGGTGGTACACTTCTTACCGGTGGTGTAGGAAATGTACTTGGTTCCTTGTTTGGTGTATTGATCAATGGTACGATTTCTACTTTGGTTAAAACCAATGGAAAACTGATCAGCTCCTGGTCCAACATTGTAACAGCAATCCTGCTGTGCTTCTTCATTGTACTTCAGAGTGTATTTGCACTGGTAAAGGAGCGGAAGAGCAAATAAAAATTGAAAAAAGAATGAAATGAGACAGGCGGGTACATGATTGAAATGTGTATCTGTCTGTTTTATTTTGGGCATAATGGAAGAAAGGGTAACATACAAATTAGTTAATTGCAATTTTATTCTTCCTGTCCCAATTTCACAAAAATCGGTTCATGTTTCATAGCCGGAATAATTTTTTCCATCATATCTTTCATATTAATTTTCAGGCTGGAGGTGTTAATACAAGGGTGACAGCCGATGTAAGGTTCCTTCAGGAGGTCTTCATCAATAAGCAGCTGCACATGATTTTCCTTATCGTTCATAAGTCCAAGTATACTGACAGAACCAGGTGTAATATCAAGGAATTTCTCCATATAAGTTTCATTGCCGAAGGAAAGTCTGGCAACGCCAAGCTGGGAAGATACTTCCTTTGTCTTAAACTTCTTGTCGCCTGGCAGGAGCAGCAGATAGAAGTTCGTTTCCTGGCGGTTGCAGAGAAACAGGTTTTTGCAGATTACTGCATCAAGCACTTTATCCACATCTTTACAAGCTTCAATGGTCATCAGAGTTTCATGGTCAATCCTCTGATAAGGCACCTGAAGTGCATCAAGAAAATCATAAGTACGTATCTCTTTTTCAAGTCTGCCCGTGGTATCTGCGGGACGTCCGTTTTCAAGCTTTAATTCCATGGTGTTCTCCTTATGTATTCCCCCACAGGGGCTTTTTTTTGTCAAATATCTGGGGAATATTGTAGCATTGAGAGTTTTTCTTGTAAAGTGGAGGATGTTCTCCCACAAATTGTGATGCACATCTTTTAGAAAGCACTTTTCAAATATATTCCAGGATAGCGATGAATATTTCAGAAAATATATGCATATATAAGTTCGGAGGCGGATATCTGCCCTTAGTTACGAATATAGGATGCACATTTTCGTGGATTTTTGTGCATTTCGTTCCCTAAGCGTGCAGTTCATTCCCTGAAATCAGGATAGTGGAAAAGGAGGTGCTATAATTGGAACATAGTAGAGATTTAGCCGTATGGCTCACAGTGCCATACAGGCTGGAGCCTGTTTGAAAAATCATTCCCGCAATCCTTGCAGAAAATCTTTTTCAAGCACGCTCCGGAGCATCCGGTGAAGGACCGTAAATATTCACCGGATCTCAAATGTTTTAATGTTATTGTTCGCTTTAGATTATACAAAACGTTATCAGTGGACAGTAACTGTTAAGCAACTGCTAACAAAAAAAGGTTGCGAAAAGGAGGAAGCATTATGAGGAAAAAGCAGTTTTTACAGTTCAGGAGAGCGATGGCAACGTTGCTGGCTGTAGCAATGATCGGGCAGAATACAGTGATGACCACCGCTGAGAATTACGTGGCTGATAATACAGCTGTGGTTGCAGAAGAGCAGGCTCAGGAACCGGAGGTTCAGGTTGAAGAGGCTGCATCACCGGCAGTTCAGGAATCGGCACCGGCTGCAGAAACACCAACGGAACCGGCGGCGCAGGCAGTGGCGGAGACACCAGCGGAACTGGCAGCGCAAGCAGTGGTGGAAACGCCAGCGGAACCGGCAGCGCAGGCAGTGACGGAAACACCAGCGGAACCAGCGGCGCAGGCAGTGGCGGAAACACCAGCGGAACCGGCAGCGCAGGCAGTGGCAGAAACGCCGGCGGAACCGGCAGCGCAGGCAGTGGCAGAAACGCCAGCGGAACCGGCAGCGCAGGCAGTGGCAGAAACACCAGAGAAACCGGCGGGTCAGACAGTGGCAGAGACACCAGCGGAACCGACGGGTCAGGCAGTGGCAGAAAAGCCAGCGGAACCGGCGGGTCAGACAGTGGCAGACTCCCCAGAACCTGCCCAGAACAATAGACAGGAAGAGAGTAAACCAGAAGAGCAGCCTGCTGCATCTGACTCTGGGGAAAATAAAGACCAGACTAATGTCGAAAATGGAGCCGAGAATTCTCAGGAAAGCCAACCTTCAGAAGAAGCGAAAGAAATTCTTTATCATGTAACTTTCGACGAGCACGCAGTAGATTTTGGAAAAATCCAGGTTCGCGGCGAAGGGGCTCCGGTGGAGAATATTTCTTCTTACAGAAAAGAAGTAAAAGAAAATGAAAGTTTTGCTTTTTCTGTTAAAGCAAACGATGGATATGAAGTAGACCATGTTTGCTTTGCAGACACTCAGGCAGATATTCAGAAAAATGCAGATGGTCTCTACGAGATCCTGGCGGTAACAAAAGATGAGAAAGTTACTGTTACATACAAAGCAGTAGCTCAGGAGCCAGTGGCAGAGCCACCAGCTGCAGAGAATAATATCGCATTATTAATGCTTGATGAAACAGATCACGAACAGAACGTTATTACTTATTATGAAGTTGTATTTAAATATGAGGATAAGGACGGAACCTTCCATACCTTAACTACTCAGCAGATAGAAAGTGGAAAAGCTGCAGTAGCACCTGCTGCACCTGAAAAAGATGGTTATCGTTTTATCGGATGGGATAAAGATTTCAGTAATGTAACAGCAGATATGGAAGTTACAGCTCAGTATTCTGAAATTGGTGCAAAGGTAAAATATCAGATTATTTATCAATATACAGATGGAACTGTAGCAGCGCAGCCATGGGTAGCTGAATTTGAAAAAGGTGTAACTTATGAGAATACGATTACTTCACCTCAGTTAGAGGGCTTTAGTGTTGACCAGTCAACGGTAACTTTTAGTGGAAAAGTAGAGACAGATCAGACAATTACAGTTACCTATACAGGAACTGCAACAACTTATACAGTTAAGCATTTGCTTCAAAATACAGATGGAAAAACGTATACAGAAGATGCTAGTGAAACAATTGACGGTACTACAGGAACTACAACTGTAGCTGCAGCGAGAGCATATAAAGGCTTTACTGCACAAGAGGTGAATCAGGCAAAAGTAAATGCGGACGGTTCTACTGTCGTTGAAATTAAATATGACAGAAACAGCTATCGTCTTACCTGGAATACAGACGGTGGAAGTTATGTTGAGCCAAGTGATATCCTGTATGATGCTTCTATAACACTGCCGAAAGAGCCAACTAAGCTTGGATATACATTTAAAGGCTGGGATAATTGCCCGGCAACGATGCCGGCAGAAGACACTACTGTAACAGCGAAATGGGAAATTAATACAAGAGCTGCATACAGAATTATTTACTGGCAGGAATCATTGGAAACTCCAGGAACATATGAGATGGCTAAGAACAAGAATGGCGAAGCGGACATAGTTGCTGGTACTGATGTTGTTGGAAAAAATATTTCCTATAGCGTAGAAAAAAATCGCTATGAGGGATTTGAACCTGCTGTAGAAAAGAATAAAGGAGATATTCAGGTTACAGCCGATGGGCTGGCTGTTAAGAATATTTATTATAACAGAAAGACATATACAATAAAATTTTATGTTTCACAAAGACGAGATTATTTTGGAAATCCAACTGATTGGAAAGCAGACAATAACTTAGAAATTTCAGCGCGATATGGAGAGGATGTTTCTGATCAGTGGAATGATGAAAAGCATTCAAAGAAGAAATGGGCTACAACTTCTAGCGGGGGCACGTATTATACAAATTTTTCCAATATGCCAGCAAAAAATCTGTCTATGTATGGATTTAAAAAACAAGAAGGCTCAGATATCGTATATTATATAGAA
>OIXV01001066.1_pt1 | contig 25365 bp, 28 predicted proteins | sample 1587771 | NCBI WGS metagenome assembly OIXV01 (sample SAMEA3888893, study PRJEB22519) | human gut metagenome | biome: human gut; feature: human-associated habitat; material: faeces | place: Denmark | collected 2010
CAGCCGCCGGAGCGGTGCTTAAGCCGTCAGGCGGGAATTGTGCGGTGTTGCCTTTGAAACCATACCCGGAAAGGGGAAAAGAGCTTGTCCGTTTTTCTTTTTCCAAACAGAATCAAAGATACCGATTTTTCCGTTACCCGTCAGGTGATCGCTTTGCTGGATCAACACGGTATCCATGCCCTGCTGGCGGATGAGCTGGCTGGGGAATTGGTGGATACCAAGGCGGCATTCCTGCCCCAGCAGCAGGCGTTGGCCCAGGCAAAACAGGTTATCACCATTGGCGGGGATGGCACACTGCTGCGCATCGCCCATGACTGCCTTGCCCAAAGCAAGCCGGTCCTGGGTGTCAACCTGGGGCGCATTGGCTTTTTGGCTACCTGCGAGGTGGCAGAGCTGCCGGAAAAGCTGGCCCGCCTGGCTGCGGGGCGGTATACCATTGAGCCGCGCAACCTGCTGCGTGCGGATGCCCCGGCCCATAACTGGCACCAGGTTGCTATGAACGACGTGGTGCTGTTTGGCAATTCCCGCCTGCACCCCATGGATTATACCGTCTACTGCGATGGCGCTTTTGTCAGCCGCTACCGCAGCGATGGGGTGATCATCGCAACACCCACGGGCTCCACGGCTTACTCGCTTTCCGCAGGTGGGCCGGTGCTGGATGCCTGTGCGGCGGTTATGGTGCTTACCCCGGTCTGTGCGCACAGCATCCACGCGGTGCCGCTGGTGTTTTCGGCCAGCCGTACCCTGACGGTGGTGGCGGAAGCAACCAACCGTGACAGCGTGTACGCCAGCGCGGACAGCCATTCCCGCTGTGATTTGCAGCCGGGCGAAAGTTTGACCATTACCACGGCAGTGGAACAGCTGGGGCTGATTACCTTTGACGAAACCGAGCAGTTCCGTGCGATAGAAACAAAATTGATGAGGAGATGACTCTGCAATGAAAAGTGCGCGCCATCAGGCAATTTTGGACCTGATTGAAAAATATCCGATTGACCGGCAGGAGGATCTTCTCGAACATCTGCGCCGTGCCGGTTTTGATGTAACGCAGGCAACGGTATCGCGTGATATCCGGGAACTGCGCCTGGTAAAAACTGCAACGGGGGAGGGCGGCTACCGCTATATGCCGGCAAACGGCAACGGCAAGGTGGCTCATTCACCCAACCGGTTTGAAACCATTTTCCGGGAGTCTGTGCTCAAGGTGGACTATGCTGGGCATATGGTACTGGTCAAATGCTTTTCCGGCATGGCGAATGCCGCCTGTGAAGTTTTTGACGCTCAAACCTGGGAAGGTGTTGTTGGTACACTTTCCGGTGATGATACGTTTTTTATCCTGATGCGCACCGAGGAAAACGCTGCTGAGATCACCCGCCAGCTGCAGCGCTATACGGTGCGCCACACTTAAACCGCCGGAGGGGGAGCAGCATCCATGCTTGCGGAGCTGAAAATTGAAAATGTTGCCGTGATTGAAAAAGCCGAAGTACAGTTTACCCCGGGCCTGAATGTGCTGACGGGCGAAACCGGCGCCGGCAAATCTATCATGATCGATTCCATCAATGCCATTCTGGGCAACCGTACCTCGCGTGATCTGGTGCGCAGCGGTGCGCCCAAGGCACGCATTTGGGCCACGTTTGAATCTATCCCGGCCCATGTGCGGGAGCAGGTGGAAAAATGCGGCTATGGTGCCCAGGATGACCTGCTGCTGTACCGCGAGATCAGCGCGGACGGAAAAGGCAGCTGCCGTATTAACGGTATGCCCGCTACCGCCGGCGTGGTGCGAGATATTTCCGCCGGGCTGCTGACCATCCATGGCCAGCACGACAGCACCAGCCTGACCAACCCGGCAACCCATCTGGCCCTGCTGGATCAGTACGCGCAGGATGGGGCAGAGTATGCCGCTTACCATGCGCTGTACCGCGCTCTTGTCACGGCAAAGCGCGCGCTGGATGCGTTGACTTCCAGCGAGGAAGAAAAGCAGCGCCGGATCGCAGAGCTTTCGGAAGAGATTGATACCATTGATGCCGCTGCGCTGACCGCAGGCGAGGAAGAACGTTTGATGGAGCGCCGCAAGGTCATCATGCACGCACAGGGCATTCTGGATGGTCTGACGGCGGCGCACCAGGCGCTTTCCGGTGATGATTCCGGCGAAATGATGGGCGCAGCGGATCTGCTGGGCAGTGTGGTCAATGAGCTGGCCGAAAGCGCTCGCCTGGATGAGAGCCTGGCACCGCTCAGCGAGCGCCTGAGCGATTTGTATTACGGTGCGCGGGAGCTGGCCACCGACCTCGCCGACCGCCTGGACGGTTATGATTTTGACCCGGGGGAGCTGGATCAAATCGAAGAACGGCTGGACCAGATTTACCGCATGAAACAGCGTTACGGTGCCAGTGTGGAAGAACTGCTGACTCGGCGGGATAAGGCGGCCGAAGAATTGGAAGGGTACCAGTCCTCCGGCAAGCGCATTGCAGAGCTGACCCAGCGCAAACAGGAATTGTACCGCCAGACCAAGGCTGCAGCGGAAACGCTGACCCAAGCTCGCCTGAAAGCTTTTACCAGCATGAACCGCCAAATGCGGGAAGCACTGGAATTTTTGAACATGCCCGGCGTGCGTATGGTGCTGCGCCATCAGCGCGGCCCGTTAGCTTCCGCAGGACAGGATAACATTGAATTTTTGATTTCTACCAACCCCGGCGAGGAGCCCAAGCCGTTGGCTAAAATCGCTTCCGGCGGCGAGCTTTCCCGTATCATGCTGGCGTTCAAGAGCGCCTTGGCTGATAAAGATGCGATTTCGACCGTTATTTATGATGAGATCGACACCGGTGTTTCGGGCCTTGCCGCCGGGCGTATTGGCCAAAAGCTGAAGCAGACCGCCAGCGGCCATCAGGTGCTGTGCATCACCCATACCCCGCAGATCGCTGCCTTTGCCGATAACCAGCTGCTGATTGAAAAGAAGGTGCGGGACAACCGGACCTTCACTGAGATCCATCCGCTGGATCTGGATGGCCGCGTGCAGGTGTTAGCCCGCATGATCTCCGGCGATAAAGTTACAGACCTCAGCCTTGCCAACGCCCGCGAGCTGATTGAAAAATGTCAAAGGGCAACCTAAATTGTCACGCAGGCAAAAATAGATTGTCAAAATAGAAGAGAGATAGCGGAGTAACGTAGAGAGGAATCTCGCGTTGCTCCGCTTTTTTATTTATATTGAAAGCATAAAGAATTCATAGGATTCCGATACCCCGCCCTCATTATTCCGCTTCGCGGGGAGAGTGGGAGCGAATCGGAAAAGCCACAAAATTATCTCGTAATATCGACAACAATCTGTGAGGAGAGGGGCAGGGGAGACCTGTATATTCTTGTTCGTTCCCCTTTACTTTCCCCTTAACTGCCACCCGGTTTTCGCTTTCGTAACCATGCTCTCCTCGCCTCCCGTAATTTCACGCGATTCCACGAATCACTACTCTACTACTATTCCTTTATTGTCCCTTAGTTGACAATTTCGTGTGTCTGCGTGACAAATTCGAGTGCCCTTAAACATATAAATTCGTTTAAATCCGATTTTTTTGCAAAATATAGGCCATTTTCCGGGGGTATTTTGCAAAAAAATGCCCGGATTTATTTGCAAAATGGCTTTTTTGCGGGATTTGGGCCATTTTTTTGCAAAAAAATGGGGTTTTCAGCCTATTTTTTGCAAAATGAGGGGGTGAAAAGAGGTATACTTCGAATTTTTTGCAAAATCAATGGAGGTCAATTATGAAGAAGAAAGATGACAAGATACGGAATATAGCTTTTTTCAGCAGTAAAAACGGTAGAGTTATGACAGTACATAGCGAGATGGCCAAACAATATGCTCAGCAGCTTGAAGCAGATGATACGGTCATTTGTTACGAAACGGACGTTCCACTAACCGGCCTAAAAAGTCGCGTTTCTTCGGTCGGCTTCAGAAAAGGTACACTTGACGGTGAATGGACTTCCGATTTTATGGTCGTCCAGCAAAATCAGCTTGCCAAAATCATCGAGATTGTGGACGAGGAAAAATTGGAAGAAAAACGATGGTGCAGTGAACAGCTTGAATTATCAAGAAGATACTGGAAGGCAGTTGGCGTTCCTGGATGGAAAACAGTTATTATGAAACGGGGGCGAACTGCATGGTGACATTTTACACAAATGGCGAAGCTACATACCGTGTATTGATTGAAGATGGAGCTGGTGTATGGGCCATACAGTCGGATGGAAAAACGGCACCCAGATATATCAGTTCGGCGGCCTTAGATTCAATGACAAGGGTTGCAGCTGATGCGATGCTGGTGCCAACAACGCTAACAAAAAAGCAAGAAGCGCAAGTAGAAAAAAGAAAGTCTATCATTGAACCACTCATTGAAAGTGAAGAGTACATATCGAGCCGTGCCAAAAGGCTCACAATTGCAGCTGAAATTGCAAGCGAAAACAAAATATCGGTCAGAACTGTATTGCGTTTTTATTATTCTTATCTAGCCAAAGGAACCGCCGGGCTGGCACCTGTACAAAGAAAAACAGAACGCAACGAAAAAACGCCGGACCAAAAGATTATGGAAAAGGCATTGAATCAGTATTTCTACAGTGCCAATCGAATGAATCTTCGAATGGCATATGAAATGATGCTGATTGACTATTATCGAACAGAGGGTGGGATACTTCAGGAAGAACATCCTTCCTTCAATCAATTTCGATATTATTTCCGAAAGCACCGCAATATGAAAAAGGAGGCTGTGGCAAGAAAGGGAATAGGCGACTACCAGAAAAACCAACGCCCACTAACAGGTGCAGGAGACAGTGGCATTGATAAGCTCGGCACCTATGAGATGGATGCAACCCTTGCAGATATTTATCTGGTATCTCGGTATGACAGGAAACCGATAGGACGACCCTACATTTACATGGCGATTGATGTGGCATCCAGGCTCATCGCTGGTATCTACGTAGGCCTTGACGCCGGCAGCACGGCAGTTCTCTCGTGTATTGCGAATGCCGTATCTGACAAGGTTGAGTTTTGTAATCAATACGGCATTCACATTGCAAAGAATCAATGGCCGGCAGAAGGTTTGCCTAATCGCATCGTTACTGACCGAGGCAAAGAATTTGCATGTGATGCGATATTATCGCTTTGTGAAACGTATCGCATGGAGATTGTTGGATTGCCACCTTATCGGCCAGACCTGAAGGGCTATATTGAAAAAGCATTTGATTGCCTGCAAAATCGGTATAAGCCTCTTCTTCATGGGAAGGGTGTCATTGAAGAAAACACAACTGCAAATGGTGCGCCAGATTACTATAAGCAAGCTTCGCTTGATATCGTCGAATTTACACGTGTTGTCATAGAAGCTGTGCTCTATTATAACGCCTACAATATTCTGAATGATTTTACGCGGACACCAGCTATGGTCGAGGATAACGTCGAACCATTCGCGGCAGATGTATGGCAATGGTGCGTGAGCCATGATAAGGTCGAACTTACCTGGATAGATGGCGAAACGGCGAGGCTTTTGCTACTTCCCCGAGCAAAGGCACAGATGACACGATATGGGCTAAAGTTTAACTGGCTTTTCTACACAAACCCGCAATTTGAACAGCACTTTGTAAAATCAGCCAAAGGACAAACAGTAACAATAGCCTATGACGAAAACGATAACCGCATTGTGTATCTAGTAAAAGATGGTACATACACACCGTTCACATTGACTTTAGCCAGCCAAAAATATGACGGGCTTTCTTTGCGTGAGATGAGTGTTTTAATGGAGGCGGAAAAAGAGGTTGTAAAACAGGCAAAAAGCAGGCAAACAATGGGGAGCCTACAATGCAATGAGCGCATCATTTCGGTTCGAGAAAATGCAGGACAACAAAAGCACTCGACGGAGGATATAAAAAAGGAGACCGTTCAGCAGCGGCGCAGAAAGGAGAAGGACTATGAATGAGATATTGTCTACACAAGCAATGTATTGTGATATCCTTACGGGAAATCCGCTAATTGATGCTCTTCCCAAACAGCTCACACTACAGCAGCTATATTCCAAACTGATGTGTGTTCCGGAACTTACCAATAATTACAAAAAGCTTTCGTCACAAGAACGATACATCTTAACGGAAAATATCAATAAGCTTTTCATCCCACTTGATTTCGCGGCCATAGTGTATAACCTGCTGTATACAGGCATTCGCTCCTCGTACCAGGGGAAGACAATACGAAGCATTATACAAAGGCTAAATGAATTTGGACAGTACATATTTTATCGGATGCCGAATACACTTAAGGATTCAACCACGCAAGCAGAATGCTTTTCTGTGTTAGGCGAATCTGGGATGGGTAAGACACAAACGATTACCAGAATCCTCGATTTGTTCCCGCAGGTTATTCATCATACAGAATATGATGGTCATCCATTTGAACACGACCAAATCGTGTATATCAAAATTGAGAGCCCTGCCAATAATTCTCCTCGCGGTGCGTGTCTACAGATATTATCTGCCATAGATGATATCTTAGGGACCGACCTTTGTGCTGAGGAAAGAAAACATTCCTCAAACCTTGATATGTTGACAACGAGAATTGCGCAAGCCTGTACTCGATATAGCGTGGGTTGCATTGTGATTGATGAGATTCAAAATATTCTCACATCAGTCAGTGACTTTGTACAGACCTCTGGCGGACGTATGGTCAACTTTTTGGTCGAGCTTGCCAACAAAACAGGGGTGTGCCTGGTATTCGTCGGAACGCCGCAGGTGGCCAGGGTATTTGATATGGAACCGCATTTGCTGCGCCGAACGCGAGGACCGCGAATCCCTGTATTCGAACGTGGAGAAGCGTTTGATACAATTCTAAATGCAATGTGGGATATCATGCCAGTATTGTATCCTCTGCCGTTGGATGAATCGACACGGGACTTGATTTTCCGGATAACTGGAGGAACAATTGCCAAGATGCAGAAACTCATTCTGCTATCGGCTCAGCATGCCATCTATTTTGAGACGGAGACTGTCACCAAAGAACTTCTTAAGAAAACAGCTAGGCAATATAACATCGTGCCGGGCAAATCAATTCTTGAAGCAGCTTCTTCTGAATTGCTGACAGTACCGAAAAGGAAAGCGCAACAAACCGTACAAAACGGGCTTCAGGGGAAAGGGCGCCCCAAAGTCGAGCGGGAAGCAGACGATATACTTCAGATTTATACAGAATGCCAAAACAAAGGATGGTCGGTTGCAAAAACTTTAATTCAACGTGGATTAGCCGAAAGAGGTATTGAAAATGCAAACTAAGCAAGCCGCATTACCGCAGGCATATCCGGATGAACTGTGGTACAGCCGTCTTGCCAGATACCACAGATATTCGGGAAATTTCAAATTCCAAACGACGTTTAATGAGCTGGGACTTAGGTCGAGCCATAAACATATCATTCGTACCCTGAACTCATCAAGGGCTATGCTTGGATACTATGTCAACCGGTCTGAACAAGAATTCTGGCATGATATTGAAAAGAATACGTTGGACCCTTATTCATTCCGTTACATATCGCCAGAGAAGCGCAGACAATACTACGCTCGGCTTTGGGACGGAAAGGTGAAAAACTACGCAATTTTGAATGGCTATGACTCTGTGACGCCCAAACTTCGTTATTGTCCCCTATGTTTCCAAGAAGACATCGAAAATTACGGAGAAAGTTATTGGCATCGCCTTCATCAAAACGATTTTTTTCCATTTTGTCTAAAGCATAAATGCTATACTATCCCAGCCCAAATACCGGAAGGAAGCATGGTGTTAACAAAACTCTACTGTGCAGATGCCATTACCTGTCCACCAATCGAGACGATTACTCCTATGACGAAAGCAGAGGAGAAACTGGCTTTGTATGTGAAAGCAATATTGGAGGCTCCATACGATTACACAAAAGTATATGGCTTGGATGGCATCAAAAAAATACTGTTCCAACGTCGGATTGCGCTGGTTCACAAATCTGGGCGAGTCCTTTTTTGGAAACAAAAAGAAATTAAAAAGGAAATGACAGATGAATTTGGAGAACTAGCACAAAAGGTGTTCCCGGACACTTCTCCAACAGGAAAAAAGGTACTATTGAACAAGATGCTTGAATCCAGACAATGTACTATACCAGAAAGATTCGTTATGATGATGGCGCTGCTTAACGTTCCATTTGATGAATTGTTTTTGGATGATAACGAATATCTCAGGAATGATGAAATGGTGCAAAAAATTATACATATGGCAAATAGTCCATATTTGTTTGATAAGGCTCGTACCGCAGCAAAACTGAATTTGAACTCGTACCAGATGGATGTTCTTACGCAAGGGCTGGGCATAAAACGATTTTGGGGACCGCCATTGTCAAAAAGCACAGAGCCGCGTTCTGGTATTACGATTCCTGTCTCTTTGCAAAAGAAAATACGAATAAGGATTCACGAACTTGGGTTCTATAGCTTTGAAGAATACCTTAAATATGCCGTCGATTATGAGTCGAAGCATAACCCGGATGGACTTTTCTAACATAACTATCCCAAAACAGGTCGCAAGAAATGCAGGCGTATAATGCGCCTGCATTTTTTGTGCCATGAATTTCAATATATTAGATGCGATAACAAGCGCAGCGTGGTATAATATATACATATAATGATAGTCGGAGGGTGAACCTCGCATGGAACTTAAACAGGCATCACAAATTCAGTTTGCTGATTATACCATACATCCCGAATTCCGTAAGCTATGTGATTTTGCAGAGTCGTTGGATATCGGAATTTCAGATGAATTTCTGTACCGCGCCAGAGATGGGACGAAACAGGGATTAGATATTCTGATTCGTCAAGCTGCATGGGCAGACAAAAAACGTAAAGGAATCGAAGAGACAGTATCATTGCCCTTTGTGTTGTCCTATCTCGATGAAGGATTTATTCCATTTCAGGTATTCGATAACGCGGCCATTGAGCTTGCCAAGAAATATCAAAGCAAGTTTGGCGTTGCAATCGACGAAACAACGGCTATGGCGGCAGTACTACTCGTTACAATAGGGTACGAACAAAAGAAATTATGTATACTTCACCTTATGGCAAAAGGCCATAACGATAAGGTGGCCCGGAGCGGAGATTTCTCTGCGCCCCGGCGAGGGGTGGCACCCGTGCATCTTTATAAGAAGTATCATGTCGACCTTCTGGAAATGGTTAAGTGTCGCGTGACACAAGGATATCAACTCGAACGAAACCACAATTATTTTGAAATTCTCCAGTATAGAAAACAAACAGACGGCATTTCGCAGCGCCGAAAAGAGCTACTCAATGATAATCGTATCCGTCTCAATCAGTTCCTGGATGATTTTCCAGGTAGACCAATGTCGTTCCTGACATATTATGAACGGCCGAATGGCAGAGTACGTGTTCTGCTGTATGGGCCGTATACAAGAGTAAAACCGATTCAAACCTGATATAAGGAGGAAATTCCATGTCTTTTTTCCGTAGTACCAAACCGACCAATCGGCCTCAGCATAACTTTGACTCGGAGCGCGCTCAAAATATTGCTGCACAGGCAATGAGGCATATTATGAATGAGGAAGAGGATTCCACATCTTCTGGCGCAACTCATCAACCTGCAAAACCGAAACCGGTCGTGCCTGATTTTGATGATTTGCTGCCGGGATTTGAACCGGTCGATGGTTATACACCCAAACCCAAGACTTTCTTCTCGCCTTCTAACGGACAGACTGACCTGACTGGGAATCCGAGTGTTCGGGAACCACAGGGGGAGATGTTTGCGGATGAAGATGACGAAGATGAAAACAATGTTTTCATTCCCAAAACTAATTCCAACAAGGAGGATACAGACGATATGGCAATGAGCAATATGGCGGTGCTGTCTGAAAGCACCGAAATCAAGGGTGACATCAACGTCAAAGGAGATATGCGTATCTGCGGCGTTGTACGTGGTATGGTTGTGAGCGACGGCGATATCATCGTCAGCGGCGGTGAAGTCGACGGCGACGTAAAGGCCAAAAACATCACTCTGGAAGCTGGAAGCGTTGTAAAGGGAAATCTGCATGCATCCGGCATTGCAAAGTTGAATGGTACGGTGGATGGCAATGTCACGGCCCATGACCTGAAGCTGTGCAATGGCAGCATCCTGAAGAGCGCGACCATCAAGGCGGGTACACTCTCTTCCGAAGGCAATGTGACGATTGAGTCGAAGGCGCTTCGCATCGGCGCTGAGGATACAACGCCGGACGACACGCCGGAAGAAGCGCCAGCCGCAGTTTAAGGAACGTTGATTTCTTGAATAGGACTGACCCTTATGGCAAAGGCTCGCTATTTTTGTATCGCCACAAAAACATCTGTAACTACCGATGCGAATGACCAGATTGTTGTGGCGCCAGAAACGAACGTATACCTATACCAAAGCATGGATATTGGCGTGAAGTCCATTCTTTATTTGCTTTGGCTCGAAACCCAGAAATCTCATGACGCCGAAAACAATATCGAAGTTGACGCAGAAACCAACACGTTCCGTCTGACACAAGACCAAAGTAATGGAAACAAGCGGACTATCACTTGGACTGCTGTGCCTTGTAGCGGAGTAAAAAATCAGAATGAATTTGAGGCAGTGCCAGCCATTGACAATAAAGCGTTGGACTTTGTGTCTTTAGCTTATGCGGGATATGAGGTTGGACGAAAGGCTATGGTTAACGGTCTTCTCGACGAGGGAGAGACTGAAGACGAGCTTCGTGATGCCGGTGTCACACCTGATGAGCAGGCAGAAGCTCTTGCGGGCAAGCAGTGATGTCGCAAAGTGAATATACTATAATACGTTGAAGAAACCAAAAACAGATTTGTCTGTACCATAACAATCGAAAACCTGTTTTTGTTAGCAGCCATCTATTTTTGATGGCTGCTTTTTCTTTGACAGAAACTACATTACTAAAGGAGAATTAAAATGAGCCACAATATCGAGTATTTTGACTACGACATAAGTAAAAATCCAAAAGATATCGAAGCAAATTTGGCTAATTACGTACAGCACGAAACATGGCAGGAAGGCGGAAGTATGTCTCCAATACGTTGGTTGAAGCAATCACCTCTGCCTGACCGCAATGCGGCAGAACAGTTTATCAAGCGACACGACAAAAGATGGTATGATTGCCTGGCCGTTCGGTACAAAGAACCAGTCATGACGCAGGCCATCCGAGACGCGCAAAAAGCTGAAGCTGCTGCATGGAAAAAATACAACGATTTAGGCAATGAGATTTATGTCACGACATTGACCTCTGAGTTCATCTCGTGCAAGGTCTGTAAGTCCAAGCTAAATCGAAAGATGCTTGCGATTCCCAAAATTGGGATTCCGAAAAATGTGTGCCCAGTTTGCCATGCGGAGTTAAGGCCAAAGTCAACGCTTGAGCGAATCGACCGGGCAAAAATGGCAGCCGAAAAGGCCAGCGAACACACAAACGAAGTTGCTCGTAAAAGCAAGAAACAGAAAGTGCGTTGGTTGGTCAAAATTGAATACCATACTTAAGGAAAGGAGAAAATCATGAGCGAAGAACGAGATGCGTTGGTCCAGGCAAAACGAGCTGGTACACCAAGCTATTCCCTCAAGGTAGGGGATAGCGTTATTTTAGTTGCTATCGAATCTGTCCACGTTGAAAAGGTCCTGTATGATGGGCTATGCTATGAGGTCTGTTGTACAAAAGTGGACAAAACAACGGGTAAAAGAACACTCGAACATTGCATCGAGCCTTGGTACAAAATCCGACCGAAATTTTTCGGCAAGAGTGAGTTCACAACGAATGAGGACATTCGACTGAACTACAGCAATATCACTAGTCAACTACCCCCACCTAAAGGAGGGGGCTTGCGAATCCGCAGACCCACAAATTATTCCTGCTCGACGGATTGTTAGGCACGGTACCGTCCGTGCGACCGAGTACAACAGGCTTTCACCGGTGTTGCAACCGGCATAGCAGAGATTTATTTGTATTATGCGGAAACAGACCGCTGCATCATCTGCAATCCAGCGTTCCGAATGTTGATAGCTGCGTTATGGTCCCTGTCATGGTGCGTACCACAGCAGGTGCAAGTCCACTCTCTATCAGAAAGGGTAAGCTTCTCATTCAATGTACCGCATACATGGCACATCTTACTGGAAGGATACCACTTATCGATTTTCGCAAAGACCTTTCCGTTGTCGCGGAGCTTATACTCCAACATGTTGCGAAACACTCCAAAGCCATTATCATTGGTGGACTTGCCAAGCTTCAGAGAGCCAGCCATATTGCGCAGGTTGATGTCTTCCACGAAGACAGCGTCGTACCGCTTGGTTATCGCGGTACTCAGCTCCTGGCAGAAGTTTCTGCGCTGATTGGCTACCTTCTCATGGAGAAGTTGGACCTTATGTTTTTGCTTTTCGTAGTTTTTAGAGCCATACTTCATGTGGGACAACTTTCGTTGTTCTTTAGCCAGTTTAGCTTCAGTTCTACGATAAAAGCGCGGGTAGTTGGCTACATCGCCGTTACTATCGACATAAAAGTCGTGGGAGGAATAATCCAGACCTATGGAGCTTTTTACCTCAACAGGAACGATGACATCTCCAAATTCGAAAAGTACGGTGATGAAATACTTCCCACTCTTTGTTCTCTCGACAGTAGCAGATTTGACGTGCCATCCATTCTTTGGTGAGCGATGTTTGCAAATCTTTACGTCACCGACTTTGGGTAGGCGAACAAAGTCTTTGCCAACATAAATAGTGGCGGAGCGGCTCCCGTCTTTCTTCTTGCCAACGTGGATATTTGTTGTATAAGAACATTTGGCTTTTTTCTTGCTCTTAAAATTTGGAAACCCAACACCAGGTTCTGAGAAGGCTTTGTGGTATGCACCTTTCAGGTCCAACTGACAGTTGCATAACGCCATACTGTCCACTTCTTTAAGGAATGGGAACCGCTTCTTATACTTAGCTGGCGTAGTGATAAACAGTTCGCCCGTTTCATCGTAAAAGCGTTGTGCGTCGGCAAGCATATTATTCCAAACCAAACGAACACATCCAAAGGTTTTGGCGAATAATTCTGCCTGCTCATCTGTTGGATATGCTCTATATTTGATAGCGCGATTCAGTTTCTGGGCAGGCATACTACTCACCCCCCTGTGGAATGTCAATACTTATATTATATCACACAACAGTGCGGTCGGCCACAATATATGGGACAAGGGGCCAATTCCTCCCCCACCTGAAGGAGGGGGAATCCTTGGCCCAATTTATTGAATCGCTTTTGTTGAAGCATCTGTCTGAGTTTGGTGGCATTGATTTTATGCCTCCATATCAGCGGGAATATGTCTGGACAGATAGCGACAAAGAGCAACTGTTGGATTCTATTCTCATGGGTAGTGACATTGGAAAATTCACTGTCCGTGTCCTCGATGACGTTGAATGGTTCGAACGGCAGCTGAGTTATGAAATTATTGACGGCAAGCAACGTCTCATGACGCTGCTGAACTTTTATCTGAACAGGTTCCCGTACAAGGGCTTCTATTATAACGGCCTTTCCGCAAAGGACCGCCGGACGTTCCTTGACCATACGATTTCCTGGGCGGAAGTCAAGAACCTCGACAAAAAAGCCACGCTTCGATTGTTCCTACTGCTTAACCGTGGCGGACGTCCGGTTTCGGATGCCGTCATCGAGAGGGCAGGGGAACTGCTCAAAAAACTGGAAAAATGTGAAAAACCAAAAGAAGGAGAAGACGCATGAAAAACACATTCTTTCGACGGAATCCTGAACTCAATATCATACGAATGGCCTTTCTAGTCATTCTTGTCTCGGTAGCTCTTTCCGGATGCGCTCAAATCCAGAACTGGATGAACAATGTCCGCGAGGGGCTGGTCGGTTCCGACTTCACCATCACCCAGTACGACCATTTCGGTGAACCTACGATGCGGATTCACGGGGACAGCGTTGCTGTAGGCTTGCTTGAAAACGAATCAAATCTCGATGTTGAGAGCACCGGGTTCGAGTCTGAGGTTCTCGAACTGACCGTTGACAGAAATCAGGTTTTCACGGTCGGCGATACCTGTATCATTGCCGAAGATGGACTCGACTTGGTCACAGACTTTTCCAGCATCAATACCGATATCGATGCGGCTGATGGTTTGCTGGCATTCATTTCTGGCGACCGCCTGGTCAATAATTTCCGGAATTCCATCGGTAAGGAAATGGTCGTTATCATCAAGTCGCAGATGGGTGTTCCCATCGGTATCTATCAGGGCGATGACGTGTATGTATCTGTCCCGGATGATTTGCCGAAGACAACACAGTTAACCATTGACGGAAAACAACTGTACATCCATCGGGCAAACTACACCATCGTTGAACGGGACATGCTCGATGACGTTGCTTGAGTATCAGGATAAGTTAGTACAGACGTATGGGTACAAACTTCTGCCGGACAAAATCAGGTGGCAAGTACGACGTGTATTTGTAAAACATCTGCCGGCGCCGTTCTTCGATTACTTGTTTACAGGCTTCGAGGGATACCCTCTCTTTTCCAAAGCGGGCAACTTCATCTCGCGAGGCTTTTCGCGTGTCGTGGTAGGAGATTATGGGGCTTTTATAGAAATCGCTCCATCTTTGATTTTCCCGGAATCCCTTGAAATCCTTCATGGTACGGAAAAGCGGCTGGAATTTCAGAATGCCAAATATCTCTGGATGTGCCCTGTCTCTTCGGACGGAGAGCAAGACAGGGGGTGTAAAGTGTACAAGCAGCTCAAACCCGTTGCGTATGCGGATTATCGGCCTGATATGTATTATGTTTCGCCGTTCCATTTGCAATACGCCAGCGATGATGAGCTTCCTTCTGAGTCCGAAGTCGAGCTGGTCATTGGTCAGCTCAAGCAGCAGGAACTTGAACGCGTTGGGTTCCAGCAGCTAACACTTTTCTGAAGCAGCAATTTATGCCAGGTTTGGAAAACTTCAAGCCTGGCATTTTTTCTTTGCTGTTGTATGTCGCAAAGTAAGTATAATGATTGACGTACTCCCACGGTGGGAACAGAGGGATTCTGCTTCATCGAGCCTGCTGACTAAAAGCCAGTCTTACGAGCTCTCCACAAGGGGAACCGACGTCCCGCCCCTTAAAAGGAATTACACTGCAGAATAGCCTAACTTGGCCAATCCTAAGCGTTTGATATTGATAGCTGCGTTCACGTCTCTGTCGAGATGATTGCCACAACACGGGCAATCCCAGCTGCGTTGCTTGAGTGTAAGGCCAGAATTTACCTCACCGCAAATATTACACGTCTTGCTGGAGGCGGCCCATTTGTCGATTTTGACGACCTCGGTACCAGCATTGCTGGCAACCCATTTCAGGATGGATACAAACTCTGCGAACGCAAGGTCGGATACCTTCCGTCCCCAAAGACGTTTCATCGCATCCAGGCTCAGGTCCTCAATACAGATGATGGCGTACTCTCCAACCAGGTAGTTAGCCAGCTTGAAGAACCAGTCTCGGCGACGGTTGCTGACCTTCTCGTACACCTTGTTGAGGTTTCGAATTGCCAACTCCCTGTGATGACTGCCTTTCTTGCAACGCGACAGGCGGCGATGCGCCAACCGAATCTCGGCCAGGCTTGCCTTAAACCATTCAGGCGAGTTAATTGTTGTACTGTCATCCAGAGTAAGGAAATGTTTCAAACCGAAGTCCATCCCGACAGATTTACCTGCTCGTGGAAGAACGTCGTTACATTCCTTCTTGATGACAACAAACAAAAAGTATTCGCCCTGTCTGGTTCGTTTGATTGTAACAGTTTTGATAGTTCCATCAATGGAGCGGGATTTCCAGAATTTATATTTTCTCCCGCTGATGATGACCACATTGCTGTTCGGCTCAAACGAATAGCCAGCCTGCTTGAGAGTGAAACTCTTGTACTTGGTACGCTTCTTAAATCCGGGAGGCGATTTTCTGCCATGGTGCCCTTCCTTAATGTGCTTGAAAAATGCATCATAGGAACGGCCAATGCGCTCGACCACGTCCTGAATAGCCTGCGAGCCGAGTTTGTTCCAGTGCTGCCATTTCCGACGTTTCTTAAGTTTTGTGATGTACTTTTTCAGCTTATTCACCGAAAGAGTTTTGCTATAGACTTTATAGTACATCCGGCACATGGCAACACAGAAGTTCCAAATCTCGGAGGCAATTTCAATCTGCTCATCCAGGTGTTTGTTTTTCTTGCTATCGTATAGCTTGAACTCATACGTTTGGGTCACGGTACGCATGACATTGCCTCCTTTCTTTGGAATAGGTCCATTATACCACCTAATCTTTACGAGCTTGTGAATAAGCTCACCGGCCTTTCATCCCACGGTCAGATAGACCGTGGGTTTTCCCGGACGAACTTTATAACGAAAAAATGCGATGTCGCAAAGTGAGTATAATATTCAATGCCAAAGATTCAAAACTGGATTCGCTCCATTTCAATATGAAAACTGCTTTATCACAGCCAGCCTTTTTTATAGGCCGGCTGTTTTTCTTCGGCAATAGAGAGCGCCGTGGGACTCGGCGTTAACATAGATTCCGGTCACTGACCGGCAATAGGGAAGCGATTCTCTAATAAATATATTTATATTTCGCGCACCTTAACGGGTGCAAACACAAAATGCGCAAATTGCGCTTTGATTTAAGGTGATATGAATGCAATTCAAAGTGATGAATCGGAGCTAAGCAATCCAGTATGCAAAAAATAAGCATGCAGAGAGGGCAGCCATTGTGAGCATCACGTCTCGCAACCGTTCGAATGCCAGTCTTTCTATTGGTGGAGGGAACAACATCCAGAGCATCATCTTTCTTTCGTTTGATGACACGGAGAGTTCAATCGGTGGCATCTCTGAGCTTCAGGCGAAAAACATTATTGATTATATTGACAGCATGAAAAACCGTGTAGACAGAATTATTGTTCACTGCGATGCTGGCGTGAGCCGTAGCGCAGGCGTGTGTGCTGCTATTGAGAAGTATCTGGGGTACAATGACTCGAATATCTTCGACAACCCGAAATATATCCCCAATATGCGGTGTTATCGCACTGTTCTGGACTATGGTATGAAAAAGAAGGAGGAAAACGACAATGCTTAAATATCTGCTTAAGTATAAGGACTCGACCGGAGAAGCGGACGAAATCTTTTATCCGACCAGAGAGGCAGTCGAAAAGGAAATCATTGCACAGATGGAAGAAGTTCGGTCGAGCCTGTTCAGTGGGTGTGACCCGAGGGTTTCTGACATCACAACGTATGGTGCAGATATGTGGGACAGTGCCGGAGATGCTTATGCTGAATGGCGAATCGACATCTATACAGAAGGGACGCGGAGAATTTCTAACGATGACCCTCTCATCCCTGAAAACCCGGATGTATGCAGTGACGGCATTGTCTCTTTCTATCTTCCGAGCCTCTTTGGCATGGAAGAAGTCTTTGGAGTCAAACCCTCCGGGGATGGCGGTTGGCTGAACGCCTACGCTTTTGTTGACGTTACTGCCAAAAGAATTCTCCCATATTTGGAAATCGTTGTCGTCAACGGTGACAACACGGAAGACAGCTACTTTTATGCGCTGGACCAGAACGAGCTGGACCTTCTCAAAAAAGCAGGTCTTGACCCTGAGCAAGTCGTAAAAGAGTTCAGTGACGAAATTCCCGGTATTTAGTATGTCGGGTATCCTGGCGGTTGCGAATACGTCAGTGGTGTAGATGACAGAGATATTCGTATCGATGAACTGGTAAAGAAGGGATATGACGTGGATGATATTCATGTCTTCCCTGCAGAACATGAGATGAACTAAGGAACAAATTCCAGGATGAGGAGGTTTCCATGACTTACAACGATGTTCGAGACATTATTGAAGATGTCCGCAAACAAACTGAAAACCTGTATGCAGAACGTAGGCAGAATCCGCCGGCCAGAAAGTATTCAGATGACTTTGTCTTCGACGAAAACCAGTCCGTACGTTGGAATAGGGAAGAGGTCATTCGTCAGAACAAGGCAATTGACAATGCCCGGCGGGCTTTTGAACGTAAAGTGAATCGGCAGTCGGCACGCGTAGACGAAGCAATCAAACAGTATCTAAAAGATGAGTTTGACTTCGGTGATGCTGTAGCCGCCGAGGTCTTTGAGATGGCTTGGGAACATGGACATCCCTGCGGGTTTGATGAAGTTCTCATCGACGCACAAAGCTACGGGGAATTCGTAAAAAGCATTCTTGCCGCCTATGAAAAGGAGAGAAATGTATGAAAAGGCTATTTATTGATATGGACGGCACTTTAGCCGAATGGCAAGAAGGAACACCGTTCGAAATCGTCTGTGAAAACGGATATGCAGCCAATTTGCCGGTAAACGGCAATATGGTGGATGCCACCAAATCATTGGTTAAGTTATGTCACAAAAAAGGTGTAGAGGTGTTCATCCTCTCTGCAGTTCTTGACCTTTCCCACAGTATTCCTGATAAGGATAAATGGTTAGATAATGTGCTTCCTGGCGTGTTTGACACGGAACATCGGCTGTATGTCCCGTATGGCATGAACAAAGCAGAGTTCGTCATGCAAAAGCTCGATGCGAACAAAAACTCGGCGTTCCTTTCGCAATGTTATCTTTTGGATGACTACTCAAAGAATATCCGTGAGTGGACAGAAGTGGGAGGAAAAGCCATCAAGGTCTTTAACGGCGTCAATGGCCGGTCTGGGACCTTCTATGGAGCCTATACCTGTTCTTGGCTCAATGCTCGGCAAATCGTTGCCGATGTCTTGAGAAACATGGGACTTAGAGCCGATACATGGGTTTGCGATATTATCGGCAACTTGCTCGAAGAAAACCGCGATAATATCGAAAACAACGGTGGAGGTTATGACCTGGGCTACGCTGAAGGATACCAAGAGGCACTAACCGATGTACTCAGAGGTGTTGGATACCCGGCCACAGCCGACGCAAGAGAATAAACTTAAGGAAGGATTGGAAAAACATGAGACGTTGTTGGAACTGCCAAAACTACCAATGCTGCGACAAGCATAAATACGGCGTGGTCCGTGATTGCACATCCTATGTTCGCACCATTGACCAACAGAGAATCCGTGTAAATCTCCTGAATTCAGCAATTATGAAGGACGAAAGCGAAAACGATGGGTGCTCCATCTTTCCGGCCGACACATTGCCCGGCGGATGGACTTGGCATTGTTGGAACGATGGCTCTGGACACCTCGAAAGTCCAGCGGGGAACAGCCTCTTCAACTATGACACCAACCCATATGCCAACTGCGGCGAAATTGAGTATCGGAAAGACCGCAATAGCGGCTGGACCACATTCGAAGGTGGACTGACAAGTTTCAGACAGTTTGCCGAAGAAGTGATTCTCAAACAGATGCAACGATAGCCGCTGCAAATATAGGCCTCTCGCTAAACGCGAGGGGCCTATATTATTTTCTACATACATTGCGAAAACGAGTGAAATGTGGTATAATAAATATATAACAATGAAGGGAGAAGCGCGGGGCAAATCCTGTGCAAATTGAAAATGCCAAACACAATTTCTCATCCTGACGCGCTCCGTGCTGAAACAGTAGGAGTGGCGGGGAAGCAGCCGGTTCGGTTGTTTGTGGCTCTTGAAAATGTCCTGATGCAAATGAAGGATGGCGGCATCGAGGACATGTGTAAGCCCGAATGGTTTATTCATCAAAGCGAGAATGAGAATATCATGAAGGCGATTCGAAGCCTGCGCCTTAAAAGTATTTTTGATATTTACATCCTTATCAAACAGACAACGCCTCTTTCCAATGAACTGCCAGAGAAACAGGAATGGATGGACCGAAAATACCAAACATTCCCGAAATCAAAAATCATCACTGTGCCTTATGGCAAAAATGTGGTGGATTCAGTTCCCGGCAGCGTCCATAAAGCGGATATGCTGCTTTCGGCCGATGAGGCGGATTTGGATGACTGGCGGCATAACGGCGGTGTAAGTGTCAAGGTATTCGGAAAAGCGAACAAGAATACGCAGCACGCCTGGAACGGCAAATATATCTGCGACCTCATTTCTGTAGACCGTATCATTGACGACTTGGCTATCCTTCAGCCCGGTATTGCCGTTGTGCGCTTGGCTGACGCCAATAGCCGAATCGAAGATGCTGAAGAGATTGGCGAATGGATGCTGGTGGACAAGGATTCGTACATGTATATGCGCTGCGAAAATAACCGCGACTATGGTGGCGGCACCTATGACGCCTACAAGGTCTTAGCACTGGAAGAAGAAAGCTGCGCTGCGCATATGACCATCAATCTCGGCGACTACAGTGACGAATCACTACTCAAATACATGAATCTGTTTGGGTACACGAAGTTTGAGCAGATTTGTGAACCCGCCTACTATGGTACAAACATGATGCTGCTGCGTGACAAGATGCCGCGCAGTTTCTGGAATAAGATTGCGGAGTTCATTTTCCGTACCGAGCTTGACAATCATCCGGATTTCCGTAAGTTTGACACAATTCGAAAGGCACAAACTTACGTTTATAATATTATCCGTCAGGCAAAACCTGTAGGGGCTGCCTGACACCACGTCCCCCACAAGGGGACATACATATCGGCCAGTTCATGGCCATTTTTATTTTTGGGAGGGGAAGAGATGACCGCAAAGGAAGTGCCACTGGAAACCGCGCTGAAAGGTTTGCCGAGCCGCAAAATTACACAGCTGATAAACAAGGGATTCCAGACGGTAGATGACTTGCTGCGGTTCTTGCCCCGGCGGTATGAGGACCGCAGTAATGTGATTTCTGACTACAGACTCTTACCGAATTATATCGGTCAGAAACTCACTGTGGCCGGCAATGTGGAAGAAGTTTCCGTTAACTACGGAAAAGACATTTTGACCGTTATTTTGAAGGGTGATAATGGTTCAAATATCAGAATCAACTGGTTCCATCAGAACTACCTGAAAAATCAAATCGCCACAGGACACAGGTACGTATTCTATGGCAAATTACATTTCAGCCAGCAATACGGTTTTGATATTTCGGCGCCCAGCTATTTTGACGCCGAAATCGTTGCACTCAAAACACCGCTACCTATCTATGGCAAAATTCCGGGGATGAGTGCAGAATATCTTTCTGAATGTATTCAGAAGGCGTTGGCCTATAACAAGACAGTAAAATGCGATGACCCGATTCCAGAGTATCTGCGGGCCGCATTGAATATAGATGATTGGCAAACGTTTCTGGACAAAGCTCACACTCCACAAACGATGCGTGATGTAGAGGACGTCTCAAAACGGAAGATTGCCGAAATCCTTTTGCCGTTCTGCATGGAAATGCTCGAACGGAAATATGAGGTCCGAACTGAGACAGACCGAGTTGTTGATGCAAGCAAAGCAGAAGATGCTTTGGCAACATTTGCTGACCAGTTGCCATTCCCTTTAACTACAGACCAGGCTGAAACTCTCAACCAAATGCATCAGGTAATTACAAGTGGTAGGCGCTTGGACGCGCTGGTTCAAGGGGATGTCGGTTGCGGAAAAACAGTCATTGCAGAAGGAATAACAGCTATGATGTTGGCCGCCGGATACCAAACAGTCATCATGGCACCAACGACGGTTTTAGCCGAACAGCATTACACTGAATTCTCTCAGCGCTTTTCTTCCCAAAATTGCGAAGTTGTGTTTCTTGGCAGTGGTCTGAAAGCAAAAGAAAAAAAATCCCTATTGACAAAAATCAAATCGGGAGAAGCGAAAATCATTGTTGGCACCCAGGCTGTAATCAGCAAAGATGTTGAGTACGCAGCACTTGGTTTAACCATTGCCGACGAAGAACACAGATTTGGCGTTAATCAGAGGCAGGCTTTGCGTGAAAAGGCGATGGAAGGCGCACATTCTATCAGCATGAGCGCTACGCCAATTCCAAGAAGTTTGGCATTGGCCCTTTATGGCGACGCAACAACGGTGTATAATATTCATACGATGCCCTCTGGCCGTAAGCCAGTCAAAACGATTGCTTACTCTGACGAGGCAAAGACGTACGAAGCTCTTTACCGGCAAATTCAAATGGGCCGGCAAGGTTACGTTGTATGCCCACTCATCACCAGTTCTGACGCACTGCAAGGTGTCGATTCTCTTGAAGAGACCCTTAAAAAGATGCAGAAGTTCTACGAACGATATCCAGAGGTCAGAATTGCCTGCATCAATGGCCACATGAAGGAAGCTGAAATCAAAGACATCCTTCATGCCTTCGCTAATGGCGAATACCACATTCTTCTATCTACAACTATCGTAGAAGTTGGCGTGAATGTCCCTAACGCAAGTGTTATGGTCATCAAAAATGCCGAGCGTTTTGGTTTAGCACAGCTTCATCAGCTACGTGGCCGCGTTGGGCGCGGGCAATACCAGTCCTTCTGCGTTCTGTTGAGCCAGGAAAAGAATAACCCAAGAATTCAGGCAATGGTCAAAACGCTGGATGGATTCGAAATCGCAAAAATTGACTTAGAACAACGCGGAATGGGGAACCTGGTCGGAACTGAACAGAGTGGATATGACAAGGCTGTTAATGCCATGATGATGTATAATGGTATGTACGAGCAAATCAACAAAGTCCTTGACGAAGTCATCCAAGGGAAAATTCGTTACGATAATGCAAAGAAAATGGTCCAGATGCTGAAAGGGGAGTAGGACAATGCCAAAAAGGGTATTACCATCGGTCACGCGACGAAGACCGCCAGACCGGTATGGTGATTTTGAATTTAGGATAAAACGAGGATGCGGTTTTATCCTTATGGCTTATGCGTTTTTGTGCGCAATGGCATCCGATTGGAGTACAACGGCATATCTACCATACACGAATGTATGTTTGGCTATGGCCGCAGGAGCAGCGTACGAGCTCTATTTCTATGTGAGGATGCTGCTCAAAGAAACCGAGAATGTGAACATCGACAATAAGCTGTTGGCGGCTTTTACTCTTACTGGTGTCGGATTCGTTCTGGTCATCAAGCAAGCCTATATTGAAATTCCGGTGCTGGTACTATATGTACTCCTTTTCATTATCGGCGCAGAAATCGCCGAGGTAGGCAAACGGAAAGAGGAGTAATAGCGAAAATGGCAAAATGGTATGCAGTCAGAAAGGGTAATAATCCTGGCATTTATGCAACGTGGGCCGATTGTGAGCGTCAGGTTAAGGGATTCAGTGGCGCCGAGTTTAAGAGTTTTCAGACCGAAGCAGAAGCACTTGCATATATGGGCGATTCAGGCGAAGACTTGGATACTGCCGTCATCGAGATTGACGACCTGTGTACGCAAGGCGTGCTCATTGCCTATACTGACGGCAGTTTCACCGCTGGCGCCCCGCCAAAGAGTGGATTCGGCATCTGTTTTGTCAAAAATGGCAAAGAAGTAGGACATTGCTATGGTCCGTGTGATGCCGATACTTCATCCCGCAATGTCGGCGGGGAATTGATGGCTGCCACTAGGGCCATTGAGATTGCTCAGCAACTGTTGGAGCCAGAGCTCATCATCTGCCACGACTTCAAAAATATTCAGATGTGGGGCGACGGTATTTGGAAGTGCAACACCGAGCAAACAAAGGTCTTTAACGAATGTGTCAGGCAGGCACGCGAAAATGGTTTGTCAATCACATTTGGCTGGGTTCGAGGCCATACTGGCAACGAATTCAACGAGAAGGCCGACCAGTATGCCGCTCTTGGCGCCGAAGGGCAAAGCGAATCGCCAATCATCTGAATCTACAGCGTAAGGATACTCCTTGCGCTGTTTTTTGCTTGAGCCTCAAAGCTGGATGTCGCAAAGTGAGTATACTATCAAACGTCAAAGAAAATAAATAGCCATTCGCTTACATAACTGAAAATCTGCTATTCAAAGCAGCTGCATTTATTTATGCGGCTGCTTTTTTCTTTGGCAAAGACGAACCGAGGCAACTCAGAAACTCAAAACCAAACAAGGAGGTAGTAGCGAAGCACTGTATTTGTCCGCGTTACCCCGACGGGTGACATCTTCCAAGGGAGCTGCAAATGGCAGCTCTGATATATATTTCTCAAAAAAGGAGATAAAAATGGAAAACAATTTTGTGCCTGAAGTGTTCCTGTCTGAAAAATTTGGCGAACTTCGCATTGCCGAAATCGACGACAAACCGTACTTTTGCGGAATCGATGTAGCCAAGGCGCTGGGATATTCGAATCCCCGCGATGCAATCGGGCGCCATTGCAGAGTTGATGGTGTCGTGAAACGCGACACCATCAACTCCCATAAAACGCGTAATTTCCGCAGAGGAACCGAGAGTGAAGCCGAACAGGTTATCACGCTGCAGTATATTACGGAAGGCAACGTTTATCGGCTCATTGCCCGTTCTAAGCTGAAGGAGGCTGTCCAGTTCGAAAAGTGGGTATTCGACGAAATTATTCCCACAATTCGCAAGACTGGCGGTTACGTCAATAACGCCGAACAGTTTGTGGCCAGCTATTTCCCGAACTCGTCCAAAGAGGTTCGAGCTCAGTTGGTTCAAATGCTCGAAATCGTCAAAGCACAAGATTCTGTTATCGGCGCCCAGATGCCGAGCGTTGAATTTACCCGCGCGGTTGTTAAGGCTGGTGAGAACATCACGATTGGTGATTTTGCTAAGGTCTTGAACAAAGAGGGCGTCATTAACATCGGTCGGAATAAGCTTTTTGCTTGGCTGCGTGACAACGGCTATATGATGAAAGGAAATCACATTCCTTATCAGCGGTTCATCAATGACGGAACCTTTGTTGTGCAGGAAACTGTCTACTATACCGGCAAGTACCCGCACACTGCACGTCAGACGCTCGTCACGCCGAAGGGGCAGATGACTTTGACCAAAAAGATTCGCGCCGCTTTTGGTGTTAAGTAAGGAGGAAGTTATGGATACAAAACTCAAAAACGAATTCGCTCTACGTGGTGGAAATATGGTTCTCGTTGCGCAGCCCGCTGGTAGTTGCACCAACTATTATGCGGTCAACAAAGAGTGGCTGGAACAGAACTGGCCCGATTATTTCGATGACCGGGTCAATCCGTATCGCCACGAGAATGGTATTTCGCTCATCGACCGAATCATCGCAACAGCATTGCTCGAAAAAAAGATGAGCTTTATGTTCCGGCCCTATTGCGCTCATCCATTCACTTTCCCGCTCTCTGATGGGAAAGCGGATGGGTATCGCGCTTTTGCCGACTTGCTTGCGCAGCTTCTTGACGCAAGTGGTCAGCATGATGCAGCAAAGATGATTGATGCTATGATGGGGGCACAACTCAGAAAGCTAAATTATTAAGAAAACTGGGGTATTCGACAAATCGTGTGGATGTCCTAAGAAAGGAGGAGCCAATTGACTGCG
>OIXV01001067.1_pt1 | contig 25298 bp, 18 predicted proteins | sample 1587771 | NCBI WGS metagenome assembly OIXV01 (sample SAMEA3888893, study PRJEB22519) | human gut metagenome | biome: human gut; feature: human-associated habitat; material: faeces | place: Denmark | collected 2010
TGCGTGTTTCAAATCGTCAAGGGATTCAACTATATGAAAAAAATGGCTTTAAAGAAATTGGAATAAGGCCAAACTATTATCAAAATCCTTATGAAGACGCTAAATTGATGCAATTAGAAATCAATCAAGAAGCATTGCCTGTCTATGAGGCACTTGCCAGTAATGTGCGAATCAAAATCATTCAATTGCTGGCTAAAAACAAGATGAATGTCAAAGAGTTGGCACAAGAGTTAGGCTTAAGTAGTGCCATCGTTACGATGCACATCAAAAAATTAGAGGAAGCCAAAATCATCAAAACAGAGCGTGTGGGGCAAAAAAAGATTTCCAGTTTGAGAGTGGATCATATCGATATCAACTTTCCTGAGAAAATCTTTAATGCCTTTGATACGAAAGAAACGGCGATACCGATCGGTCATTATACAAATTATTCGGTAGAACCAACGTGCGGGCTTGCTACTTCAGCTGATTTTGTGGGAATGGTGGATGAACCGAAATTTTTCATGGATCCCCGACGAATGGATGCCCGCATCTTGTGGTTTACGAAAGGATTTGTCGAATACCAATCGCCAAACTTCTTAGCAAAAGAAGAAAAACTCGAAATGATGGAGATTTCAATGGAAGTTTCGTCTGAATTTCCTTTTTCCAATAACAACTGGCCGTCAGATATCACCTTCAGCTTAAATGGTGTGGAGCTTGGTACATGGACTAGCCCAGGGGATTTTGCAGATATTCGCGGCAAGTATACACCGGATTGGTATCCAGACAATCTCAATCAGTACGGGTTATTGAAGACGATCCGCATCATGGATCACGGAACCTACATGGAAGGTGTTCCTCTTTCCGACATTACGATCAAGGATATACCTGCCTACGAAGATACGTGGCATTTAAAAGTGGAAGTCAAAGAAGATGCCGAGCATGTCGGCGGTTGTACCCTCTTTGGCAAGGGGTTTGGGAATTACGATCAAGATATCAAACTAAAAATGTTTTATAGCTAAAACAACTAATAAGGAATTGTCTATTAGAACGAAGCTGCATATAAAGTCGCTTTTATTTCGTATCCCAAAAATTAGTCTAAAAACTGATTTCCAGTAAGGCCTGTCCTACTGAATAAATAATTCAAGAATTTAAACTATTTAAATTTATTTATTACAGGGTTTTAAATGAAACCGTAACGCATCTATGCAAAGTTGATTTATTCTTGAAAAATAAGTTTTCAAGTTAAACCTTCACCTCAGCAGCTTTATCCATGATCTAAAAATTTCAATCCAGTGGTTAGACAAAGTGCGTTTCTTGAAAGAGTTAGACTCTTTTCAGTATTCAAGTAAACAAAAAAAAGAGTTGATCAGCATGTCTCCTTTTGAAGACACCGATCAAACTCAATCACTCATATTCAAATCTAGCATTGCTTAGATTATTACCTTGTGACTAGTAAACTATCGCTCATCTATTGCGTATATTTTTTTAAGAAAGACACGATGTTTTTTAGTACAGCCTCACAGAAGAAAAGACTGCCGCCGTGATCCGCATTATCTATAGCATAAAATTCAGCTGTTACTTCATACGATTGACAGTGAGCAAATAATTCGACACTTTGTTCAAATGGCACCACTGTATCAAGATTGCCATGCATGATTAGTAAGGGGGCTAATTGTTTATTTTTCTTCAGGTAATAAGGTACAGATGCTTTTTCAGCTTCTTCTTTATGATCTTTTGGTATTTTCCCACCCAGTAATTGACTCTCGGGACTTTCAATATGAGTATGGTCTACGGAAGAAGGGTAATCAGCAATCGTCGTTAAATCTGAAACTCCATATAAATCGATACATCCTCTAATTGGTGGTAAGGGAGTTGTCGAAGAGTCTAACAAAGGTTGATTCCAAGTTGCCCAACACAATAAAGCAGTGTGTCCCCCGCTGGAATCACCTGATAAAAACAAGTTCGTTGTATCTATAGAGTATTCTTCAGCTTTTGTCATTAAAAAACGAATTGCTTGCTTACAATCTTCCACTTGCTTTGGGAAAATCCCCTCAGGAATCGGAGTATACTCGATAATAGCCACAATATAGCCATTTGTTACCACTTCTTTTAAATCTAGCAAATGATTATTTAGATTTTGCTTCATCCATGCAGATCCTTGGATATGAAAAACAAGGGGATATTTCTTCTTTTTGTTTTGCTGTTCGGGAAACATCATGCGGATACGTCTTTTTTTACCATCTTGGGTTTGATAATAGCTGTCTTGTGCTTCGATTTTGCCTCGAATATTTTTAGGATCTCCAGGGATTATTACCATTCCGTCGATCTTTGCTCGAGACTTATTCACCATACTGTTATTCTTGGAACTCATTTCTTCCTCCATCATTTCGACTTTAACTAATATTGTTTCAAAAATAGCGCTTTCTCGCGCTCTTGTCAATCTCTTTTATTTTCTAAACTCACAAATTTTTCCTTAAACAGATTGAAAAAATTGTTACTAGAAAGCCTACATACAGTTTCTATAACTTTCATATTTATTTCCCGCAATGAAAGAGCGACTTTCGCCCCTCCTCAATCGCTTCTTAGCTCTGCAGCATCAAGGAAAACGAAAAAAGCTGGTTGATCCTACAAAGGATCAATCAGCTTTTCGTTATTTCTTCAAATGGTAACTGTACGTACTTACAATGATGTTCTCACGCCAAGAGAGTCTGAAACGCAAGCGCAGGCTTGTTTGGTTGTGCAAAATATTTTGCCAGCGACGTCTTGGGACAAACTGTGGGATGATGACGGTCGTTGTGTAATTGTGTTTGGCTGCATTGCGGCTGACTAGATCCACATAACGCAAGATGGGGTTTTCAATCGAACGATACGAAGAATGAACGACGGAGAAACGCACGTCTGGGAATTTTTGCTTAAATTCTTGTTCGATCTCTTTTTCTTTCTTCACATCTTCATCCAACGAGACGTGCATCGCCACGACATAATCACCAATCGATTGGGCATAGTTCAATGCGCCGATATTTACTCGGGTAACATTTCCGACGAGAACGATCACGGTATTTCCTTCATAGACATGCAGTGCTTCTTGTTTTTCCAATCGCAGCTGTTCTGCGACTTTTTTATAATGATCATGGATCTTGTAAAAGATATACAAGAGGATCGGCATGATAATGAAGAATGGCCAAATATCGCCTAAGCGATACACGAACAAGATGGCAATGATCGCAAAAGAAATCAAAGCCCCAATGATGTTGGCGATCGATTTAAAGAACCAGCCTTTGCCTTCTTTTTTCCATTTGACGACCATTCCGCTTTGGGATAGTGCAAAAGGAATGAATACCCCGATGGAATACAACGGAATCAAACGCTCGGTCGATCCTTGGAAGATAAACAATAGGACGATGGAACCAGCAGCTAAGGTGATGATCCCGTTTGAGTAGCCGAGACGATCCCCACGGTCTTGATACATGTGTGGCATATATTTGTCTTTGGCTAAGTTATACGCCAACACGGGGAAGGCGGAAAATCCTGTATTTGCGGCAACTGCTAAAATCAGCGCTGTGGCAAATTGCAAAACGTAGTACATAAACCCATGACCAAAAACAGCAGAGCCGATTTGAGATAGGACGGTCACTTCTGCTTCTGGTACGATACCGTACCAATAGTTGATAAAAGTGATACCGACGAAGAAGAACCCTAAGATCGCAGCCATGATCGTCAAGGTCGCAGCTGCATTTTTCGCCCGTGGTTTTTTGAAAAATGGCACCGCGTTACTGATCGCTTCGACCCCCGTCAAAGAAGAGGAACCTGATGAGAAAGCCCGTAAGATCAAGGCTACGGATACCCCAGGCACCACAGCGCCTGGCAGTGCGGTTGCATTCAACGGTTGCGCACCAGTTACGATGTTGTACAAGCCGACCACGATCAAGACTGTGATCACTGCGATAAAGGTGTAGACAGGAATCATTAAGAAGCTAGCTGATTCTCGCAGCCCTCGCAGATTCATCATCATGATCAAGAGTACGATCACGACAGAAATGGCCACTTGATGGCCGAACAACGCTGGCACAGCAGAAGTGATGGCTTCCGCCCCTGCTGAGACGGATACTGCTACTGTCAGCATATAATCGATCAATAGAGAGCCGCCGGCAATCAGGCCCGCATTTTTCCCTAAATTTTCACTACTTACTACATATGCCCCACCGCCGTGAGGGTAAGCATGAATGATCTGGCGGTAAGACAAGGTCAATGAAATCAAAAGAATAATAACAAAAGCAGCGATCGGCAATGAATACCAGATAGCAGCAGCGGAAAGTGCCACTAATACGACAACGATCTGCTCTGTCCCATAAGCAATCGAAGACAAAGCATCAGAAGATAGCAACGCAAGGGCCGCCGTCCGGCTCAGTTTTTGTTCATCATTCTCTGCGGATTTCAATGGACGTCCGACCAACAAACGTTTCAAATACTCCACTTTTTCTACACTCCTTTTCATGAAAAAATCCTTCGTTAAACTTGTAACGATATCCTCACAAATATTGAATTATCAAGACTGTATGCTACTCTTGTAACCGCGAAAAGTCAATGAAAATCAGATGAAAAAACGGCCCTTTTTCCCTCTTTTGATTATTAGAAATTTCACGTGATGGCACAAAAGCAGAAAGAACAAATGCTCTTTCTGCTTTAAGATTTTAGTGGAAGAAATGACTTTCTTTGGAAATGTCACTTAGTTTCTTCGTAGAGTTGACTAGATAAGGATACGCGTACGTACCGACGATCCCAAAGACTAGGAACAAAATCGTTAAAATGATCAACTGCGGGATAGCATTTGGCCAATAGATCCCACCGGCTGATTCTCTTAACAGATTGACCGCATGGGTAAATGGCAGTAGCGGATTAATGAATTGGAAGAACTTCCCAGAGACTTGGATTGGGTAGTTTCCTCCCCCACCTGAAATGGAGAGAACCAAAATAATGATGGCGATCCCTTTCCCGAGGTTGCCGAACAGTCCCGCCAGTACGTAGACGATCATCATAAAGGCGAGTCCGACGAGTAATGCGAAGAAGACACTGTACACAGGGTTGTGGACATCGACGCCTAATAAAAACATATTTCCTAGGGTCACGATCAAACTTTGGGCGACTGCCATCGTCAAGAACGTCAGCATTCGTGCCACAAAGGTTTCACGTTGGGTAAAGCGTTTTTTGTCTTTCTTCTCTAAATGATACTCCGTTGTAGCGACACTTGACAACAATAATGCCCCTACCCACAAACACAATGCGGTATAAAATGGTGTGCTAGCTGAACCATTGTTGGCGATTGGGTAGATTTCATTGCTTTTTAATTCCACTGGTTGTTTGAAGAAGTCGGCTTCATCCGTGGCATCAAGTTTCAATAATTTGATGACTTCCCCGAGATCGACTTCATTTTCGCCTGCTCGGATCGCATCAGCGGCTTTGTGGATGCCTGCTTTGATACTTGGCCAATCGTTATTGATTAAATCAACGGCCGCATCCAAGGCTTTTTCAACTTCTGGCAGTTTTTCATCCACCATCGCCATCGTAGAACTGATTTCTGATTTGATGGTTGGCCAATCGTTTTGCAAGAAGTCTACGGCCAACCCTAATTTTTCTTCTACAACTGGCAATTCGTTGTTGTAAAGGTCGGCTCCTTTGTTGATGGCATTGACGATCTCATCCATGTGACCATTCAGCATCGTATTGGCATCGTGCAATTCTTGCTTGATGGCAGGCAATTCTTTTTGGTATTTTTCCAAAATCGTCACGGCATTGCTGACCACTGATTTGGTGGAAGACAGCAACGAGTCAAAATCGATCTCTTGGGCTTTTTTCAAGACATCTTCGGCGGTGGTGATGGTTTTGATTAGTTCAGTTAGAATGTTGTTGATGGTTGCAGTGATTGAATCAACATTGATGCTGTTCATAAGATCAGCAATGTTTTGAGCAGCTGCGGTAACTTGATCGAGATACGCTGTAATTTCATCAACAGACCCATTTTGAACAAGGTTATTCAATTGCGATAAGCGGTCAGATAAAACTCCTAGCGATGTTTTAGCATTGCTTAGTTGCGTAATGATACCTTCTAAATCGGCGTTACTACCGGAATTCTGAATATTGGTTAAAAAGGCAATCAAGGAATCCAAGGCTGCTTGTTGTTGCTGGATGTTCTTTTGAAAGTCAGTGATCGTTGCACTGATCGCTTGACGCTCTTCATCCGTTAGTTCATTGTCAGCGAGTGCTTGACGAATCGTACTTGTCAGCCCAGCAGTGGTGGTTGCCACTTGACTGATCGACTGAATCGTCACCTTCACACTGCTAGAAATACTTGGCAGGGCATCTTGCAACTGTTGCGCCCCATCTTTGGTCGCTGTGGCGAAGCTGGCGGCTTGGTCGCCTAGTTGTTCGATCTGTGGTAACGCTGCTTGAACTTGTTCGATGACTTGCAGTCCTTGTTTGGCGGTATCGATGCCGTCCGTCATGGTGCTGGCAATGTCATCAAAATCATCATCGATCATCTTCAATTGTTTGCCGGCATTTTGGATCTCTGGGATCTTTTCTTGCAAGGTCAAAATGATGCTGGCTTCTTTCTTCAATGTCGGCAGCTTATCGTTTAGGCCAATCAGCTTTTCCCCCATGGCATCCACTTGCGGGATATAATCGGTAAATTCTTCGGCTTTTGCGATCTTTTCTTTGATTTCTGGAAACTTATCGTGCAAGGTGACGATCTCTTTCGTATAACCGTCGATCGTAGCCAAATTGTCATCGGTATCTAAGATCATGGATTTGACTTTGTTGATGCTGACTAAGTTGGAATCAATGTCATAGCCGATTTCATTGAAGACTTTTATTAACGTGGAACTGGCAGTCTCAATAAAGTTTTGTGAGATTTCTTCTTGAAGACTGCTGGCTCCTTTTTCGGTGATTTTTGGTGCGATGGCATTGATTTTTTGGTTACTGTAATACTCGATCGTCGGTTTTTCAATTGTCCCGCTGGTAAAGCTGATCAGATCATCTGAAAAATCAGCTGGCAGATAAATACCGGCGTAATATTTTCCTGATTTGACCCCTTCTACCAAGTCCTCTTTTGAATCCACGAAACGCCAGCCTAACTGTTTGTTATCATGGAGGGTGTCGATGACTTCATCACCGATATCGATATGCTTGCTTTGAAATTCTGCCCCTTTATCCGCACTATACACGGCGATTGGCAATTCACTGGTGTTGCCATATGGATCCCAAAGTGCTTTGATATTGAACCACGCATAAAGCGAGGGCAAGATCATTAAGGCAATGATCAAAAATGCAGAGATTGGATTGCTGAAAATTCGTTTCCAGTCCAGTTTATATAAATAGAAAACATTCTTTAGTTTATGCATTTTTTTCTTCCCCCACTAGTTCTTCGTCGAAGGATAATTTACCATGTTTTTCCCCCGCCGCCAACGGCTACGATCGACCAAGAAAAGTCCTTTTGACAAATGGACGTTTTTGTCAAAATGAAACCCCTTTACTTTTTGTTTTTTTTCGCTTATTGTTAAACTTTCTTTAACTTTACCATGATGGCGAAAAACAAACCACTCATATCCTTTGAACTGTTTTTTTACCGGTCTTTTCTTCACAAAAAAAGCTTCCTTTTTCTGCAACGAAAAGGAAGCTTTTTTAGGTGTTATTTCAGTTGATCCTTTGCCAATAAATCATACACATATTTCAGTGAGGTGGCTTCGCCATATAACTGAAGTCCGGCCTTCTCTTCTGGGGAGTAGACTTGATCAAAACTTTGATCGGGAATCAACACGACATCGATCTCCGCACGTGTCGCAGCTGTTGCTCCCACAAGAGAATCTTCCATGACTAATGCTTTTTCTGCTGCGACTTGCGCTTTTTCTAAAGTCAGCAAGTAAGGTGCTGGATCAGGTTTATGGGCGGAGACATCATCGCCAAAGGTCTGATAGTCAAAGGCCTGCAACAAATCGAAATGCGCCAACAATTCAGAGGCTCTTTTTTTCATCGTCGAGGTGGCTAATGCCGTTTGGAAGCCTTTCTCACGAGCCAATGCGATGGTTTCTTTCGCATAGGGTTTGGTTTTGAAGGTGCCATCGGTTATTTGCTGGGCAATATAGACTTCCCGTTCTGCTCGTAATTCCTGCACCCGCTGCTGACCACCTACGAGGTCGGCTAGTTTACTAGCCGTCTGTTGCCAACTTTGACCACGCCAACCAAAAATATCAGCGGCTGTAATCGGAAGCTGATACTTTTTAAATAGAGCCAACCACCCATCAAAATAGACTCTTTCAGTATCGACTAACAATCCATCAAAATCAAAAATCAAAAGTTCTTTCATAAACGCTCCTTCGTTTTGCTAAGATTTTTTCCTCACTCACTGGGGATCAAGACATCTCCCGACTTTTATCAGCAGCTACTTGCACTGCTTTGATGACAGCCGCACGAAAGCCATTTTCCTCTAATGTTTTGACTGCTTGGATCGTTGTGCCTCCAGGCGAGCTGACACGATCCTTTAAAACACCTGGGTGTTCCTTCGTCTCTAGTACCATCTTCGCTGCGCCTAATACCGCTTGAGCAGCAAATTCATACGCCATCGGTCGCGGCATTCCTTCTGCCACTGCTCCATCTGCCAAAGCTTCAATGAACAAATACGTGTAGGCTGGTGAAGAACCGCTGACACCAATGACTGCATCGATCATGCTTTCTGGTACTTGCTCGGCTTTGCCCAGGCTTTCAAAAAGCTGTTTGACTTCGTTGGCTTCGGCTTCCATTACTTGGCCGTTGGGGCTGATAGAAGACATGCCTTCGCCAACAAGTGCGGGGGTATTTGGCATGACCCGCACGATTTTGTGCGCACCGATGATTTCTTCCATTTGCGCGATCGTCACACCCGCGGCAATGGATACTAGTAAATGTTCCTCAGTCAATCCTGCTTTTAAATCAGCAAGCAAGCGGGGAAAGACAAAAGGTTTGACTGCTAAGACGAGGATCTCCCCTTTTTCGGTGACATCTGCTAGATTAGTTGTCCCAGTGATCCCAGTTTCTTTTTCTAATTGTGCCAAAGTCGGCTCGTAGCGATGGTTATAAACCAAGATCTCTGCTGGTTCATACAGCTTTGCTGCAATCAAGCCGTTGATGATGGCTTTTGCCATGTTACCGGCTCCTAAAAAGGCGATTTTTCTCATGTATTTTCACGCTCCACTTCTGATTTTGGTACCACTTTTTGCTAAAAAAGCCTAATCAATGACTAGGCTTCAAACTCGATCATATACGGATGCAAGGCGGTGTTATAGATCCCTTCTGTATATTCTACCACTTCTCCTTGTAGATCATACGAATAACGGGTTCGTTTCAAGGCAGCGACTTCCGGTGTGATCATAAACTTCTGCTGCTCTTCGGTCAATGTCGTCGCCACAAACGCATCTTGAAAGCGATCGATGATCATTCGATGTTCATCCAATAGGCGATACAATGATTTTTCTTCAAAGACCTCAATGGAGGTTCCCTTTAGTTGCTTTGGCAAATGGTACTCATAGTAAATAAAGGGTTGGTGGTCAAAATAGTACATGCGACGTAAACGCATGACTTCTTTGCCCATCAAAGAATACGCAGGGTGTTCCGGCGCAAGTTCGACTAATTCATAGCTGAGGTTTTTCTTCGTGTATTCCTTGCCAGTCTTTTCAAGCAATTGGCTAAACGTCGTGCCTTTTGACAGCTTGTTGTAGGGGCGATTGCTTAAAACCGTCGTCCCACGTCCGCTGCGTTTTTCCACATACTCATCTGCCGCTAACAATTCGATGGCTTTGCGGACAGTGATCTTGCTGACATTGAAGGTAGCTTCCAATTCTGTTTCCGTCGGTAAAAATGAACCAATCGGGTAGCGACCCGACATGATGTCTTCTTTGAGCTTATCGGCAACATCACGGTAAAGAATGTGTTTGCGTTTCATTGCTATCTCGCCTTTCTCTCATTGGATTGGTCTTGTTCTCCTTATTCATCAAAGGTAGGAATGTCTTCTGGTTGCGGCTCGATCAAGACTTTCCGCGGCTTGCTGCCTTCAGAAGGTCCTACGACGCCTTGATCTTCTAATTCATCCACTAACCGAGCTGCTCGGTTATAGCCGATACGAAAACGTCGCTGCAAGAGAGAAACGCTGGCGGTCTGCATTTCCACCACAAGAGCTTTGGCATCTTCGAATAGCTCATCTTGCGGTTGTCCGCTGCTGCCAGCACTCGTTTCTTCCTCAGTGACCATCATTTTTTCTTCATAATTGGCTTCTTGCTGATCTGTCACGAATTCAACCACTCGTTCGACTTCTTGGTCGGAAATAAAGGCCCCTTGGACCCGAATCGGTTTGTTCTCACCCATCGGCAAATACAGCATGTCGCCGCGTCCCAGCAGTTTTTCGGCTCCGTTCCCATCAATGATGGTCCGCGAATCGACACCGCTGGAAACAGCAAACGCCATCCGTGATGGAACATTGGCTTTGATGATCCCTGTAATGACATCCACACTTGGTCGTTGCGTTGCCAGGATCATATGGATACCCGCTGCCCGTGCCATTTGCGCCAAACGAATGATGGCATCTTCGACTTCGTTGCTGGCAACCATCATCAAGTCAGCTAACTCATCGACGATCACCACAATGAATGGCAAGATTGGACGATTTTCGCCATCTTCTAAATTCTTATTGATCACTAAATCGTTGTAGCCAGTAATATTTCGGACCCCAGTTGCCGCAAATTTTTCGTAGCGTTCTTCCATTTCCTTGACCACTTTTTGCAACGCTTGCGCCGCTTTGCGGGGATTGGTCACAACGGGTGTCAAGAGATGGGGAATCCCATTGTAAACATTTAATTCAACCATTTTCGGGTCGATCATCATCAATTTGACTTCATGGGGTTTTGCCCGCATCAAAATACTGGTGATGATGCCGTTGATGGCTACGGACTTCCCGCTCCCAGTCGATCCGGCAATCAAGAGATGGGGCATTTTCGTTAAGTCTGCCGTTTGGACACGACCAGAAATGTCGCGTCCTAAAGGGACTTCTAATAGTTTATCTGGATGATCTGGTTGGGCTTCGATCACTTCTCGGAATGAAACCATGCTGACTGCGCTGTTTGGAACTTCGATCCCAATCAATGATTTCCCTGGGATTGGCGCTTCCATCCGGACATCTTTGGCGGCCAAGGCTAAGGCGATATCATCGGTCAACCCGACGATTTTGCTGACTTTGACCCCTACTGCTGGTTGAACTTCGAATTTGGTTACTGCTGGTCCTAAGCTGGCTTTGACGACTTTTGCGTCAACACCGAAGCTTTGGAAGGTAGTTTCTAACACACCGATATTTTGTTCGATCTTTTTGTACTCGCTGCTTTGATCCGTTGAAGGGATCGAATCGAGTAATTGCGCTGAAGGCAATTCATAATCACGATTTTCAGCTTCTTCCGAAATCTCAAATTCCAATACTTCACCATCGTCATCGAGGATCTCCCCGTCTTCATTGACCTTTTTGCTTGGTCCCGGTTTGTTTCCCGCTGGATGTGGTGCTTGAGCGGCCTCTGGTCCCGCCGCTTGCGGCAGTTCCTGGAAGTGATCGATGGGTACAAAGCTTAGCTGCTCTGGTTCAAAATCAGCTGGCGCTTGCATCTGCTGTTCTTTTGCTGATTTTTCGTCTTCTGTCATTGGTCGGACTTGATTCTTTTCTTTGATCTCCGCCATGACTGCTGCTCGTTCGGCTTCTTTTTTGGCTTCTTTCGCAGCTTGTTTCTCTGCTGCTCGTTCCGCTTTGCGGGCTTCTCGTTCGGCTTGCTTTTCTGGAGAGCCTTCTAACAACCGCTGCAGCTTGTCACCAGCTACTTGCAGGTGCTCCACTAACTCGTGGCTGCTCATTTGGCTGAACAAGAACGCCCCGATCAGCATGAGTAAAACAGCGATGATGTAGCTGCCGATCTGGGAAACAAGAAAATAGGTCGCCCCATAAAGCATGGCGCCAATCATTCCGCCCCCGACATTTTGGGTCACTTGGCTGCGCCGGATATCGCCTAACAGCGTCATCCATGTCGTTTGGAAGATATTGGCTTGTTCTCCCACCACATTACTAAAGATTTGCGCATGGAGGATGATCAGTAAACCAAAATACACCAATACACAGCCAATCACTCGCCGAATACTCTTAAATCGAGCATCGGTCGTTTTGATCGCTAACCAGACACCATAAGCGGCTAGGGCAACACTCAAAAATTGGTACGTGTTTCCGCCAACGATCCGAAACCCGTTGGCAATCAAGGTTCCTAAAAAACCTAAATGGAAAAAGCCAAATATCGAAAACAAGACAAAGAGCAGGCCGACGCCGACCAGCATTAATTTCTCTTGCTGTTTTTGTTGTTTTTTTGTTTTGCGTTTCTTTGCGCGTTTTTTTTGCGCCATTTCTATCCCTCTTTTCATCTTTCCCTATTATAACGAAAAAAGAAGGCGAACAAAAGTTTTCCTGTGAGAAATTTTGGTTAGGTGCTAGAATTTACGCGAAAATTTCTTAAATGATGAAAAAAACACCAGCTGCTAAGCAGCCAGTGCCTCTTGTTGACTTGTTTTTAGTTTGGTGTGACGTCTTCGCCAAACCACTTTTCAGAGATTTCAGCAAAGGTACCATTGTCTTGCAATTCTTTCAAACCATCATTGATTTTATCTGCCATGGCTTGATCGTCTTTCCGCACACCTACAGCAAAATCTTCTGCTTCAAAAGGGCTTTCGATTTCGTTGAAGTCAGCGGTTTTGCCTGTTTGAGTCAAATAATATTCTGCGTAGACGCGGTCGATCAAAAGACCGTCGATCCGACCGTTTTCTAGATCGATAAAGGCTTCATTAAAGCTGGCATACAAGGTTGCGTCATTGCCGTCTACGAGATCCTTCAAAACTTCCGGTTGGTTATTGAAGGTCTCATAACCAGAAGAACCTTCTTGGGCACCTAAGACTTTGCCCTCCATATCATCAAAGCTAGTAATGCCGCTTGATTTCGCTGTGACTAAGACTTGTTTGTTTTCCATATAAGTATCTGTAAACAATACTTTTTCTTCACGAGCTGCGGTCTTGGTATACCCGTTCCAGATCATATCGATGGTGCCATTGCTTAGTTCGGTTTCTTTCATGGACCAATCGATTGGTTGAAATTTGACTTTGGTTCCTGTTAGATCCAAAATAGCTGTGGCTAAATCCACATCAAACCCAACGATGTTGCCTTGGTCGTCTTTAAAGCCCATCGGTACGAAGGTATCGTCTAGGCCGACGATCACTTCTTCTTTGTCAGCGGCACTGGTTGTGGTGTCATTGCTGCTGCCGCACGCCCCTAATAAAAATACACTTGCTGCTGCGATTCCCGTCAATAGTAATTTTTTCATTTTGTTCTCCCCCTTATTCTCCTGCTACTTTTAATAATTGATCGCCGATATTTTCGGCAAAAACCAAATCATGGGTCACCACGATCTGGGTCACTCCTTCTTTTTTCAGATCCAAGATCAGCTGTTCGACTTGCTGTCTCAAGCCTGGATCTAAGGCGCTGGTAGGCTCGTCATAGGCCAACACTTTGGGATTCATCGCCATCGCTCGTGCGATAGCCACCCGTTGCCGCTGCCCCCCGGACAATTGGAAGGGGTATTGGGCTAGTAGGTCACTTAACCCTAGTTTTTCTGCCAACTGTTCGGCTTTTGCTGTATACGCGGCCTTGTCTTGTTTTAGCACCATTTTTGGTGCCAAAGTGATGTTTTCAAAAACCGATAAGTGGGGAAACAATTGGAAGTCTTGGAAGACGACACCGACGACTTGTTCTTGTTCCTTTGTGTCGGTGGGATCAAAGGCTTTGCCATCCAGTAAAAAGCTTCCAGAATCGATCGTTTCTAACCCTGCTAGTGTCCGAAGCAAGGTGGTTTTCCCGCCACCGGAAGGACCGACCACCGCTAAGATACTGCCGTCTTCGATCGTCAAGTCTAGCTGATCGATGACTTTTTTAGCGCCAAATGATTTTGATACTTGTTTTAGTTCTAACATACGTGGTTCCTCCTAACGGTAATAGTCCAGTTTGGTCTCGATTTGTTTTAACAATAACGTAAAGACGCCTGTCATCACCAAGTAGATCAAGCCGACCCCAACTAACGGAAGTAAGGTACTGTCTCGCTCCATGGCGATTTTCCCGATTCGCATCACGTCTGACAATCCTAAGATGTAAACGAGGGATGTGTCTTTGACAAGATTGATGACTTCATTGCCGACAGATGGCAGGGTGATCTTGACGACTTGTGGGATGATGATTTTTTGGATCGTTTGGATTGGGGACAAACGCAAGACTTTCGCGGCTTCGTACTGTCCGGCTGGAATCGATTGGATCCCCCCACGGAAAATCTCAGCAAAATAAGCAGCGTAATTGATAATAAAGGCGATCAAGGCTGCTTCAAAGCGGTCAAAGACGATCCCTAAGATCGGCAGACCGTAGAATACGAAGATCAACTGTAGCAATAAAGGCGTTCCTCGCATCAACCAAACGTAGACTTGCACGATCAATTTCAAAATACGCAGGCGACTGGCTAAAACAAAGGCCAACAAGATGCCTAAGGGAATGGACCCGATTAAGGTCAGTGCGAACAATTTAACGGTGATTCCAGTTCCTGAAATCAGTTGGGGCATAACATTGACTAAATACTCAAACATGGTGACTTCCTCCTTGATAGGTTTCAATTTCGATTAGCAGCGATACAGCTTAGCGACGGCTTCTCCGACGCTTATGTGGCGCTGCACGTTGGCTGGTGAGGGCAACTGGCAAATTTCATTTTTCTAAAAAAGAAAAACAAAAAAAGCGCACACTGGCATTTGCCAGAGGACGCTAGATACGTGGTTCCACCTCAATTTGCCTTTCCTTCACAGGAAAAGGCCTCGTGCAGTCTTTGTGATCCTTCCACTTTCGGTTTTCGGTGAGCCGCAAAAAAGAGAAAAAAAACGTCCCCTAGCCATTACAGCTAAAGGACGTTATCAACGCGGTTCCACCTTTGTTTATCAGTGCTTCACAGCAACTGAACTCAGAAAGTCATCAATCAATGACTGCTGCTGTAACGGGCAAACCCGGTCTCTCCTACTTTTCTTTCGGAAAAACGACTCCAAGATGTGTTTCACAACCATGCGTTATCTCTTTGCACCAACCAGAGACTCTCTTCAAACAGCAAGCCTTGCTACTCTTCTTTTCGATGTCTGTTTCATTAAGTTGTGTCTTACTTTACTCGCTCTTAAAGAAAATGTCAAACATTTTTTCTGAAATTTTCGAAACTTTGTCGCATGCACCGGTTTCGAGGAGAAGATTTAGGGAAAAGAAGACGCAGCTGCTTAACCGAAGTACGCTTCAGCTAAGGCTTGTCCTTGCTTGATTTTTGCCCACTGCTGTTCGGTCGAAAGCTCATTGCCGCAGTCACAAGAGGCAAAGCCGCATTGATGAGAAAGATAAAGCCGCTCCTTAGGAATGATTTGGCTGGCTTTGTCTAATAAAGCGATCACTCGCTCTTCATCGTCTAATGTGGCGGTTTTGCTGGATAATAAGCCTAAGACAACTTCCACTTCTGGACGATCTTTCAGCGCTTCTAAAGCCGAGATATCACCGGCACGGTCATCGTCCCACTCTAGGAAAAAGCGGTCATAATGCTGATCACGCAAGAATTTTTCGGCGATCGCTTTGTAAGTACCGCTGGCTGCCGCGCGGCTTTGGTAATTGCCGCGACAATTGTGGGTCCAGACTTTTAATCCTAATTCGTGGGCGTAATCAGCGACTTCGTTGTTGATCGCCACGAATTCATCTGCTAACGCTTCTAAGCCGTCATTGCCTTGGGTGAAGAAGCTCTTGTCATTGTCTTCGGCGAATAATTCCCATAAACAATCATCGAACTGAACGATCTCACCACCTGCTTCTCGGTATTCCTGCAAGAATTCTTTGTAGGCGTTAAGCAGCCCTTCCCGCAAGGCTTCTTTCGTTGGATACACCTGACCTTCACCAACGAGGTCGTTAAAGACAGTCAGCTCGGTAAAGGCGTGGGCAGCCCCCCAGACGGTGATTTTGACTGGCAGGTCGCCAGCTTGGCGTTTGGTTTCTTTAAACAACGTCAAGTAATGATGGTTTTTGCCAGATAATGGTTCTGTGATTCGGATGCCGATGTCTTTACGTGTCTCAAAATGTCCACCGTCCAAATCTTCAAAGGCATACCCATGATCGGAGATATAGCGCTCAACGCCTTTTAATCCCCAGAGAAAATCCAGGTGCCACATTGAGCGGCCGTGTTCGCCGTCTGTGATGACTGTGATGCCGTGTTCTTTTTGCGCTGCAATGATGTCAGCGATCGCTTTTGCTTCCGTTTCTTGGTAGCCAGGAAACGCATCATAAAACGGGTAGCGGATATCCTCCCGATGCTCGATTTGATTTTTGTAGTCCAATAAATCTTGTGGTCGTAACAATGACCCCACAAGCTGAAATTTGTCTGTTGCCATATCCATTCCTCCTATACAAAGTTTTCAAAATTGTTAGATTTATTCTAGCAAACATCTTATACTATAGATAATACTTATAAACTTATATATTCCATAGGCAATACCTATAACATAAAAAGGAGGTTGTATCCCATGCGTATCCAGCAGCTTGAATATTTGGAAAAAATCGTAGAAACTGGCTCTTTCAATGAAGCCGCTAAACAGCTTTTCATCAGTCAGCCCTCCCTTTCTCAAGCCATGAAAGAGTTGGAAAAAGAGTATGATCTGCAGCTGTTTTACCGCAGTAAATTAGGGGTGACTTTGACCGATGATGGCCGTTCCTTTCTCAACTATGCTCGAAATGTTTTAGACCAAGTCAATCTCTTGGACGAACGCTTTCGCAAAGACAGCCATCGCAAGCATGTTTTCAGTGTTTCCGCACAACACTATGCCTTCGTCGTCCACGCCTTCGTGGAACTGGTCAAACAGTTAGGGGAAGATGAATTTCAATTCACCTTGCGAGAGACCCAGACACAAAATGTACTGGATGATATCCAGACGTTTAAGAGTGAATTGGGGGTCATTTATCTGAATGATTTCAACACGACGGTCTTGACCCGTTTGATCCACGAAAAAGACCTGCAATTCATTCCTTTATTTGAAGCCAAACCCCACGTCTTCATCGGCCGAGAAAATCCCCTGACTCAGAAAAAAAGCATCACATTAGCTGATTTGGAACCATATACCTATCTGTCGTACGAACAAGGGGAAACCAATTCCTTCTACTTTTCTGAAGAGATCTTAAGCACTTTACAGCGCAAAAAACACATTCGCATCAGCGATCGTGCCACGATTTTCAATTTGATGGTGGGTCTCAACGGCTATACCATCAGCTCTGGGATCATCAGCAGTGAGCTGAATGATGAAAAAATCGTTGCGATTCCTTTGGAAGTCGATGATGCGATGACCCTAGGTTACCTCAAACACAAGAAAATGGAACTGAGCGAGATGGCTTTGGACTATCTCGCCTTGTTGAAACAGCATATCAAAAATTACGGTTTCGACGTCTTTTAAAAAAACGATCCGCAGACAGTCGGTCGGGCTTCCTTGGTAAGGCGTCCCGACCCTGTTGCGGATCGTTTTGTACTGTTTGGTCTTCTTCTGTTCTTAAATTATCTTACGTTGGTGTTGTGGAGAAAAAATCAACGCAATGGTTTCCATTCCCACTCTTCGACTTCGGCGATATCATAGCCGTTTTCTCGAATAAAGTCATGGTGATACGCAACGGTGTCTGCCATTTTTTTGGCAAAGTCCGTTGCTTTTTCTCCATAGACCCATTCGGCGGCGTCTTTGGCTAAGTGGAAGCGATCCAATTCAGAAAGGATCCGCATATCAAACGGTGTCGTGATGTCGCCATTTTCTCGGTAACCATGAATATGAAGCTGTTGGTTGCGACGGCCAAAGAAAATGTCGCGAATCAGTCCTTCATACCCGTGGAAAGCAAACACGATCGGTTTGTCTTTCGTAAAGTAGGCTTCGAATGCTTCATCGCTCAACCCACGAGGATCGACTTCTGGACGACGCAATTTCAATAGATCGACCACATTGATGAAGCGGACTTTCAACTCTGGAAAGGCTTCAATCAGCAAGGAAACAGCAGCTAAAGCTTCCAAATTTGGTTCCGTCCCGGCAGCTGCGATCACAATGTCCGGTTCTTGTCCTTCATCCGTCGATGCCCAGTCGATGATTTTCAAGCCATCTTTGACAAGCACTTTCGCTTCATCCGCCGAATAAAACTGCGGACGTGGGTGTTTCGAAGAAACCACTAGATTGATCTTTTCTTCAGAAGCGAGCGTTTCTGCCATGACAGCCATCAAGCTATTGGCATCGGCTGGCAAGTAAACCCGCACAAAGTCGGCTTTTTTCTCTGCAATATGGGTCATGATCCCTGGATCTTGGTGGGTGTACCCATTATGGTCTTGTTGGAAGACCGTTGATGAAGCGATCAAATTCAATGAGGGGTACGGGTTGCGCCAGTCCAGATCATGGGCTTTTCGTAACCATTTGAAGTGCTGCGTGATCATAGAATCAACGACTCTTAGGAACGACTCGTAGCTGGCAAAGAAGCCATGACGCCCCGTCAGCACATAGCCTTCCAAGAAGCCTTCTGCTTGATGTTCTGATAATTGTGAATCAATCACACGGCCCACTGAAGACAGCCATTCATCATAATCAGGATGTTTTGGCTCCAACCATTGGCGGTCCGTGACTTCAAACACATGGTTCAACCGATTGGATTTGGCTTCATCTGGGCCAAAAATGCGGAAGTTTTCAGGATTTTCTTTGATGATGTCACGGGCAAATTTTCCGAAGACCATCATATCTTGGGCCGTCGTTTCCCCTGGTGTCTCGATCGCAATGGCATGTGCTTGCCAATCTGGCAAGCGTAGCGGTTGCGGATCGATCCCCCCATTGGTGATTGGGTTGACAGCCATCCGTTGCTCCCCTTTTGGCGCCAATTCTTGAATCTCAGCTTTGATGCGGCCGTTTTCGTCAAAAAGCTCTTCTGGACGATAAGACTGCAGCCAATCCGTCAAAGCATCCACGTGTTCCATATGTTTCGCATTGACCGGGATCGGTACTTGGTGGGCACGGAAGCCCCCTTCAATCGGCTCGCCATCCCAGACTTTCGGTCCAGTCCAACCTTTTGGTGTGCGAACGATCAAAACAGGCCAATGAGGCATAGCGGCTTCTTCCGCAGAACCTTTGCGGGCTTCTGCTTGGATCGCGTGGATCTGTTCGATGGCTTGATCCATCTTCTGTGCCAATTGCGGATGAACCGCTTCTGGATCGTCCCCTTCTACGAAATAAGGGGTCCAGCCCATGCCTTCAAAATATTTCGTGAGATCTTGGTCGCTTTTACGAGCCAAAATCGTTGGATTGGCAATTTTGGCGCCATTCAAATGCAAAATAGGTAAAATTGCGCCATCATTGACTGGATTGATAAAGGTGTTTGAAAACCAGCTGCCCGCTAATGGTCCAGTTTCGGCTTCGCCATCACCGACCACTACTGCTGCAATGACATCGGGATTGTCTAAAATAGCTCCGGTAGCGTGGGCGATGGAATAGCCTAGCTCGCCGCCTTCATGGATCGAACCTGGCGTTTCAGGTGCCGCATGAGAAGCGATCCCACCTGGGAAAGAGAAGGTTTTGAATAGATGTTTCATCCCTGCTTCGTCTTGGGTGGCTTTTGGATAGATCTCACTGTAGCTGCCGTCTAAATAAGCATTCGCAACCATGACTTGTCCGCCATGGCCCGGTCCTTCGATATAAAACATGTTTAAGTCGTACTTATTGATGACGCGATTAAGATGGGTGTAAATAAAATTTTGTCCGGCGATCGTTCCCCAGTGACCAATTGGATTCACTTTCAAATCCTTTTCTTCGATGGGGCGGCGCAATAAGGGGTTGTCTTTCAAATAGATCTGACCAACGGAAAGGTAATTGGCTGCTCGCCACCAAGCGTTCATTTTCTGATAATACTCTGGTGTATCGTAGGTTGTCTTCATTGTGCTCCTCCTTTTAGTCCATTGTTCCACTCTTACATAAAAGTCTATGCCCCCTATATTTAAAAGTCAATTTTGCTGATTGCTGGTGCTTTCAGGGGTCTGCTTATCCGCACTTTGCAGCTAGAAGGCAAGAAAGCTTAAGAAAAACGCAAAGAAACCGCCGACCATCGCCAACGGTTTCTTTTGTGATTGGGTACTTATTTGATCGTTACGTATTCTAATCCCACAAGCTTCGCCCATGTTTCGATCTGATCAGAATTTAGGACAAGTGAGACAACGGTGTGATGGCCACCGCCTGTTTCGATCCACTGTTTGACCCCATCGTGGAAGTTTGGTTTTGGTGTCCACATTACTCGTGCAACCGGTAGTTTTGGTGCTTCTTCAGTTGGCTCAAAGGCATCGACTTCATTGATCAATAATTTGTAGTGGGTGCCAAAGTCTGCCATCGAAACCACGACACCTTCGCCGCCTTGGCCGTCAAAGACGAGTCGGGCTGGGTCTTCACGATCCCCCATCGACAATGGCGAAACCACGATTTTTGGTTTGTTGGCTGCTAATACTGGATCGACTTCCATCATGTGGGATTGCAAGATGGCTTCTTTTCCTGGTGTCAGCTCATAGGTATAGTCTTCCATAAAGCCAGTCGCTTTATTGTGGGCCATGATTTTCATCAAGCGGTCAATAGCGGCGGTTTTCCAGTCCCCTTCACCAGCAAACCCATAGCCTTCTGCCATCAAACGTTGTACAGCTAAACCAGGCAACTGCTGCATACCATATAGGTCTTCAAAGTTCGTGGTAAATGCCGTATAGCCGCCTGCTTCAAGGAAGCGGCGCAGACCGATTTCTTGTTTGGCTTGTGCTTTGACATGACGTGCCCACTCTTCTTTGTCGTAATCGCCATAATCGAAATCATACAGCTGGCTGTATTCTTCAAAGAGTGCATCGACTTCTTCGTCAGTCACCGCATCGACGACTTGTACCAAATCGCCGATCCCAAAATAATCAACGGTCCAACCAAATTGGATCTGTGCTTCGACTTTGTCGCCTTCCGTCACCCCAACGTTACGCATGTTGTCGCCAAAACGAGCGACTTTGATTTGGAAGCTTTCATTGTAGCCGACTGCCACGTCCATCCAAGCAGCAATTTCTTTTTGGATGGCTTCATTTTTCCAATAACCGACAACGATTTTGTTTTGCTTTTTCAAACGGGCATTGATAAATCCGTATTCTCGGTCACCATGAGCGGCTTGGTTCAAGTTCATAAAGTCCATATCGATGGTTTCCCATGGAATTTGTTCATTGTACTGCGTTGCAAGGTGCAGCAATGGTTTTTGTAATAATTTCGTGCCGCGAATCCACATTTTTGCTGGTGAGAAGGTGTGCATCCAGGTGATCACCCCAGCGACTTCATCCCGATAGTTGACTTCTTTCATGATTTTCGTAATCGTATCGGCAGTAACAGCAAGTTCTTGTAAAACGACTGGATAAGGCAGCTTTGAGCTGTCATTTAAGCTTTTGACCATTTCTTCTGCATGGTCCCGTACTTCTTGTAATGCTTCTTCTCCATACAAGTGCTGTGATCCTACGACGAACCAAAATTCTTTTTTCCCGATTTCTAACATTCTGCTTGCTCCTTTTTCGTTATTTTTGCCCGTAATAGGCATTTTCTCCATGTTTGCGTAAATAATGCTTGTCTAAGACCCGCTGCGGCAATTCGGGTGCGTAACTGTTCAGCTGGCGCGTGATAAAATTCATCTTAGCGACTTCTTCTAAGACCACTGCGTTCATCACCGCCGCATCCGCCGTTTTGCCCCAGGTAAACGGTCCATGACCGTGAAGCAAGACACCAGGAATTTCTTCTGGCGTGATGCCGCGTTCCTTAAAGGTTTCGACGATCACCTGTCCTGTTTGTGCTTCATAGCCTTCATCGATCTCGGCTTGTGTCAAAAAGCGGGCACAGGGGACTGCTCCATAAAACGTATCGGCATGGGTCGTGCCCATCGCTGGCAGATCGAGTCCTGCCTGAGCCCAGCTCGTCGCCCAAGTAGAATGGGTATGGACGATCCCACCAATTTCTGGAAATGCTTTGTATAAAACGGCATGCGTCGGCGTGTCGGAGGAAGGATTTTTCGCTCCTTCCACTACGTTGCCCTCAAAATCACAAACCACCATATCACTGGCTTGCATGGTTTCATAGTCAACACCGCTAGGTTTGATGACAAACAACTGCTGTTGGCGATCCACTGCTGACACATTGCCCCAGGTGTATTTGATCAATCCTTGCTTCGGCAATGCCAAATTGGCCTGAAAGACTTCTTCTTTTAATCCTTCTAACACAAAATTCCCTTCTTTCTTTTTAAATCAACGCATCGATTGCCGCTTGCTCGATCGGCAACCCTGCTTGGTAACGTTGGGTAAAGACGGTAAATCCCTGAATGTCGGCTTCTGTCGGGGCTAACGTCACGCCGTGGTCATTTTTAAACACTTGATCTGCTAAGAACGCTGCCAAGGATTGTTCTGGCGTGTGACGGCGAAGGTATGCTGCTAAAAGGGCGATCCCCCAGGCGCCGCCTTCACCAGCCGTTTCCATGACCGTTACTGAGGCTTCCATGACAGCTGCCAAGACACGCTGGGCAACTTCTGGTGTTTTGAAGATCCCACCATGACCAACGATTCGATCAATGGCGACGTCTTCGGCTTCCAGAATCTTCATCCCGATCTTCATCGCACCAAAGGCACTAAACAGATGTAAGCGCATGAAATTTGCTAAAGTAAAAGAACTCTCTGGCGATCGGACGAAAAGCGGCCGTCCTTCAGGGATCTTAGTGATATTTTCACCAGAATAATAGCCATAAGAAAGCATCCCGCCACAGTCTGAATCCCCTTTCAATGCTTCGTTGAATAAGGTCGCAAACAATTCTTCCGTGGAAAGTTTCATTCCAGCTGCGTCGGCAAATTCGCGGAAAAGTTTGACCCAGGCATTGATCTCCGAGGTGCAGTTATTCGTATGGACCATCCCCACCAAATCACCAGAAGGCGTCGTGACCAAATCGATCTCTGGATACACTTTAGTTAAGGGTTCTTCTAAGACGATCATGGCAAAAGCCGACGTCCCGGCTGAAACATTCCCGCTTCGCTGTGCCACACTATTCGTGGCAACCATGCCAGTGCCCGCATCGCCTTCTGGCGGACATAACGGGATGCCAGGTTGCAAGGTACCAGTTGGGTCGAGTTTTTTTGCCCCTTCTGCCGTCAATGTGCCGGCTGGTTCGCCTGCTGTCAACACTTGTGGCAAAAGGTCTTTGATCTGCCAAGGATACCCCTGACTGCTGATTTGTGCATCAAATTGCTGCAGCATATTCGCATCATAGTTTTTTGTCGTACTGTCGATTGGGAACATCCCAGATGCATCGCCGATTCCGATGACTTTTTCCCCTGTCAGCTGCCAATGGACATAGCCGGCTAAGGTAGTGAAAAAAGCGACCTCTGGGACGTGGGCTTCTTGATTCAAAATCGCTTGATACAAGTGCGCGATACTCCACCGCTGTGGGATGTTGTATTGGAACAATGCCGTCAAGGCTTTTTCTGCTTCTTCCGTGATCGCATTGCGCCATGTCCGAAAAGGTACCAACAGCGTGCCTTGCTGATCAAAAGCCATATAGCCGTGCATCATTGCAGAAAAACCGATACTGCCGATCGTCGTCAAAGGCACCTCGAATTGCTGCTGGATGTTGTGCGCTAACTCTTGATAGCTGGCTTGTAGTCCTTGCCAAATCGCCTCTAGTGAGTAGGTCCAAATCCCTTGTTCCAATTGATTTTCCCATTCAAAGCTGCCGGAAGCGATCGTCTGAAACTGCTCATCGATCAAGACAGCTTTGATCCGTGTCGAGCCTAGCTCGATCCCAAGAGACGTGCGCCCGTCAATAATTGCTTGCCTTACTTGTTGCGTCATCTTCTTACTCTCCTTTTTGGTTATTGACTGAACCGCGAACGATCAGCTCCGGTTCAAAATAAAAGCGTTGCGCTTCTGTTGCCTTACCTGTTGTAATCCATTGTGCTGCCAATTCCCCCATCGCTTCTTTCGGGTGAGTCAGTGTGGTGATCGTCGGTGTCGACAAGGTGCTAAGGGGCGAGTCATCGTTGCCCACGATCGAAAAATCAGTAGGAACGTTCTTCCCAACAGCCGTCAATGCTTGAATCAAGCGATGCGCGATCTCATCGTTGTAACAAACGATGCCTGTGACTTGATTATCGGCAGCCGTCAAGCGCTGGATCGCTTGTTCAATAACGGCTTCTTTCGTCTCCGTCGTATACGTCAAGACGTCTTCTGCTGCAAACGTCCGCTTGGCTTGGGTCAACGCTTTGACAAACCCTTTCATCCGATATTTCCCTTGTAAGTCATCGATTTTCGTGATCATCATCAACTGCTGATGCTGTTTCTCTAATAGATAATTGGTTGCTAAAAACCCAGAACGTGTATCGTTGACACAAATATGCGGCAAGTCTAGTTCTTCGTAATAGGCATTGATCATGACGAGAGGAATCCCAGCTTCTTGAAGGGCGACATAATAGGCAAGATTCGGGTTGTACTGGCTGCTCTTCGTTGGTTCAACGATCAACCCGTCTACCCCTTGATCCATCATTTGCTGCAAGCACGCTCTTTCTTGCTCATGATCGTTGTTGGTTGAGCCTAAAAGTAGTGAGTAGCCTTGCTCCCGCAATGTCTGCTCCACGCCGCGCATGATTGAGGGGAAGATATAATCAGACAAATAGGTCATGATGATCCCGATTGTTTTGCGATTTTTATGATTGACAGTCTCAGGTTTTGAAACGTAGGTGCCTGAGCCCCGTTCTTTTCTTAAATAGCCTTCATTGACCAAAACAGCGATCGCTTGGCGCACCGTGTGGCGGCTATAATGAAATTCTTCCTGTAAGGTTGCTTCTGAAGGGATCGCATCGCCTTCTTGATAGGTGCCTAAGCGGATCTTTTCTCTTAAGATATCCGCAAGTTGTTCGTACTTATTCGCCATTTTAATCCCATCTTTCAAAAGTTGTCCGTACATCTAAGATACCAAGAAACCGCTTCCGTGTCAATTGTTGCTATTGCATTTTTCTAAAAAAACCTAACGAAAAGAAGGCAAATGATAAATCCCCCTTATTTTCATCAGAATAAAACGAATCAAAATACTATTTGATGTATAATTGAATAAAATGTCGCTTATTACGTTTAAGGAG
>OIXV01001076.1_pt1 | contig 25136 bp, 14 predicted proteins | sample 1587771 | NCBI WGS metagenome assembly OIXV01 (sample SAMEA3888893, study PRJEB22519) | human gut metagenome | biome: human gut; feature: human-associated habitat; material: faeces | place: Denmark | collected 2010
GGCGGCGTCCGTTCCGGCCGCCTTTTCGATGTGCAATACGACATAGCCCATAGTGGTAGTAGTTTTTGGTGGTTGATAGTTTGGTAGTAGTTGCCGCCGCCGGGGTGTGCAGAGGGGCGACAGCCCCTTTGCCTTATTGGGGCATTTTCAGCGTTGCGAAGCAAGGCGGAAAGAAAATGCCCTAATAAGCTATGCCTTTTGTAAAAAGGCGCGGGCGCGGAGCGGCCGATCTGTGGGCGACGGTACCGGCGACTTATCCGTCCGCAAACTCCGGGAGCATTACGACCGACCGATATTCGGCGGCAGGATGAACGGTGAAAAGAGCGATGACGCCCGGCTGCCCGCTGCCCCTTTGCGCCCGGAGAGATCCCGTCTAATCTCGCAGGGCGCATCGGGGCGGTAGGGCAGTTCTACTCCCCGTTTCATTGGGCAAGGCTGTATTTGTCGGCGTAGATGCCGGCCATTTCGTCGAAACCTTTGGCCAGCATATCGTCCGTTACCTTGGCGTAAATCTGGGTGGTCTTGATATTCGTGTGTCCCAGCATCCGACTGACAACCTCAATGCGGATACCTTGCGCCAGCGCATTGGTCGTGGCGAACGTATGCCGCGCCATATGGAACGTGATTACTTTGTCGATCCCGACCTCTGCTGCTATTTTCTTCAATACTCGGTTGCAATAGGCGATGTCGGGAATGGGCAATACGAGATTCGTCCCTGCAACTTCGCGCTTGTAGCGGGCGATGATGCGCTTCGTAATGCCGCACAATTTGATTTTGAACGGCGTGCTCGTCTTTTGCCGCTTCTTAACAATCCATAAATCCCCGTCGAATGAGCGTTGAATCATCTCCTGCGTTAACCCCTTGACGTCGGCATGAGCCATTCCCGTAAAACAGGAAAAGACGAACATATCGCGCACCTTGCCATAACCGTCGAACGTGAATTTGTGGTTCATCAACGCCTGCAACTCGGATTCGATCAGATAACCTCGCTCTTTGGTCGTTTTCTTCGGATGATAGTCGGCAAAGGGATTCCGGGCGATAACGCCGGCGTTGTGGGCTTTCGTCACGATCATTTTCAGCGGCTTTGTGTAGATGCAGACGCACGACGGGGTAAGCCCTTTCTCACTCCGCAGATAAAGGTCATAGTCGGTAATGAAAGTTTCGGTCAACTCTTTCAGCGGAATATCCTCCCGATGCAGTTTCTCGGAAAGGAACTCGGCTAACCGTTTACGCACGTTGTCGTATTTGCGGTAAGTGGACTGTGCCCGGTCTACGCCGACGTGCTGTTTGAAATCGCGGTTGAACTTGTCGAGAGCTTCCAATAGAGTTTCGTACTCCTCGCCCATACCGAGGTAAGCGGACTTCACCCGTTCGGCCGTGACATAGGCATCGCGATCGGAGATACGCTGGTAGTAGTGGAGCAACTTGGCCTTTATGCGGTCTAACTCAACATTGATCCGCTTGGCCTCGATACTCTTCCCGGCAGCCTTGTTCGCCGCGGAATCCCAAAGCGGGAGTGGGATGGTCAGACGCGACGATACGAAGGTGCTTTTGCCGTTGACTGTGAGCCGGACATAAATCGGAACGCAACCATCTTTTGCGCGTTGTTTGTTGACGTAAAACAGAATCCGAAAGGTACTTCTCATAACACATAACTTTAAGGGTTGCAAAATTAATTCGTCATGAGTCCCTTGTCAAGATGTAGAGTTGTGCAATACACAGCATAATAACCAATTGCGCAAAAACAAGCAGACAAAACAGCAGAGTAGTCGGTTAACAACTCCGGTTAACGATCTGTTAACTCAACTCCTGCGTTTTGTTGCTTCGGACCGCTTGATCGTCGAAATACAAAATATGGCAGCAATAAGCATATCGAACTATCCGACAATTAATTAACCTCAATCTGCACTCTATCGCTCAGTTAATCCCGTTTTCCGCTCGAAGAGGTCTTTGCAGACCTCTTTTTTCGTTGGTGGTGGTAGGGAGGGGGCAGGGCGGGCTTCGAACCCACATCCGGCAGATAACGGGAATGCTCCGGCGAATGGCAGGATACCTATATCTGCATGGCGGAATGCCCCGACCACCCCCGACCGCTACCGGACTGCCGTCCCGCCCTCGCCGGCGACAGGTTCCGTCCAAACGGAGAACCGCCGGACGCAGGCTCTGCGGGCCGCCTCCTGACAGGCTTCGGCCTCCTGGGGCGTCAGCTCGTGAGGGGTTCCCGCCAGACGGCAGCCGTTCCCGGCGACGTTCGTCCCGAAGGCCGGGGCCACGAGCGTCTGGAACCATGCGCAGGCCGCAGTGTAACGTCCGGTCCCGGGATTCAGGTGGTATCCGTCGCGCGTCAGGTCCAGCGAGTCGCACAGCGCCGTGTTGCGCAGGTCCTGAATCGCCGTGCCCGACGGGACGACCACTTCGACGGAGGTCTCCCGCATGAGTTGTTCGACCGAAGAGACGATTCCCCGGTACATCAGTTGCTGGTTCTTCTCGTATCGTCCGAAATCCCGGTGCTGCGAATTGCGGGCATAGGCCCATGTCTGTTGCCAGGCGATGCAGGCTCCGGCATTGGGGCAACACCATCGCACGATCTCGACCAGCCGGCCGAACCAGGGCTGATAGGTCGGATAGATGCCCGATTTGCCCGACGCCTGTTGCAGTACCACGACGTCCCACCGTTCGTCGGCGATTCCGTCCAACAGGGTCGCTTTCTTCGAAACGGTCTCCCAGCGGTTGGACGTCGACTTGTAATAGATATACGCAGGGGCGTTGCCGGCATATTCCCGGCAATGGCGTTCGAGCGAACACCCTGCTATGTAGAGACGCCCCAGCACGACGTTCCGGATGCCGGCAGCCTCCAGCAGCTCGGGCAGATACATCATGCCGTCGTCGGTGAAACTGTTGCCGATGCCGAGGATGCGCAGCGTGTCGGGCTGCTGCGGGATGGGGTAGTTGGGGAACTTTTGGGCGAACAGGCTGACGCAGACGAGCGACAGTCCTACGGTCAGCAAAAGGCGCAATGTGCGTTTCATAATCGTATGGTCGGTTTATCGGGTTTGTTGCAGATGGGTGATGCGCAGCAGCCGGTCGAATTCGGACCGGGACAGCGTCGTTGCGACCCGCACCGTTTTGCTGACGCCCGGTACGAGGTCGAAATAGTTGTCCTCGAAATGTTCGTTGCCGTCGAGAGCGAGCCAGACGGCGCGGACGAAACGGTCGCTCGAGAGCGTAATTTCATAACCGTCCGCCGCAGGTCCGACGCTCCATCGGATGTCGGCTTCGGGCAGCTCAAGCTCTTTTTGAGAGACGAAATATCCGATGTTGGCGTAGCGGCGTCCGTCGGTCGTGAATTCCGCGACGACGATCGCCCGATTGCGGGCGCAACCGTGCAAAAGTCCGGAAATGTCGGCCGAATAGACGTTCCGACTGGCATTGGGTGCGACGGTTAGGCTGCGGGTGTTTTCCGAGAGGAGGGCGCCGTCCATGTCCATGACCGTTATCCGGAGTTTCCCCCGGACCGTTTTGCGGCGGTCCGACACAAGGCGGACGTTCAGCGCGTTTCCCTCGGCAAGGGGCGATACGAGGATGTCGTCGAAGGCCGGGCGGGCGAAATAATGTTGCGCCTTCCAGCGGCCGTACCAGTCGCGGCTGGCCCACGAAGCCACGGGCCAGCAGTCGTTGTGCTGCCAGTAGAGCGATCCCCAGCAGTAGGGTTTGTCGCGCCGGTGCGCCTCGATGGCGGTCTTGATGGCGTCGCCCTGCAAAACGTGGCTCATGTAAAGGAACGTGCGGAAATCGCGTGCGGGCCAGTATTCGTCTTCGAGGTATTGGCGGATGCGCATGTTGGCGAAATCGCCGCCGCGCTGATGGGCCATCATCACCTCCGATTCGATGTCCCAGTCGCGCTCTTCGGGGGCGAAACGCAGGACGGAGGCGTATTCGGGGAACGACTGGAAGCCGTATTCGCTGAAGAAGCGGCTGCGCGTGGCGTTGTAGTCGGCGATCGGTGCGCGGCTGTGCCACACTTTCCAGAAATGCGTATCGCCTTCGCTGTTTTCGCTCGTGCCTTCGTGACGCGACCAGGGCGACGAGGGGTGGTAAGGCGTGCCGGGCGAGCAGGCGGCGACGGCTTCGGGCAGCACTTCGTAGTATTGGCGGCGGAACTGGTCGCCGATGATCCGGTCCCATTCGGGATGCCCCTGTTCGGCGTACCGGGTGTTCCATCCCCAACCGAACCACGCTTCGTTGCACTCGTTGTTGCCGCACCATACGGCGATCGAGGGGTGATTGCGCAGACGGCGGATGTTGTCTTCGGCTTCGAGCCGGACGTTTTCGAGCCATGCCCCCTCGGCGGGATAGACGCTGCATGCGAACATGAAATCCTGCCATACGAGGATGCCCCGTTCATCGCACAGTTCGTAGAAAACATCGTCTTCATAGACACCTCCGCCCCAGACGCGCAGCATGTTCATGTTCACGGCCGCGGCGTCGTCGATCGTCTTCTCGTAGACGGCGCGCGTGACGCGCGGCAGGAAGACGTCGCAGGGGATGTAGTTGGCTCCTTTGGCGAAGAGCGGCTCGCCGTTGAGTTCGAAGTAGAAGGTCGTGCCGTCGGCGACCTTGTCGCGCACGAGGCGCAGCGAGCGCAGCCCGATGCGGGTGGTCCGGCTGTCGGAGGCGTCGCCCGCCGCGACCGAAGCCCGGAATTCGTAGAGATGAGGTTCGCCCAGTTCGCGGGTCCACCAGAGTTTCGGAGAGGCAATGTCGAGCGGGACGGTTACCTTGTTGATTCCGGAGCGCAGCGGCGCCGTGACCGAGGCTTCGATGCCTTCGCCGGGGGATGCAACGGTGACTACGGCTTCCGCCAGGTCACGGACGGAGGCGATTTCCACCTCGACCTCGACCTCGACCCGGGCGCGCCTGGCCGTAACCTCCTGCTGGCGGTAGAAGACATCGCTGATGCGGGCGCCGCTCCAGCCCTCCAGATAGACCGGACGCCAGATGCCCGAGGTCACCAGGCGCGGACCCCAGTCCCAGCCGTAGTGGTAACCCGCCTTGCGGGCGAAGACGCTGACGCGTTTGTCGAAAAGCCCGCCGTTGGCCGACTGATCGTTGACGGCCTCGTAACGGTAGGGCAGCGAGTCGTATTTGGGCAGGTCGACCTTGATCGGCGAGTGGAAATAGACTTTCAGGGTGTTTTCGCCCGGACGGAGCAGCCGTTTGACCTCCGTGCGCCAGCGGCGGAACATGTTGTCGGCGGCGAGCACCTTCTCGTCGTTGAGGTAGACGTCGGCATAGGTGTCGAGCCCTTCGAAGACCAGTTCGATCCGCTCGCGGGCGAGCAGGCCGGCGTCGGCCTCGAAATGCGTTTCGTAGATCCAGTCTTCCTTGTCGACCCACTGTACGCCGCGCTCGTTGAGGCGGAAATAGGGGTCTTCGATGATCCGGTTGGCCATCAGGTCGGTGTGCACCGTGCCGGGGACCGTGGCCGGATACCAGTTGTTGAGCCGCGCCTGACGGAACTGCCAGTCGTCGTGCAGGTGTTGACGGACGGGGGCTGCGGCTGCGGCGAGGGCCATGCAGAGGGACATAGCGGTAAGGATTGGTTTGAAGTTTTTCATAAGATGAAGGGTAGATCAGTATTTGATGGGCATCTGGGAGATGTATTCGCGGTATTCGATCGGGGTCATGTTTTTCTTTTTGGTGAAGATGCGGATGAAATTCGACTTGTTGTTGAAGCCGCAGGCGTAGCAGATCTCCGAGGCGCTGAGCGTCGTGTTGGCAAGCAGCTGGCAGGCCTTGGAGATGCGCATGTTGTTGACGAAGGTGATGTAGGAGATGTTCGTGCGCTTCTTGAAAAAGTGCGAAAAGGCCGATTCCGACATGTTGACCAACCCGGCCACGTCGGTGAGCCGGATGTTCTGGCAGAGGTTTTTCTCGATGTAGTCGCAGACTTTGGCGATGCGGCGCGATTTGGAGGTGTGGACAATGTTCTTCGAGTCGCAGAGATTGCTCATAAGCACCTTGCGGTTGGCCGTGGCCAGCGCGTTGAGAATGTCCAGAAAAGCGGTCGCCGACTGAAATCCCTGCATGCGCGTGAGTTCAAGAATCCGGTCCCGGACGCTCAACTGTTCGGGACCTGTGAACGAAAGCCCCTGCCGGGAGTCGAGCAGCAGTTGCCGGATGGGGAGAAACAGGCGTTTGTTGACGATCGGGAAGTCGATCAGGTCGCCCGAGAACTGGATGGTGATGACGTGGTTGGTTTTCAGGGGCGATTTCCACACGTGCGGCACATAGGGACCGGTCATCACCAGGTCCAGCGGGCCGAAATCCTCGGTGGAATCGCCCACGATGCGCGATCCCCGGGTGTTCATCACCAGATTGATCTCGTATTCCGGATGGCAGTGGATCGGATAGTCGAAATGCGCGTTGGGGTGGTTGAGGATGATGAAAAGGTCCTCGTTCGTGATCGGGGTGATCTCCTGCTGTATCTCTTTCATGTCCGGTAAGGGTTTCAGGTCCGGTACAAAAATAGGAATAATTCAGAAAGCTCCATGAATAATTCAAAAAAGTATACTTGTTTAACCGACTTATACAATCCGGTAAATTTTCGGGTACATATCTTTGCATTAGTAAAAAAATCCTAAAACGACTTACATGAATTCGATTGCGATTAATTTTGTCGACTGCGCGATTATCGTCCTTTACCTTATATTTATAATATGGTGGGGATTGCGCAACGGCAAGAGTTCCGACGCCGGGTCCTATTTTCTGGCCGGCCGCACGATGCCGTGGTGGATCGTGGGTCTGTCGCTTTTCGCCGCGAGCATCTCCAGCACGACGCTCATCGGCCAGTCGGGCGACGCCTACCACACCGGAGTGGCCGTGTTCAACTACAACCTCACAGGTGTCGTGGTGATGGTGTTTTTCGCCACGTTCCTGCTGCCGCTCTACATCCGTTCGGGGATATTCACGATTCCCGAGTTTCTCGAACGACGCTTCGACAAGCGGTCGCGCTACTACTTTTCCGGAATCTGCATCGTGGGCAACATCTTTCTCGATGCGGCCGGGGCGCTGTATGCCGCCGCGCTGATCATCAAGTTGTTGTTCCCGGAGGCGGACTTGCAGCTCATCATCATCATCTTCGCCGTGCTGGCGGCTTCGTACACCATTCCGGGCGGTCTTTCGTCGGCGATCAACGCCGAGCTGATCCAGGCGGTGATTCTGATCGTCGGGTCGGTGATCCTGACGGGAGCCTGCTTCGCCAACGGCGGGTTCGACTACCTCGCGTCGCTGTTCGAAAGCGGCGACATGAGCGTCAGACTGATTCGCCCGCTGACCGATACGGCCACGCCCTGGCTGGGGCTGATCGTCGGCATGCCGGTGCTGGGCATCTATTTCTGGGCCAACAACCAGACGCTCGTACAGCGCGTGTTGAGCGCGCGGAGCGTCGACGAGGGCCGCAAAGGGGTGATGTTCGCCGGAGCGCTGACGCTGGCCACCCTGTTCATCATCGTCTTTCCGGGCGTTATCGCCCGCCATCTCTTCCCGGGCATCGAGAAACCCGACATGATCTATCCGACGATGGTGCTGCGCCTGCTGCCCACGGGGTTGCTGGGGATCATGCTTTCGGCGCTGCTCGCCGCGCTGACGTCGACGTTGAGCGCCATTCTGAACTCCACGTCGACGCTCTTCACGATGGATTTCTACGCCAAGATCGACAAGCGGGCCGACGAGCGCAAGCTGGTGCGCGTCGGCAAGCTGGCTTCGCTGGTCATCATCGTGATCGCCGCCCTCTGGGCTCCGCAGATCGGACGTTTCGGTTCGCTGCTCAAATATTACCAGGAGATGCTCTCCTACATTGCGCCTCCCGTCGTGGCGGCTTTCCTGATGGGCGTTTTCTCGCGCCGCGCCAACGGGCGGGGAGCCTTTGCGGGGCTGATCGCCGGACTGGTCGTCGCGGCGGCGATGCTCCTCTGGCGCACGGAGATCTTCGGCGGGATGCACTTTCTGCTGATCGTGCCGTTCCTGCTGGTCTTCAGCCTGTCGGTGATCTGGGCCGTAAGCCGTACGGCTCCCGCGCCCCGGCCCGACAAACTGATCGACACGACCTTTTCGGCGGCGGATTTCCGGGCTGAAACCCGCTCGCTCGCGGAGGTTTCCTGGTGGCGCAACTACCGCGTATGGGGCGGAGTGCTGCTGGTTCTGTGTATGCTTATTCTCATAATATTCCGTTGATATGAAACTGAAGAAATACGAAAAAAATCCGATCATCGCTCCCAATCCGGCCAATGCCTGGGAGAATCTCGTAACCTGCAACCCGGGGGTCATCTACGACGACGGCCGGTTTTACATGCTCTACCGCGCCGCCGGCGACGACAAGGAACATGTCATCCGTTTGGGGCTGGCCGTCAGCGAGAACGGCTTCGACTTCCGCCGTGTCGGCGATTCGCCGGTATTCGGTCCCAGCGCGGACGGTCCCGACGGAGGGTGCGTCGAAGATCCGCGCATCGTGAAGTTCGACAATGAGTTTTACATTACCTACGCCTACCGCGCCCATGCCCCCGGGCAGTACTGGACTTTCGCGCACGACGTGGTGCGTCTGCCCCGATGCGGAGCTTATGCGCCGGCCGCCATGGCGCAGAACCTGGGAAATACGGGGCTTGCCGTGACGTCCGACTTCCGGAATTTCCGCCGGCTGGGGCGGCTTACGTCGCCCGTGCTCGACGATCGGGACGTGATCCTTTTCCCGGAGAAAATCGGCGGGAAGTTCGCCATGATGCACCGTCCCAAACAGTTCGTGGGCGAACGTTACGGGGTGAAATACCCTTCGATCTGGCTGAAGTTCTCCGACGACCTGCTGGCATGGGAGGACAAGCCCAGCCATCTGCTTATCGCCGGCCGCGAAGGAACCTGGGAGGAGAAGATCGGCGGAAGCACGCCGCCGATCCTGACCGAGGCGGGGTGGCTGACGCTCTACCACGGAGTTGCCGACGGCGGCACGGCCGAATACCGCGTCGGGGCGCTGCTGCTCGACCGGGAGAATCCGCTGCGGGTGCTGGCCCGGACGCCGGAACCGATCCTCGAACCCGAATTTTTCTATGAAACCGAAGGTTTTTACAGCCATTGCGTCTTCCCGACCGGCAATGTGGTCGTCGACGGCGTGCTGTACGTCTATTACGGCGGAGCGGACAAATATGTAGGCGTTGCGACCTGCCGGCTGGAGGAATTATTAAATTATTTGACGGAGAAATGCCGTTGCGAATAGCCCTTTTGCGGTTTGTTTTCATAAAAGTATAATCAATCAGCGATTTTCTAAAACAGTTCTTCCGTAGCAGCATGTTACTTTGCAGTGTCCGGTGCAGTTCCCGGAACCGCCCCGGACCGTATCAATAAACTACTCTAATCTAAAACTTATGAAAATGAAATTTTACCTGATCGTTCTCTCCCTGCTGGCGGTCTGCCTGTGGGGGACGGGAGACGTCCGCGCCCAGTCCGCATCACGGAGCATGACCGTGACGGGCAAGGTCGTGGATCAGAACGGCGCCGCCGTAACGGGCGCGTCGGTTGTCGTCGTCGGCACGACGAAAGGAACCACAACCGGGGCCGACGGAGCCTTTTCATTGACCGGAGTGGCTTCGGACGCCCGCCTTGCCGTCAATTTCATCGGCTATAAATCGCAGACGGTGGAGGTCGGCGGCCGCACCTCTTTCAACATCGTGCTGGTCGAGGAGGCCACGGCCGTGGACGAAGTGGTGGTCGTGGGTTACGGACAGGTCAAGAAGAGCGACCTGACGGGTTCCGTGGCCTCGGTCAAGGCCGAGAAACTCACCGACATCCCGGCCAACTCGATCGACGGGCTGTTGCAGGGCCGCGTGGCCGGCGTGCAGGTGGTCAACTCCTCGCAGGACCCCGGCGCCTCGTCGACGGTCCGCATCCGCGGCAACTCGTCGCTCAACGGTTCGAACGCTCCGCTGGTGGTCATCGACGGATTCCCCTGGGGCGATGCCGGCGACCTGAAACAAATCAACCCGCAGGACATCGTTTCGATGGAGGTGCTCAAGGATGCCTCGGCATCGGCCATCTACGGTTCGCGCGGAGCCAACGGCGTGATCCTCATCACCACGCGCAAGGCGCAGGAGAACGTGACGCGCATCACGCTGCGCCAGCAGACGACCGTTTCGGGATTCAGCTCCGAGCTGAACCTCTGGCGCGATCCCGTGCTGATGGCGATGCTCTCGAACGAAAGCAGCATCAACGCCGGACTGACGCCGACCTACATCGGTGCGACCAATGCCAACGGCGTCTATTATCCCTCGATTGCGGAGTTGCAGACGACCTGGACGACCAACACGCGCTGGGACGACCTGGTCTTCCGCCCGACGCCCGTGTCGAACAACACCACCGTACAGGTGCAGAGCAGCAACGACCGCACGATGTTCCAGGCCAGCGCCAACTACTACCTCGACAACGGCATGTACATCGAGGACACCTACCGCAAATACGGCGGTAATTTCTCGGTCGAGCACAAGCTGCTGGACAACCTGCGCATGAAGGCCAGCGCCAACATCACCAGCAACAAGCGTCACAACAACGGCGGACTGGCCTACTGGCGCAACCCGATCTTCCCGGTCTACGACGACAACGGCGATTACTGGCTGTACGGCGCCCAGGACTATTCGCATCCGCTGGCCCTGACCAATTTGCAGAAGAACGATTCGAAGGGGTTAGACATCATCTCGTTCGCTTCGGTGAACTGGGACGTGCTTCCCTGCCTGAACGTCATGGCGCAGTTCAACTACAAGCACGGCGAGCAGATCACCGACAAATATTTCCCGAAGAAGTATTCCGAGACGGGCGTGTTCAACGACGGTTACGGGTCGATCGACAACTGGAAGGACGACAACATCGTTTTCGAAGCCTATGCCACGTTCGATCGGACTTTCGCTGAAAAGCACCGGCTGACGGTGATGGGCGGTTACTCTTACGAGAACTACCAGTCGCGCAGTTCGTCGCTGGCCGCCAAGGGCTTCATCAACGAATCGCTGGGCAACGAGAACCTCGCCGCGGGCGATTCGGAGACCTATTCGATCGGCAACGGCTCCTACAAGACCGAGCTGGTGTCGGCCCTCACGCGTATCAACTACACGTTCGACAACCGGTTCCTCTTCACCTTCACGGCCCGCGCCGACGGTTCTTCGAAATTCGGCTCCAACAACAAGTGGGCCTTCTTCCCCTCGGGGGCGTTCAGCTGGAAGATGCACGAGGAGCGGTTCATCCGGAACCTGAACGTTTTCGACGTGCTGAAGATCCGCGCCTCCTACGGTATTTCGGGCAACCAGGGTATTTCGGCCTACCAGACGCTGAGCCGCTACGGACAGCACAAGTATTTCAACGGAGGCAAGTGGGTGACGGCCATCGGACCCGGCTATCAGTCGGGCACCACGGGGCAGGACGGCATCTATGCGCTTTGGAGCGGCATCCCGAACAAGGGGCTGAAATGGGAGACCACCGCGCAGGTCGACCTCGGACTGGACATGTCGTTCTTCGGCAACCGTCTGAACGTGACTTTCGACTGGTACGACAAGCGCACCTCGGACCTGCTGCGCGAGCGCAACATCGCGCCTTCGTCGGGTTACGACAAGATGTGGGTCAACGACGGCGAGATCCGCAACCGCGGCATCGAACTGACGATCGACGGCGTGGCGTTCCAGAACCGCGACTGGCGCGTGGGCGGCACCTTCGTCTTCTCGCGCAACCGCAACAAGGTGCTCAGCCTCGGAAACGCCGTGCAGACCGGTCTGAAAACCGACCTGCGCACCGGCATGCAGTATGAATATTACGGCAACCAGAGCGAACAGTTCCGCGCCTATACGAATATCCTCGCCGTAGGGCAGCCGATGTACGTCTTTTACGGATACAGGACCGACGGCATCGTGCAGTCGCTGGCCGAGGGCCTGAGCGCCGGTCTTTCGGGCGACGACGCCCAGCCGGGTGAGTTCAAGTATGTGGATATTTACGACGGCGACGGATTGGAGACCGTCGACGAGAACGACATGTGCATCATCGGCGACCCGAATCCCGACTGGATGGCCTCGCTGGGCATCGACGTTTCGTGGCGCCGTTTCGACTTCAGCATCTTCTTCAACGGCGTCTTCGGCAACGACGTGCTGAACACCAAGCGTTTCGACCAGCCGAGCAATATGCCGATGCGCTGGACGACCGACAACCCGACCAATTCCTACCCGCGGCTGAACGCCAACCGCCAAACCAAGCTCTCCGACTGGTGGGTCGAGGACGGTTCGTTCGTGCGCATCCAGACCATGACGCTGGGATATTCGATCCCCTTCTCGAAGAAGGATGCGGCACGCAAGATACGCCTCTACGTCAGTGCCGACAATCTCTACACCTTCACCGGCTTCGAGGGCTACGATCCCGAAGTGGGGATGACGGGTATCTATTCGGGCGGCTATCCGCGCCTGCGCAAATGGACGTTCGGAGCCGACTTCACCTTCTAAACATTGCCAACCATGAAAATCAAACACCTTATACTTGCGTTCGGGGGAGCCTCTCTCCTGGCGGCCTGCAATCTGGACGAGTATCCCTACGGCTTCTACTCCGAGGACAACTTCTACAAGACGGAGGCGGACGCCGAGTCGGCCGTGAACTATATCTACGACGCGATCAATTACATCGAATATTCGCGTTCGATCGTCTTCCTGGGCGACATGAACACCGACGACATGGAGCCGAAAGGCGACGCCGCGGCGGCCAACAAGGAGCTGGACGGATGGAAGATCAACAATTTCAAGACCAACACCACGCTCGGCAATTTCTACAAGTACTCCTACATCACGATCAACCGTGCCAACGCCGTGATCAAGAAGGTGCCGGGAATGAACATCGACGAGGGTCGCAGGAACCGCTTCCTCGGCGAGGCCTATTTCATGCGCGCCTATTCGTATTTCAACCTCGCGCGCAACTTCGGCTGCGTGCCCGTCCACACGACGCCTGTCGAGACGCTCGAAGATACGGCCGTCCCCGCCGCCGAGTCGCTCGACGCCATGTGGAAGCTCGTCATCGAGGACTTCAAGACCGCCGGTACGCTGCTGCCGTTCTTCGCGGCGCCCGAAACGGGCCGTGCGGACCGCGCCGCGGCCTACGGAATGCTGGCCAAGGCTTATCTCTACATCGCATCGGCCAAGGAGCACGGCGTGCCCCAGTACGCCGCCATGTCGCACGACGTGGACGAATACTATGCCGAGGCGGTGAAATACGCCGGGCTGGTGGTCGACAATCCCGAGCAGACGGTCTTCCGTTTCGACGACAACCTGCTCGATATTTACGACGTCGAGCGGCCGGCCGGACCCGAGCATATCTTCATCATGTCGATGGACCGCACGGGAGAATCGGAGGGGCAGTATTCGAAGATCTCGAAGATGTACCTGCCCTATGTTTCGGGAGCCACGATCTATCTCAAGCAGGGCGATTCCGACCAGATGGTCCCGACCCACGACGGCTGGGGCGAGTACCGGACCGCGCTGTCGTTCTACGATGCGTTCGCCTCGGGCGACCGCCGTCACGACTGGCTGATCGTCGACAAGGTGTACGACGCCGCGGGCAATGTGGTGGCTTCGACGGCCGACGGCAAACTGAACTATCCGTTCTGCCGCAAATTCATCGACCCGAATTTCTCGGGAGACAAAACCTCCACGCGTCCCTACCTGCTCCGCTATTCGGACGTCGCATTGACCTATGCCGAAGCCGCCGGACCTACGGTCAAGGCGTATGAACTGGTGAACTTCATCCGCAACCGCGCCGGGCTGGGCGATCTGGAGCCGGGGCTGGACAAGGAGACGTTCCGGGAGCGCGTGATGGACGAGCGCCGTTTCGAACTGGCTTTCGAGGGAAACCGCTGCTATGACCTGCGCCGCTGGAACCGCCTGCACACGGACATCGCCGAAGCCAAGGGACAGGGGTTGAGCGCCGAGCAGATGGTGTTCTATCCGATCCCGTCCGTCGAGTCCGACCTGAACCCGAATCTTTAACCTTTTAAGAAAACGCAGAATTATGAACAAGCTGAAATATTTGCTGAGCGCTTTCGTCCTGCTGTGCTTCGCATCCTGCAAGGACGATCCGTGGGAAGATGTCGCCGACGGCGGCTGGAACCACGAGCGGTCGATCATCGACGTCAAGTTCGAGGGTCAGGCCGGAACGCCGACCATCACGGAGACCGATTCCGAAACGGGCGTCATCGAGCTGCAACTGGCGTCGGACATGGTCGCGGACATGTCGAAGGTCCGGGTCGAAACGCTGACGCTCTCCTATAAGGCCACGGCCAATGTCGCCTCGGGCGGGACGATCGACTTCACGAAGGGCGATCCGCAGATCGTCGTGACCTCTCCCAACGGCGAATCGCGCACCTATACGCTCGAAATGACCGAGTTCACGGAGACGCTGACCGGAACGTATACGATCAGCAACCTCTGGGTCTACGGAGGCACGGGCGCCGCTTACGACTGTACGAAGCTCTACAAACCCGCCGACAAGTCGTGGTGCTGGAACGGCGAAGGCCGGGGACCCGCCGCCGAGATGGACAACTATCTGGTGTTCACGCTCGGAGAGATCCTCGCCGACGGCAATACGACCAGAACCTGCATGAACTGGGCCGGCGAGGACGCCAAAAACTGGGACTGCGTCTTTGCCGGGGCGTCGAACCCCGACACCGGAAAGCCGGTGGACCTGACGCAGTTCTACCGTCAGATTCCCAAGGGCGAAAGCACCTGGCTGCGCAACTATTCCGACGGGACGATCACCTTCACCGATGCCGACGGGAACAAGACCTCCTGCACGCTCGTGCCGAAGGGCACCTACCAGATGCCCAATGTGCCGCCGATTCCGCTGACGCTCGAATCCGAGGCCTTCAAATTCAACCTGAAAGGCACGGAGGACTGGAACAACACCTACAACGATTACGGGGTCTTCGCCCGCAATCCGGTGACGTATTACATCGAGATCGTGAAGCAGCCGGCCGGTTTCGAGGTTCCCGAGGCGTCGAAGACGATCGAGGAGCCGGTCGATCCCGAACCGGAACCGGAGCCAGATCCGGAGGAGACCTCGCTCGCCGGAACCTACTCCGTAGGCCGTCTGACGGTCTACGGCGGTTCGGCCGACCCCGCGTTCGTCAACCCGGTGGACAAGAGCTGGGTGTGGGACGATTCGATCGGGAAGGAGTCCGACAACATCCTGGCAATGACCGCCACGGGCACCGACGACGCCGGCCGCGAGACGGGCGAGTGCGAATACCTGCCCGGTGAGGACGGCGGATACTGGAATTACATCCTCAAAGCCGACTACAACAAGGAGGGAACGGGCGCTCTCGACCTGACCAAATATTACGGCCTGCTGCCCCACGGCAAAAGCGCCTACGTATATGACGCCGAAGCCGGAACCGTGGTGTTCACCTCGGGAATCGTCTCCATCACGGCGAAGCTCCTGCGGGAGGGGGATTACAGCTACGGCTCCTCGACGCTCAGCGTTCCCGGAATCGCCTTCGACTTCGCTCTGCCCGGCCAGACGACGCAGGGGGCCTATCCCTGGACCGATTACGACCGGTTCGCCGTCGGGCCGCGCAACTACGTGATGCTCTTCAACAAGCAGGCGGAAGCCGGCGAATGATCCGATAACGTCCGCATGCAGGTCCGGCCTGCATGCGGACTTATACCGATGCCTATGAAAAACTTCGGAAACCTTCTGCTCGCATGCATGGCGGCGCTGCTGGGGGCCTGTGCGGGAGAATCCGCCGGGAAATGCGACGCCGTGGTGCGTATCGACGCCGACAGCGTCGTCAATCGCGGCTATATCGGCAACGGGGTCCAGTGGGACCCTTATGCCCTCGATTACGGACAGGGCCGTGTCGAAATCAGCGATGCCGACTGGGAGAAACTCTATGCCCGGCTCGATTTCATGCGGCCGGCCTTTATCCGCGTGATGACCAACACGACCTCGGTCGTGCGCGACGGACGGCTCGATCGCATGCGCGGATTCGAACAGCTCTCGCACATACTCGGCTACTGCCAGTCGCACGGCGTGACGGTGATGTTCGGCGACTGGGGCGGATCGCTCATGGACGCCCGGGCCGGGACGGTCAACCGCACGCTGCTGGACCACGCCGCGGCCTATGTCGCCTGGCTGGTCGGCGAAAAGGGCTATGACTGCATCCGTTACTACAACCTCGTCAACGAACCCAACGGCTTCTGGTCGGCGGCCGACGGCGATTTCGACCTGTGGGCGAAGGCCGTGAGTTATTTCCGCGGGCGGCTCGACGCCGAGGGGCTTGCCGGGAAAGTGGAGCTGGTCGGTCCCGACGCCGCGATCTGGGGACCCGAAGAGGCGTGGTGGGTGAGCCGCAGCCGCGATGAGCTGGGCGACAGGATCGGCCTGTACGACATCCACACCTATCCGTCGAAATGCACGGTCAACTCGGGGGAGTACGCCCGTATCCTGGAGGCTTACCGCAGGGAGGTTCCCGCCGGGAAGAAGATCGTGATGGGGGAGATCGGCTTCAAGTTCGTCGAGCCGGCCGATTCGCTTTTGCAGGCCGAGAACCTGCGCCGGGCCGCAGCGCATCCGAACGCCTCGACGGACGATTCGCAGATGTTCGTATACGACCCTATGTACGGCACGGACATGGCCGATGCGTTGTTCCAGACGATTCACGCGGGCTATTCGGGCTGCATCGCGTGGATGCTCGACGATGCGATGCACTTCAAGGAGGCGCCCGACAAACTCAAGATATGGGGTTTCTGGAACATCTTCGGCGACGAGATTTTCGGAGCCGGCGAGGAACGGGTGCGCCCGTGGTATTATGCCTGGTCGCTGCTGTGCCGCACGCTGCGGCCGGGAAGCGACTTCTTCGCAGCCGACGTGCGGGGTGCCGCCGGGGTCAAGGCCGTCGCCGCCGTGAAAGACGGACGGCGCACCGTCGCCGTCGTGAACGTGTCGCGCGAACCGCGCCGCGTGCGGATCGAGTGTCCGGGCTGGAAGCGGTTCAGGCAGGCAACCCGCTATCGCTACGGCGAGGGGCTGATGCGCACGGAGGGCGACCACACGCTGTTGCCCGACGCCACCGGCCTGCGGATTGATTTCCGCTCCGGCGCGGAGTACGATATGCCCGGAGAGTCGATGATTTTACTGACCGAACAAAACGATTGATTATGAAAAGATTTCTGACACCCGCGCTTGCCGCGGCCGTACTGTTCTCCGCCTGCGATGCGGGGCAGACCCTCCGGGTCGAAGTGACCGACCGGGTCATCAGTTCGGATTACGTCGGCAACGGCGTCGAGTGGGACCCTTACGACGAAGCCGAAGCGTGGGGCGCGGAGGTGAGCGACGCCGATTGGGCGAAGCTCTCCGAACGCCTCGATTTCATGCGCCCGGGTTATGTGCGCTGCATGATCAACAGCCCCTACCGCTATTACGATGCCGCGACGGGCCGTTACGACCGCATGCGCAACCTCGCGTCGCTCCGCCGCCTGCTGCAATATTGTCAGGACAACGGCATCACGGTGGCCTACGGTGAATACAATCCGCCGACGTGGGCGATGAAGGATTCGCAGCAATGGGTGGAGATGTCGGTCGATTACCTGAATTTTCTGGTCTGCGACCTCGGGTTCGACTGCATCCGCCATTTCATCATCTTCAACGAACCCGACGGCAACTGGGCCTCGACCGACGGCGATTACGACCTGTGGCGCTCGATGGCGCAGCGTTTCGACGCCGAAATGGCCCGGTATCCGGACCTGAAACGAAAGGTGTCGCTTGCGGCGCCCGACGTGGTGATGAGTTACAAGAACCCGGCGTCGGAGTACGACACGGCGGGATGGGTGGCCCGGAGCGCGCAGGACCTCGGCGCGCAGATCGGCATCTACGACGTGCATGCCTATCCCGGCCAGCACGAGGTGCGCAGCGGGGCTTATGCCGAAAAGCTGCGCCGCATCCGCGCCGAAGTCCCGGCCGGGAAAAAGCTGATTCTCGGCGAGGCCGGGTACAAGTACTCGGCGCCGGAGGATTCGCTGCTGAAAGCCGAGTACGACCGTCGGGTCGCCGGGCATTCCTTCACCAAAGGCTCGGACTGCAACATGCTCTGCTACGACTATTTCTACGGGCTGGATATGCCGCTGCTGGCGATGGAGGTGATGAACAACGGCCTTTCGGGGGTGGCGGCGTGGATGCTCGACGACGCCATGCATTCGAACGGCGATTCGGGCCGCACGGAGGACGTGAAGATCTGGGGAATGTGGAACATCCTCGGCGAGGAGGTCTTCGGCGACGCTTCGCAGGAGGAACTGCGGCCCTGGTACTACACCTGGTCGCTGATGTGCCGTCATTTTCCCGCCGGGTGCGACGTCCTCGCCTGCGAGGTCCCGCAGCGCGAGGGGCTGCGCGTGGCGGCAGCCCGCAAGGATGCGGCATACAGCGTCGCTGCGGTCAACTTCTCGCAGGAGCCGTGCACCCTTGAGATTGTCCTGCCCGGAGACTTTGCCGGAGGCGTTCTTTACCGTTATACGGAGAGCGACCGGGCGTGCGACGCAAACGGATTTCCCGCACCGTGCGAACGCGGCATTGCGGGGAAGCGTTTCCGCACGACGGTTCCCGCCGAAAGTTTCGTTCTGTTGACCAATGTCGAATAATCAAATACCTGAAACCATGAAAAGAATTCCGTTTGTGTTATTGGCGCTGCTGCTTTCCGGCGTGGCGTGCAGCGATGACAGCGAAGGGCCGAAAAAGGAGGGGGAGAGCGATCCCGTGACCCTCACGCTGTCGGACCCGAATGCCACCGAAGAGACCAAAGCGCTCTATTCGAACCTCTGGGCCATCCAGAGCAAGGGGTTCATGTTCGGTCACCACGATGACCTGATGTACGGCCGCACGTGGTACGGCACCGAAGGCGGTTCCGACACAAAGGCCGTCTGCGGCGACTATCCCGCCGTATACAGTTTCGATTTTGCGGAGCATATCGACGATCGCCACGCTTCGGACCCGGATGCCCAGGCGCTGCGGCTGCGCTGCTGCCGGGAGGCTTACGACCGCGGCATGGTGCTCACGTCGTGCATTCACATCAACAATCCGCTTACCGGCGGCGATTCGTGGGACAACTCCAGCAATCGGGTGGCCGCAGAGATTCTGACGGAGGGCAGCGCCACGAATAGGACTTTCAAGGAGTGGCTCGACCGCCTGGCCGACATCGCACACAACCTGCGGGGCAGCGACGGCAAGCTGATTCCCGTGATTTTCCGCCCGTTCCACGAACATACGCAGACCTGGTCCTGGTGGGGCGCGTCGTGCACGACGACCGAAGAGTTCATCAACCTGTGGAAATTCACGGTGAAGTATCTGCGCGACACGAAGGGCGTGCATAATTTCATCTACGCCATCTCCCCGCAGATGGACAGCGCGAAGACCGTCGATGACTTCTACTTCCGCTGGCCGGGCGACGAATGGGTCGATTTCGTAGGCATGGACTGCTATCAGGGTATCAACAATGCGGTTTTCGTGACGAATCTGAAAGCCATTTCGAAGGTTTCGCTGGCCAAACTCAAGCCGTGCGGCGTAACCGAGACGGGCGTCGAAGGCTTCACGGCGACCGACTACTGGACCACGAACATCCATGCTCCGCTGACGGGACGCCGTGTGAGCATGGTGGTGACGTGGCGCAACAAGTACGACCCGATGGAGAGCGGGACGCACTATTTCTCGGTGTTCCCCGGGCACCCTTCGGAGCGTGATTTCGTGAAGATGTACAATCAGGAGAACTCTTTCTTTTGCAGCGACCTGCCCGATATGTACACCCCGGCGGAAAATGTGACGGTGCTGTAATTGGCGAAATATCAATATGCCTGCAAGGGGTTGCCTTTCCGGAGGCAACCCCTTGTTCGGTACGGCAGAGGGGAGCGGCAGGCTTCTCCAACCGGGACCCGGCGAACGTCTTTCCCGAAGGAGCGGAGCAGGCCGGGGAACGGACCGATGGATCGGGGCAGCGGGTCGGCGGACCCGTCAGGCGGAATATTCCCGAAAACAGCCTCCCGAAAAGTTTCGATAAAAAACCCGCCGGTTTCGTTTCGAATCCCGGAATTTTTTCATAGATTTGTAATCGGACGGCCCGGGGACCGCCCGGCCGGATTCCGGCGCAACGATTAAACCGAAAAAATATGGAGCAGTACATTTTGTCATTGGATCAGGGAACGAGCAGTTCCCGCGCGATCGTTTTCGACCGCAAGGGGCAGATTTGCTCGATGGCCCAGCGGGAGTTCACCCAGTATTTCCCCAAACCGGGATGGGTGGAGCACAATCCGCACGAAATCTGGTCGTCGCAGGCGTCGGTGATCGCCGAAGCCATCGCGGCCATCGACATCAACGGGCTGAACATAGCCGGAATAGGCATCACCAACCAGCGCGAGACGACGATCGTGTGGGACCGCGAAACGGAGGAACCGGTCTACAACGCCATCGTGTGGCAGGACCGCCGGACCTCGGAGTACTGCGACTCGCTGAAGGCCGAAGGAAAAACCGAGTGGATCCGCGAAAAGACGGGCCTGATCATCGACGCCTATTTCAGCGCCACGAAGATCAAATGGATTCTGGACAACGTGCCGGGCGCGCGGGAGCGGGCCGAGAAGGGCAAGCTGATGTTCGGAACGGTCGACACATGGCTGATCTGGCGGCTGACGCGCGGCGAAGTGCACGTGACCGACCCGAGCAACGCCTCACGCACGATGCTGTTCAACATCCGCACGCTGCAATGGGACGAGGAGTTGCTGAAGCTGTTCGACATTCCGGCGTCGATGATGCCCGAGGTGCGCTCGTCGAGCGAGGTTTACGGAGCGACGAAAACCACGATCTTCGCCCACAAAGTCCCCATCGCGGGCATCGCCGGCGACCAGCAGGCGGCCCTGTTCGGACAGATGTGCGTCGAGCCGGGATCGGTGAAAAACACCTACGGCACGGGCTGCTTCCTGCTGATGAACAGCGGCGAAAAGCCCATCGCCTCGAAAAACAACCTGCTGACGACCATCGCCTGGAAGATCGGCGACAAGGTCAACTACGCCCTCGAAGGGAGCATCTTCGTCGGCGGATCGGTGGTGCAGTGGCTGCGCGACGGGCTGGGGATCATCCGCTCCTCGTCGGAGGTGGAGGCGCTGGCGGCGTCGGTTCCCGACACCGGAGGCGTCTACTTCGTGCCCGCGCTGACGGGACTGGCGGCCCCGCACTGGGACCAGTACGCCCGGGGCGCGATCAGCGGCATCAGCCGCGGAACGACGGCTGCGCACATAGCCCGCGCGGCGCTGGAGGGCATCGCCTACCAGACGCTGGACATCGTGGGCGCGATGCAGCGCGACGCCGGAGTCTCGCTGGTGGAACTGAAGGTCGACGGCGGGGCGGCGCGCAACGACCTGCTGATGCAGTTCCAGGCCGACCTGCTCGCGACGAAGGTCATCCGTCCCCGCGTGACGGAGACCACGGCGCTGGGCGCCGCCTACCTGGCGGGGCTGGCCGTGGGGTATTGGGAAAGCGTCGGAGAGATCAGGAAGCAGTGGCAGGCGGAGCATATTTTCGAACCCGCGGCCGACCGCACGCAGATCGCAAAGGCCGTCGCCGGCTGGGAAGACGCCGTGCGGCGGGTTTTGCGCGAGAAAAACGACTAAAACGAAAGCGGATATGGTAATTAGCTTGTTCACCAAATGCCTGTTCGAGTTCATCGGAACGCTGGTGCTCGTACTGCTGGGCGACGGGGTGGTCGCATCGACCGTCCTCAAACGATCGAAAGGTTTCGACGGCGGCTGGATCGTGATTACGATCGCCTGGGGACTGGCCGTGATGTGCGGCGTGCTGATCGCAGGGCCTTATTCGGGCGCGCACCTCAATCCTGCGGTCTCGGTGGGACTGGCCGTGGCGGGGTCGTTCCCGTGGGCGTACGTCCCGGGATACGTCGCCGCGCAGCTGCTGGGCGGATTCTGCGGCGCCGTCGTGGTCTACCTTTATTATAAGGACCATTTCGACGCGACGGACGACCCCGCGGCGAAGCTGGGCGTCTTCTGCACGATGCCCGCCATCATGGACAAACCGCGCAACCTCTTCTGCGAGGTGGTCGGCACGTTCCTGCTGGTGTTCGTGATCCTCGCCATCGGCAACGAGCAGAACACCCCCGAAATCGGGATGGGAAGTCTGGGAAGCCTTCCGGTGACGATGCTCATCATGGCCATCGGCATGTCGCTGGGCGGCACGACGGGCTACGCGATCAACCCCGCGCGCGACCTGCCGCCGCGGCTGGCGCACGCCCTCCTGCCGATCCGGGGCAAAGGAGGCAGCGGATGGGATTACAGCTGGGTTCCCGTGGCGGGACCGCTGCTGGGCGCCCTGGCGGCCGGACTGATCTACGGCTGCGTCTATTTCTGCGGATAAAGACGCCCGGAAACCCGAATCGTTCGGGTTATCCGGGCGCGAAACGGAAGGAAGGCGCGCTGAAGCAACCGGCCGCTTTCTAAAATCCGTTTTTCAAGCGGGCGCGGACCCACCTGCCGACCTCATCCTTCGAGTTGCGCACCACACTGCCGCGGACGGCGAGTCCGTCGGGGACGGTCGACCGCGGGCAGAGTCTGCGGATGTCGGCCTCGCTGTGTCCCATGCCGCTGCCCTCGTGGGTCATAAACGGCACGACGGTCTTGCCCGCCCAGTCGCAGTCCGTGAGGAACGTCGTCACCGGCGGCGCGACCGTGGACCACCAGCAGGGCGAACCGACGAAAATCACGTCGTACGCCCCGACGTCGGGCAGCCTGCCTTTCAGCGCAGGGCGGACACCGCCGCCGATCTCTTTCTTGGCCTGATCCACGACGGCTCCGTATTCGGCGGGGTAGGCCGCGGCCGGAACGATCTCGAAAAGATCGCCGCCCGTCGCTTCGGCGATCTGCCGCGCCATGGCGCGCGTATTGCCGCTGTGGGAGAAATAGGCCACCAGCACCTTCGTGCCGGATGCGGTCTGCGCCTGTGTATTCATATCGGGTAAGAACATCGTCATAATCGCTATCAAAACAATCCGTTTCATTTTGTTCTCTATTTTAGGTTTACACCCGGCGGCCCAGCTCATAGGCTTCGTCCATCGCAGGCATTCCTTCGATTTCACCCGCCTGCCAAGCTCCGACGCCGTAAACGACGCCCCGCTCTTCGGGGTCGTCGAGACAGTCGAGAAATCCGCGGAAACACTCCACGGTGCGCTCCATCATCTCAACGCTCTCTTCGGCGGCCGTCAGGATGAAGTAAAACTCCTTGCCGCCCATCTCCGTATAGCGGGCGCAGGTGCGGTCGATCAGGGTCTTCATCTGCGCGCAGAGCGTATAGAAGTAAACCGGCGTAGCCATCACGATCACGTCCGCGCCGATCATCCTGCCGACCACCTCGGCCGCATCGTCCCGCTGCGGACAGGGCTTCGCCCCGCCGTAGCATACGCCGCAGCCCGTGCAGTAATTTATCTTCTTATCCCGGAGGAAAATCTTCTCCACGTCGTGTCCGGCCTGCTGCGCCCCGGCCATGAAACGGTCGCACAACAGATCCGAATTACCCCCGCGCCGCGGGCTGGAGGAGAGGATCAATACTTTCTTCGCCATATCGTTTTCTTCTTTTTTATTCGTTTTCGGGTATCGCTTCGTTCAGGCAGGCGATCGCATTCAGCGTACGCGGATAACCTGCATAGGGCAGCAGCTGGGTCACCACAGCCAACATCGTCCGTTTGTCATTGCCGACATTCAGGTTGCCCTGAATATGGCTCCGCAGCTGGGACTCGCAGCCGCCCAGCGTGAGCAGCATCGAGAAAGTCAGCAGTTCGCGCACCTTCGCATCCAGCCCGCCGCGGGAGACGTAATCGCCGAAACAGTTGGCTGACAAGTAGTCCTGCATATGCTTCTGGTTCTCCGGCGCGGCGGCGCGCATCGCGTCGATCCGCTCCCCGAAAATAGCCTTCTGCACCGCCAGTCCCTTTTCGAAGCGGGTTTCGGGCGAAGTCGCCGACTGGCCTTCGAGGGGAAGCGCAACGCCCCGCGCCGTCAGCACCCCGTTGACGATATGCACGAAATCGACCGTCCGCGCCATGCCGACGTAGGGAACCGCCTGATAGACCACCTCTTTCGCTTCGACGGGCGTCACACCCACGTTCAGCGCACCTTCGAGCATCGTCCGAAACTCGGTCTGCGCGGCTCCGGCAATGCACGACGCGAGGATGCACATCATCCGCGTCTTAACGTCGAGATCGCCGTAGCCGAGTACTTCAGCGAACGCAAAGTTATCAAAAATTTCGATTAATTCGGGATCGGTCGCCGCAAGTTCCGATTCGCACCCGGAAAACAGCTGCGCACGGGTCTCGACGGCCGCGGCGCGCAGGCGCGGAGCCGCGCTCTTGGCGGCGGACACGGGCGCTGTTGCGGACATGGACATTGCCGCAGGAATGGGCGTTGCGGAGGACATGGACATTGCCGCGGAAACGGCCGCGACCGAAGATTCGGCAGTCGCAGCAATCCCGGCGGCGGGAGCGGTCGCAGAGGCGGGTGTGGAGGCGATTGCGGCAGTCCCGGCGGTCGCGGCGGAATAGTGCGCGTCGTCCACCGGTCCGAGCCATGTATTGCGGTTGGTCTGCGGATTGGTTTCGATCGCCAGATGCGAGAACCAGCTGTCAGGAGCCGCGCCGTGCCAGTGCACCGCATCGGGAGCGATTTCGACCACATCGCCCGGCAGCAGCTCGCGGGCCGGCTCGCCCTCGGCCTGATAATATCCCCGGCCGCCCACGGCGACGAGAATCTGGCCGCCCGTATGGCTATGCCAGTTGTTGCGGCATCCGGGTTCGAACGTAACGTTCGAAATCGGGCAGTTGAGTGCCCCGTTCCGCGTCAGCCGGGCCAGATATGCCTGACCGACAAAATATTTCGAGAATGTTTCGGGCAGTTTGTCCCCGACGGGGAACGCACTGATTTTCTTCGGTTTTTCCATATTCCGAGCATTTATCCGGTTACACGTTCCGGCCGCAAGCAGTGCGGCCGCAATTATAAAAATTAGTTGCTTCATCGTTTCGCGTTTTCATCATATCCTCAGTTGCC
>OIXV01001092.1_pt1 | contig 24972 bp, 26 predicted proteins | sample 1587771 | NCBI WGS metagenome assembly OIXV01 (sample SAMEA3888893, study PRJEB22519) | human gut metagenome | biome: human gut; feature: human-associated habitat; material: faeces | place: Denmark | collected 2010
TGAATGGGATAGTTATGCCCATTTATTAGTGATGTGTGTAAAGCGGCGTTATTTGACTTGATAGCAAGACTTGCACACATCAATGATGCAGGTCTTTTTTATTATTAAGTCAGATGGAGGTGAGAATATGAAAATCAACAAAAAGAATGCTCTCCGCTTGTGGGAAGAACGGTACGGCGATGCTCAGTATGCTGCTGACTTTCACGGAAACTTAATGTATCGTGATGCCTTCGGTGATCGGGAGTATGTTGTTTACCGTGGTGAAGCAGAATTGTATTGCGGGTGGAACATTCATCACATTATGCCTGTTGCCAATGGTGGGTCAGATGAGAAAAGTAATCTGCTCTGCACTAACATCATTACGAATGATGAGGCCGAGGACAAGATCACATTTTGGATCGATGACTGTCTTTATCAAGTGCAACACAAACCGGAAACATCCGAGTACCAAATTGTTCAGTTACAGTGACTGGAGGATATCGATGAGTAAGTGGTTTTTCAATTATGATTCGGGTGATATGGGATTTGCAACATCCGAATCAATGGGAATGTCATCCGATGGAGATATGCTTATGCGTATGGGTGACAATATGGTCATGAATTTGGATACCGGTGACCTGGAGATGATTTCAGGATGGCCGGAGGATGACTCGCATAGGAATCCATTCGATGATGACGAAGAGTAAGTAAAACAGAATATTTCCATGGCTCCTGGTTACTGAAACGGTTTCCAGGAGCTTTTTTATTGGGAAATGGTTGAATTTTTTTGACAAAATCATTGACAGGGTCTTCCCGAAGGGCACGACTCTGCTCGAGGTTGGAAATGCATTTGTTCACGCGAATTACCGGATCAAAATCTTCAACACAATCAATTTTCACAAGTCCATGCATTATAATCCTTTCGCCTATATCCACAGTGAAAAGGATATCCTGAAGCTGACTACCACACTCATGGCAAATACCAAGGGTGATGGTAAGGGCGGCGATCCGTTCTGGGACAAGGCAGAGACACTGCTCTATTGTGCTCTCATCGGCTACATCCATTATGAGGCACCCAAGGAGGAACAGAACTTTGCCACGCTCATCGAATTTATCAATGCCATGGAGGTCCGTGAGGATGATGAGGATTTTCAGAATCCGGTGGATCTGATGTTTGAAGACCTGAAAAAGAAGAAGCCGGACCATTTCGCAGTCCGGCAATATGCCAAGTTCAAGCTGGCTGCAGGCAAGACTCTGAAAAGTATTCTGGTGTCTGCCGGTGCCCGTCTCGCGCCCTTTGACATTCAGGAGGTCCGCGAGATCACCATGTATGACGAACTGGAGCTGGATACTCTGGGAGATGAAAAAACTGCCCTGTTCCTGATGATGTCGGATACAGACGGAAGCTTCAATTTCCTGATCAGTATGATCTACACGCAGCTGTTCAACCTGCTGTGTGAAAAAGCGGATGATGTTTACGGCGGCAGGCTCCCGGTCCATGTGCGGTGCCTGATCGATGAGGCGGCAAACATCGGCCAGATCCCGAACCTGGAAAAGCTGGTTGCCACCATCCGGTCCCGTGAGATCAGTGCCTGTCTGGTGCTGCAGGCCCGGTCTCAGCTGAAGGCTATTTACAAAGACAATGCCGATACCATCATCGGCAACATGGACTGCCAGGTCTTCCTGGGCGGCTCTGAACCTACCACTCTGAAAGAACTCTCCGAAGCACTCGGCAAAGAAACCATCGATACCTTCAATACCTCGGATACACGAGGCAATAGTCCAAGCTACGGAACCAACTACCAGAAGCTGGGCAAGGAGCTCATGAGTCGTGATGAACTGGCTGTTATGGACGGCAGCAAATGTGTCCTTCAGCTGAGAGGCGTTCGTCCCTTCCTGTCGGATAAATACGATCTGACCCAGCACCCGAACTACAAATACACCGCCGATTATGATAAGAAACTCACCTTCGACATTGAGAAGTACCTGAGTACCAGGGCAAAGCTTTATCCGAAGGATGAGTTTTTTGTTATGGAAGAAGAAAATTAAGGAGGTAAACCGCAATGGCAGATGAAAGAAGTCCGTTGCCGATGGATGTTCCCGACTTCGTAAGAGAAGCGGAGGAAGCCATGGCGCGTGGCGAAACCTTTGGCCAGCCGCCAGCTGAGGTAACGATCAAATTCGGTAAGGGGCTCGTGGGTGAGCCTTTTACTTCGAAAAGCGGCAAGGGGCTGGTAGAAGTCAGTATCCCGAATCCGGATAAGGCCGATACCCGTCCCTGGGAATCCTTTGTGATCTCCCCGAAGATGATTCACGACAATCAGTTCGGAAAAGGCGTCTGGATGAAGCTTCCCGAGGATGGTACGACCCGGCTTTCCCGTTCGGTGAAGACCGGCATAGATGAAACCGGAAGATCCACCTGGGGTCGTGAGACCAGAGAAGTGAGCAACACGGAACTGAAGGCCCTGATGGAGTCCTATAAAGATAAATCCAGAGGATCTGTCCTCTCGGACTTGTCTGACCGGAAGGAAGAAACTGCGGCAGCTAGGCCTTCCGGAAAAGCCTCCAAGATGCAGGAAGCTGCCAGATAGGAGGCAAAATGGCGACATTCATATACACCGGCGAGGAGTGTATCAATGCAGATCACATCATCAGCATTGATAACATCCCGGGCACAGCAACTATCTGGATCCGGTTGGATACCGGAGACAAATATGCCCGAAGCGCAAAGTATCTGAAAGAGATTCTGGAAACCCTCGGCTGCAGGAATACAGAACAAAACGAGTAAATGCTCGGGCAACAGGCGGCATCATGCTGCCTGTTTACATATCCGGGACTGACTGATCATCGGCCCCGGATATTTTTATGCCCTTCTTTTCCTGCAGGTGCACATGCCGGGAATCGCGGGGCAAATTTCATTTCATTATCCCGACCACATAGGCGGGCAAATCAAGGAGGAAAACTTTATGGCATTTTTCAACAGCGCAGTCGGCGTACTGCAGACTCTGGTAGTAGCGCTCGGTGCAGGTCTCGGTATCTGGGGCGCGATCAACCTTCTGGAAGGCTACGGCAATGATAACCCCGGCGCAAAGTCTCAGGGTATGAAGCAGCTGATGGCCGGTGGCGGCGTGGCCCTCATCGGTATCACTCTGGTTCCCCTGCTTTCCGGGCTCTTCGGCTAAGAAAGGAGTGTTAATCGTTGGACAGCGTACTCGATCAGATTGGTGAATGGCTGAAGGAACTGCTTGTTTCCGGCATCATGAACCAGCTGACGGGACTGTTTGATTCGGTAAACACTCAGGTTGGCGATATTGCGACGCAGGTGGGGACGACTCCGGCGAATTTCTCGCCGGGCATCTTCGCCATGATCCGGAATGTTTCCGAATCAGTGATTATCCCGGTTGCAGGCTTGATCTTGACCTTCATTGCCTGCTACGAGCTGATTCAGATGATCATTGACCACAATAACCTTGCCAATTTTGAAACCTGGATCTTCTTCAAATGGGTCTTCAAGACCTTTGTAGCCGTGACACTCATCACCAACACCTTCAATATTGTGATGGCAGTCTTTGATGTGACGCAGCATGTGATCAACAACGCAGGCGGGCTCATTGCCGGGAATGCGGCGGTGGATGCGGCAGCTTTAGAGATCATGCAGGATACGCTGGAGGCCATGGAAATCGGGCCGCTGTTCGCACTGTTCCTGCAGTGCATGGTCGTTCAGTTTACCATCAAGGCACTCAGTGTTGTGATTTTCGTCATTGTCTATGGACGAATGATCGAAATCTACCTGATGACCAGTATGGCACCGATTCCGTTCTCGACCTTCGGAAACCGGGAACAGAGCATGGTGGGACAGAACTATCTCAGGTCTCTGTTTGCTCTTGGCTTCCAGGGCTTTCTGATCATGATCTGTGTCGGCATCTATGCTGTGCTGATCCAGAGCGTCTCTATTTCGGATGATATTATCGGATCCATCTGGGGCATCCTCGGATACACGGTTCTGCTGTGCTTCACATTATTCAAGACCGGTGCTCTTGCGAAAAGCGTCTTCTCGGTACACTAAGGAAGGAGGTTCAGTAAATAGTGGCAGCTTATATTCCTGACCCTCGCGATCTTACGAGGGTCAAATCAAAAATCCTATTCAACCTGACAAAACGTCAGCTTCTCTGCTTTGGGGCGGGTGCACTTATCGGTGTCCCGTCTTTCTTTTTGCTCAAGGCAGGCGGCAATACCAGTATGGCATCCATCTGCATGATTATCATCATGCTGCCGTTCTTCTTCCTCGGTATGTATGAACGGGACGGCCAGCCGCTGGAAAAGATCGCAAAGCAGTTCATTCAGGCCAAGTTTGTAAGGCCGAAGGTCCGTCCTTATCAGACGAACAACTACTATGCCGTCCTGATTCGTCAGGCACAGGCAGAAATGGAGGTAAATCACATTGTTTACGGTGAAAAATCTGTTCCGAAAAAAAGAAAAAAGAAACCTGAACATGCCGAAGAATCTGACTAAGGCTCAGGCAAGGCAGGTTCAGGAGATTATCGACCGCGCAAGGCGTAATGACGGCATTCCCCGTACCGCGCAGCAGTCGATCCCGTTCCAGCGTATGTTCCCGGATGGCATCTGCCGTGTCAGCGACAAGTATTACACCAAGACCATCCAGTATCAGGACATCAACTATCAGCTGGCTCAGCAGGAGGACAAGACCGCGATCTTTGAAGAGTGGTGCTCCTTCCTGAATTTTTTCGACAGCTCCATCCACTTCGAGCTGTCTTTCATGAATATGGCGACGGATGCCGAAGTCTTTGAGAAGAACATTCGCATTCCGTACCGCAATGACAACTTCAACAATGTCCGCAGCGAGTACAGTCAGATGCTGAAGATGCAGCTCGCTCAGGGCAATAACGGTCTGACAAAGACCAAATATATCACCTTCGGCATTGAAGCCGAGTCCATGCGCGAGGCAAAGCCCCGCCTGGAGCATGTGCAGACCAACCTGATGAATAACTTCAAGCGCCTCGGCGTATCCGCCAGGGTGCTCAATGGCAAGGAACGTCTGCAGCTGATGCATGCCATGTTTCACATGGGCGATACTGACCGTTTTTACTTCGACTGGAGCTGGCTGGCAGGCTCCGGACTTTCCGTGAAGGACTTCATTGCTCCCACATCCTTTTCCTTCCCGGGCGGAAAGACCTTTACCATGGGCAGCCTTTACGGAGCCATGAGTTATCTGCAGATCACAGCATCGGATCTTTCCGACCAGCTTCTGAAGGATTTTCTGGATATGGAGTCCAGCGAGATCGTCACCATGCACATCCAGTCGGTAGACCAGACCACTGCCATCAAGCAGATCAAGCACACCATTACCGAGCTTGACCGCAGCAAGATTGAGGAGCAGAAAAAGGCAGTCCGTTCCGGTTACGACATGGACATTATCCCTTCCGACTTGGCCACCTACGGTAAGGATGCAAAGGCCCTTCTGAAGGAGCTGCAGTCCCAGAATGAGCGTATGTTTCTGATCACTTTCCTGATCATGAATACCGGCAGGACCCAGCAGGAGCTTGAGAACAACGTGTTTCAGGCATCCTCCATTGCTCAGAAGCACAACTGCAACCTTCGAAGACTGGATTTTCAGCAGGAGCAGGGTCTCATGAGCAGTCTCCCTCTTGCCAACAACCTGATTGAAATCCAGCGTGCTCTGACCACCAGCTCTACGGCGATCTTTATTCCTTTTACCACACAGGAGCTGTTCCAGAATGGCGATGAGGCCTTGTATTACGGTCTGAATGCCCTCTCCAACAACCTGATCATGGTGGATCGAAAGAAGCTGAAGAACCCGAACGGTCTGATCCTCGGTACGCCCGGTTCCGGCAAATCCTTCTCGGCAAAGCGTGAGATCACCAATGCCTTCCTGGTTACTGATGACGATGTTATCATCTGCGATCCGGAGGCTGAGTACACGGCACTGGTCAACTGTCTGGAGGGCCAGGTTATCAAAATCAGTCCGACCAGCACCCACTATATCAACCCCATGGATATCAATGAGTCCTACTCCGAGGATGATAATCCGCTGGCTCTGAAGGCGGACTTCATTCTTTCCCTCTGCGAGCTGATCGTTGGCGGTAAGGAAGGTCTGCAGCCCATTGAAAAGACGGTGATTGACCGTTGTGTGCATCAGATCTATCAGCACTACTTCGAGGATCCGAAGCCGGAAAACATGCCGCTTCTGGAGGATCTCTACAATGCGCTCTTACAGCAGGAGGAAAAGGAAGCCCATCGTGTGGCAACCGCGCTCGAAATCTATGTCAAGGGCTCTCTGAACCTTTTCAACCACAGAACCAACGTCGATATCCGGAACCGTTTCGTCTGCTATGACATTAAGGAGCTGGGCAAGCAGCTGAAAAAGCTGGGCATGTTGATCGTTCAGGATCAGGTCTGGGGCCGCGTCACGGCCAACCGTTCTGCCGGTAAGACGACCCGCTACTATATGGACGAGTTCCACCTTCTTCTGAAGGAGGAGCAGACCGCTTCCTATTCCGTTGAAATCTGGAAGCGTTTCCGTAAATGGGGCGGCATTCCCACCGGTATCACGCAGAACGTAAAGGATCTGCTTTCCAGCCGCGAGGTGGAGAACATCTTCGAAAACTCAGACTTCGTGTATATGCTGAACCAGGCTGCCGGTGACCGCCAGATTCTGGCGCAGCAGCTGAATATTTCTCCCCATCAGCTTTCCTATGTGACCCACTCCGGCGAAGGCGAAGGTCTCCTGTTCTACGGTAATGTCATCCTGCCCTTCGTGGATCATTTCCCGACGGATCTGGAGCTCTACCGCATCATGACCACAAAGCTGTCCGAGGTGGCAGAAGCAAAGGCGGTGTGATATGGCAAAGAAAGCGACCAGGCTCCAGTTCACAGAGGACGAGCTTGCAAATCCCAGGGTCAAAAAGGCAGCGTCCAAAGCAGAACGGGCAGCGGACAAAGCGGACCGAGCGGCAGCTAAAACGCCGAAGAAGAGAAAGCTGAAGCTGGATGAAAATAAGGCAGCCGGACGAAAGGCGCACCTCACCTTTGAAAAGCAGGAGATCCCTGTCGGTGAACTGACCGGCAGGGGCAACCGCTTCACCAGATCGGCGGTTCATTCCACGGCTGCAGCCGCATCCGGAACGATTCACGGACAGATTTCTGCCAATAACCAGGACGATAATACGGCAGTCCAGGCTGTCGATACCTCTGCAGAAGCCGCTGAGGTCAGTGCACATGCCATGGATCATGCGGTCTACAGTAAGAAGCTGAAGTCCTATGAAAAGGCGGAACATCTGCAGACCAAATCCGATGCCGCCAATGTGGAAGCTATCTATCAGCAGCGTAAGGCGGAGCATCCGGAGGAATTCTCCAACCCGGTATCCCGCTGGCAGCAGAAAAAGGCGATTCAAAAAGAATATGCGGCAGCCAGACGAGCCGAAGAAGCAGCGGCAAATACGGGCGCTGCAGCCAAGGAAGGCGCTGCCGGGGTAAAGACCCTTGGGCAGAGGCTTGTTGACTTCAAGGACAAGGCCTTTGAGTATGTGGCCGAGCATCCGCAGGTGTTTCTGGCTATTGGAGCATTAGCGGTTCTGATCATGATCGTCTCGTCATCGCTGTCTTCCTGCTCTGCTTTCCTTCCGGGAGGTTCCGGAGCCATTGTGGCAACCACGTTTACCGCAGAGGATGAAGATATCATCGGTGCAAACAACGACTACAAGGCGCTGGAAGCAGAGCTGCAGCGGAAGGTCAATAACATCGAATCCACCTATCCCGGCTATGACGAATACAACTACTATCTGGATGAGATCGGCCATGACCCCTATCAGCTGGCAGCCTATCTGACGGTTCAATTCGAGGATTTTACGAGAAGCGAGGTTCAGTCCACTTTACGTTCCCTCTTTGATCGTCAGTATGAACTGAAGATTGAGGAAGAGGTCGAAATCCGATACCGGACAGAGACCAGAACAGGTACCACCACTTCCACGGACCCGGAGACCGGCGAAGTAACGGAAGAGGAATACGAATATGAGGTTGAGGTTCCTTATGAGTACTACATCCTCAATGTCACACTGACCAATAAGAACCTGGGACATGTGATCACAGAGTCCGGCGGCATGAATGAGGATCAGGCGGAGCGCTATGCTATCCTGCTTCAGACCAAGGGCAATAAGGAATATCTTTTCGCGGATGATCCTTACGTCACGACCAGCAGTGAGTATCTGAAATACGACATTCCGGGTGAAGCGCTGACGGATGAGCGATTTGCCAACATGATCCGTGAAGCGGAGGAATACCTGGGCTATCCCTATGTCTGGGGTGGTTCTTCCCCTTCCACCAGCTTTGACTGCTCCGGTTTTGTTTCATGGGTAATCAATCACTGCGGAAATGGTTGGAACGTGGGGCGACTGACGGCAAGCGGTTTGATGAATCACTGCTCCATTATCCGGCCAAGTGAGGCAAAGCCCGGTGACCTGATTTTCTTCCAGGGAACCTACAACACATCGGGGGCCAGCCATGTCGGTATCTATGTCGGCAACGGCATGATGATCCACTGCGGAAACCCGATTTCCTATGCATCTATCAACACGTCCTACTGGCAGCAGCACTTCTACTGTTATGGACGAATTCCTGATTAAAGGAGGCAACGCAATTGACAAAGCTTGAAAAGATCGGCGCTGATCTGAAGCGTGCCCGCATAAAGCAGGCTGAATGGAATCAGCGCGTGAAGGATCTGGAGAACCGCTATCGCGAGGAGGAAAACAGTGTGATTCATTCCATGGTTCACGCTGCCAATCTGACTCCGGAGCAGCTTGCCCAGATTATCGAACTGGCAGCCAAAGGAGCTGTCGGTGTTTATCCGGAACAGGCCGATGTGCCTGAAATCAATAACGAGGAGGACAGAGAAAATGAGTATTAAGAGAATGATGGCAGGACTCATGGCAGGCATCCTGATGATGGGAACCCTTTCCACGACCTGCTTTGCAGCTGCAGCAGATAGCGACAGCACAGAAAAGAAGCCCGAGGTAATCTCAGAAAATGCGACTACTACCTCTGATGTGGCTGACACGAAGGAAACGGAGGAGGAAAAGCTCCCTTACGATGTGAGCGTTGATGAGGACGGCAATTACACCTTCTCCTTCGGTGACTGGGAATGGTCCACCGAAGACATGGAAACGGATGGAACCGATGCAACGGTCAATAACAAGGTCAGAAGTTATCTGAACCTTCGCTCCGGTTCCGGCACGGAATATGAGATCGTTGGCCATTTGCTTCCCGGCGAAAAGGTTCAGGTGATCAGCGAGGATGGCGACTGGTATCAGGTTGTGATTCCCGAGAGAACCGGCTATGTGTACAAGGACTATGTGGACATGCTGAAAAAGGAAGAGGAAAGTGGAACCATTGATGAAGAATTCCTGGCAATGCTGCTTTATCTCATGATGAGCAGCATGAATCAGACGGACACTTCTCTTCCTCTTACTCCTGACGGCAACCTGACACTGGTTGATGATATCGGGCCCTCCACCGGGGCAGGTCAGCAGTTCATTACCATGGTTACTAAATCCGGCAACTACTTCTATCTGATCATCGACCGCAATGACAAGGGCGAAGAGAACGTACATCTCCTGAACCTGGTAGACGAGGCTGACCTCTTTGCGCTCATGGATGAGGAGCAGGTAAAGGCTTTCCAGACGGCACAGGATGCCGCTAATGCCGAGGAAAAGGAACCTGCTGTTACTCCGTCTGCACCTGATGAAGATGCAGAGGCAGAAAAGCAGGAGCCTCAGGTGACGGAAAAGAAGCCGGTGAACATGCTGCCTATCGTTGGCGTGATTGCCGTCCTGCTTGCTTGCGGAGGCGGTTACTTTATGATGCAGACGAAAAAGAAAAAGGCCTCTGAACAGAGACCCGATCCGGATGCGGATTATACCGAGGATGACGAGGAAGAGTACGAGATTCCGGAAGATGATGAGGAAGAAATCATCGAGGATGATGCAGATTTCGAGGTTGATCCGGAGGATCCTGAAGAGTAAGCAGTGTGCTTGCTTGGGGCGGCGTAAGCTGCCCTTTACATAGAGAGCAGGTGCACAGAATATCGAGCACCTCGTTGCGCTTTTGCGAAAATAAATTGACATCCTTCGTTTGTCGGAATATGATAGAAATATATAGATTTTGGCAAAATATTCTAAAGGATATGACGCAAAGCTACAGGGCCTGTAAAATGGCAGCCAGCTGCAATTCGGATTGACGACATTGCTGATTTCTATATCTGCAGTGTCTTTTTATTTATTGGAGAGCAAGTATGATCGAAGGATACATGAGCATAAAAGAAGCTTCAGAACTGTGGAATGTAACTCCTCGGCGAATTCAAGCATACTGCATGGAGGGACGTATTGAGGGTGCAGCAAAGTTAGGAAGAGAATGGGCAATACCGACAAGTGCGGAAAAGCCGGGAGATAAAAGAGTGAATACCGGTGCGTATCGTAACTGGAGGAAAAATGAAGCAAAAGAAAATGGAGCAAGTCATGAAGATAAAGAAACCGGAACTTCCCAATATTATTGATGGTGTGTGTTCAATGATACAAAGTTTATCTGCAAGCTAGAATATGAATTCTTGAATAGCGGGTTAAACAAGCTGTATGAAGAAAGATATTCACAGATTGCAGAGTATTTCGACGAATAATGGTCCAGATAAGCATTCGCGAAAATTTCATCTTCTACATTGAATGAATCACATTCAAACACGTTTTAGGAGGAAGAACAATGGAAGAGAAACAAACAATGGAAGAAAAGAAAAAACCTACGATGAGTGGTAAGACATTGAAGCTGCTATTGGCAATTCTACTTGTTGTCATCGTAATAGCTGTTGTTTTGGTCGGCACAAAAGTTGCAAGTAGAAAATCAGAACCTGAGATTATCAGCAAATCAACACTCGAAAGAATCATTAATGTGAGTGATCTTTCTACTTTTGAAGCGGTTTATAATGGCGTTGCAAAAGTTATGAATGAGAAGAAGCCAGAAAATGTTGACTACTATGTTTCTTATAACGCTAAGGTGAAGGCCGGACTGGATTTCGAAAAAATTGATTTAGAAATCGATAGGGAAGAAAAGATTATTACTGTCAAATTACCTGAAATCAAGATTACAGATGTAAATGTTGATATTACTTCGTTGGATTACATATTCACGAATGATAAAGCCAACACAGAGACCGTGTCTGCTCAGGCATATAAGAAATGTATAGAGGATGTCACAAACGAAAGTTCTAATGAGGATGCTATTTATACGCTTGCAGAACAAAATGCGCACAATATCATAGAGGCATTGATTAAGCCTTTCGTCGAGCAGTTGGATGAAGAATACCAGCTGGTAATCAAGTAAGGAGGGGATGAAAATGAAGAAGATAATCTGCACGATAATTGCGAGCATTATGTGTCTTTCTTGCGTGGCTTGTTCTTCTGGTGAACAGGCAAAGGAAATTACCCCTCAGGCTTCTCAGATGAAGTCTATTTGTGAATTGGCAACAATGGATTGCTATTATCATAATGTCGCTAAGTACTCTAAAGAGGATGCATCAGGAGCTTTGTGGTGGAAAAAGGATAGAAAATTCTGGGTGGAGTACGCAGGTGTGGTTACCATTGGAATTGATACTACGCTTGTTAATATTGAAGTCAACGATGATAATGTTACCATCACAATTCCGCCCGCAAAGGTTTTAGGTTGCAAGGTTGATGAGGCAACACTAAATGATGATTCTTTCATCATTGCCAAGGATTCTGCCAAAGTGGAGGCACAACACCAGACTGAGGCATATAAGGAAGCTCAATCTAAAATGCAGGAAGAAGCAAGTAGTGACACTGTATTGCTTGCAAGTGCACAGCAAAGGGCGCAAAAGTTATTAGAGGATTACGTTAATAATATCGGAAACTGCGTTGGAAAAACATACAAGATAGAATGGATTTACCTAGATAACGCAGAGAAACTCCAAAACACAAATACTGAAACACCATAACTTCTTACATACCCCTCCCTTCCTCACCGGATCGGAGGGGTAATTCTATGTAAGGAGGTACCCCACAATGAAACTCGTACTTGCCGAGAAACCCTCGGTTGCCCAGTCCCTGGCCAAGGTTCTGGGTGCAAACAAACGATGCGACGGTTATCTGGAAGGCAATAGCTATATCGTCAGCTGGTGCGTTGGGCATTTGGTAGAGCTCTCGCCGCCGGAGGCCTACGATGAGACCTATGCCAAATGGCGGCTTTCAGACCTTCCTATTTTGCCAGCCACCTGGAAGTATCAGGTCTCAGCTTCCACTAGGAAGCAGTTCGGTATCCTGAAAAAACTGATGAAGCGTGATGATGTCGAAAGCCTTGTCTGCGCAACAGATGCCGGACGCGAGGGTGAACTTATTTTCCGTCTGGTCTATCATCAGGCGGGCTGCAGGAAGCCTTTCGAAAGGCTCTGGATTTCCAGCATGGAGGATCAGGCTATCAAGGATGGATTTGCTCACCTGGAACCGTCAACCAAATATGATGCTTTGTATGAAGCAGCCCTTTGCCGGGAGCGTGCCGACTGGATCGTCGGAATGAACGCCACCCGGCTTTTTTCATGCCTGTATCACCAGACGCTGAACATTGGTCGCGTAATGACACCGACTCTGGCAATGGTCGTTATGCGTGATGCTGATATCGCCGCCTTCAAGTCGAAGCCCTTCTACACCGTGCAGCTTGGGCTGAACGGTATCACCGCAGCCAGCAGGCGTTTTGATGAAAAAGGTGATGCACAGCAGCTGCTTGCCACATGTAAGGAGACCATGAAAGCCGTGATCAAGTCCATGGAGCGAAAGGAGAAACCAGAGCGAGCCCCGCTTCTCTATGATCTGACCAGCCTGCAGCGCGATGCCAACCGCATCCTCGGTTTTACAGCACAGCAGACGCTGGACTACACCCAGGCGCTTTATGAAATGAAGTTGGTAACCTATCCCCGTACCGACAGCAGGTATCTGACGGATGACATGAAGCCGATGCTGCCTTCCCTCATTTCTCAGGTGGCGGAGAAAATCGGTGTTGATGCATCCGCATTGAAATTTGACGAAAAACCCGAAATCTCTGTAGATGTTATGTGTGATAGCCGGAAGGTCAGCGATCACCACGCCATCATTCCAACCAAAACCATGTGCGCCACTGATTTTGCTGAGCTTCCCTCCGGCGAGAAGGCTATCCTTCAGCTGATTGCGGTCAGGCTGCTTTGCGCCGCAGCTCCCGACCATCGCTATGCGGAGGATACCATTGTCCTGACCTGCGGCGGCGAAGAGTTTTCGAAAAAGATCAAGACGGTCCTCTTTGGGGGCTGGAAAGATATCTGGCAGAGGTTCTATCAGGTGAAGGATAAGGAAAAGGAAGCCTATACCGGCCCGACCCTTTCGCCGGATGCAATCGTTTCTTTATCCCAGGCAGAAATCAAAGAAGGAAAAACAACTGCGCCGAAGCGATTCACTGAGGACACCCTCCTCTCTGCCATGGAGACCGCCGGTGCCGTGGATGTTCCGGAAGACGCTGAACGAAAAGGCCTTGGTACCCCTGCCACTCGAGCAGGCACAATTGAAAAGCTGGTTCAGAAAGGCTTCATGGAGCGAAAAGGTGATAAGAAAACACGTTATCTTGCTTCCACCGATAAGGGCAATTCTCTGATCACGGTCATGCCGGAGCAGATTCAGTCTGCTTCTATGACGGCAGATTGGGAGCAAAAGCTTCTCCGGATGGAGCATGGCGATTATGAGGCCCAGGACTTCATGCGGGAGATCACCGACATGATTTCCGGGCTGGTTCAAAACTACGAGGCTGTGAAAGGAGCAGAAACACTTATGTCAGATCACAAACGAGTCGGAGCCTGCCCCTGCTGTCAGGCAGACGTGCTGGAAAAACAGAAGGGCTGGTTCTGCAGCAACAAGGAATGTCGCTTTGTTCTCTGGAAGGATAATGCCTTTTTCAAGAGCATTGGAAAGCACCTCTCCTCCGGCATGGTTGAGAAGCTGCTTTCGGATGGACGGATTCGCCTGAAGGACTGCAAGAGTCAGAAATCCGGAAAAAACTACAATGCCACTTTGCTTCTCTCCACGGAAGAGAACGGGCGGGCCAACTTTCATCTGGAATTTGAAAACAGCCGCAGCGGCACCAAGGGAGGTGGAGCAAAATGATCTCCGATAAGAAGGAAGCACTGTATCTGATAGACAACGAGTCCTATCTGCATTTGAAGGAAATGGAGGCGGGATTTGCCTATGAAGCCTTTGATAAGTCTACCGGCGCTGCTCAGTACACCGGCCTGATCACCTATGAGGATATGCTGGAGAATCCGATTCGAAATCCTCTTGCCTGTGCCAGAGTGATGGCTATTCAGGAGATCGGCTTCAAGGGTGAAGTGGTTTCCGGAGTTGCTCTTCGCACTCTGGATCAGATTAAGGACGCCAGGCGAGCCTATCGAAAGGCGCACCGGGAGGATCCTCATGATCACAGTATCCGCTTTATCACCAGCAATTACGATGAATTGTTCCGCATCCCTGACGGCGGGAATGTAAAGATCGATTATCCGGACCGAAGCTTCATCGCGCCCTGTGAGTACATCGATGATTACCACACCCGGATCGGCGGTGAGGTTTACCACATCTGTCAGTTTGCTGAGATTCTGGAACGGGGCGACGGAAAAGCCAGCCCTGAACCGGAACTACTGAAGGATCAGGCCGCATGGCAGGTTGGCCACAAGGAGTATCTCTCCATCCACGCCACTGATGACGGGTGGGACTACTCAATCTACGACAAAAGCTTTGCTAAAGTAGATGGCGGTCAGATCGATCTGGAAAGCATCACGATTCAGGAATGCAGAGATATGATCCTGCAGAATCTCGGCTGGCAGCATAAAAACTTTTCTGAGATGGATTATGACATGGTTGAAGATCGGGCAGCTGATGTCGCAGAGAAAAAACTGAACTCTGTACTGGAGCAGCTTCATGAAAAACGCATGGCGAATGGTGACAGGGCGTCGGATGCGGATGCCCGCCCCAAGCCCGTTTCTGAAAAGAAGAAGTCGGAGGAATGCTTATGAGCACAGAACAGAAAACCTACCCTTCGCAATTTGAGAAGGTAAAGGCAATCACGGATCAGCTGGAGGCCGGAATACAGGCACTTTTTGAAAGCGACAAATTCAAGCAGTATCTGAAGACGCTTTCCAAGTTCCATGATTATTCCCTGAATAATACGATCCTGATCGCCATGCAGAAACCGGATGCCACACTGGTAGCCGGATACACCGCCTGGCAGAAGCAGTTTGGGCGTCAGGTGCAGAAAGGCGAAAACGGCATTCGCATTCTTGCCCCTACTCCCTACAAAAAGAGAATGGAGGTTGAGAAAACCGATCCTGTCACCGGCGAGATCCTTACAAATCCGGATGGGACCAGTGTAAAGGAAACGAAGGAAGTCCTGATGCCTGCGTTCAAGGTGGTCAACGTTTTCGATGTCAGTCAGACTGACGGAAAGCCGTTACCCACTCTCGGTGTAAATGAGCTGACCGGCGATGTGGCGCAGTATGAAATGTTCTTCGAAGCCTTGAAGAAGGCCTGCCCGGTACCGATGGGTTTTGAACAGATCGCAGGCGGAGCAAAGGGATATTTCCACACCGTCGAGAACCGCATCGCCATTCAGGAAGGCATGAGCCAGGTGCAGACTGTGAAAACAGCGATCCACGAAATGACCCACCAGAAGCTTCACTCCGTTGACCCCACAATCAAGGTGGATCCTCTGGAACCGAAGCTTACCAGAAATCATAAGGAGGTGGAGGCCGAATCGGTGGCCTTTACCGTATGTCAGCATTACGGAATTGATACCGGAGACTACAGCTTTGCCTATGTGGCAGGCTGGTCCCATGGGAAAGAAACTCCGGAGCTGAAGGCCTCCCTGGATAAGATCCGTAAGACTGCTTCTGAGATGATCACGGAAATCGATGAGCATCTGGCGGTACTGCAGAAGGAATATGCCTGGGCTCACCTGACAGCAGATGATGTGAAGAACATCGAATGTATCGACTCAGAGTATATGCCGCATTCCCGTATGGCGGAGCATACCTTTTCCTGTGAAATCGTTGGTGAACCGATGACGCTGAAGCTTACAGTGTCCCAGCACGAGGACGGTGAAGGCTTTACCATTCATTCTGAGGGAAAAGATGTCTGGGACACCATGCCGGAGAGTGAACTCCGGAAGTTGGAACCGGTTCTGACATCGATGGCTGAGCTTCACTACTGGACATCTCAAGTTGAAAAAGCAGAGACTGCGGAAGCTGTGAAAGAAGTTACTTTCGGATTTATGGAGACGGAAAACCTTGGCCTATCACAAGAGCAGTGCCAGAAATTCTGGGAGGCTGTGGAGCAGAAAGAAGCCACTCTATCCCCTCCCTCCGCTCTGGCGGATCTGCAGGCAAAGAAAGAAAAATCTGAAAAGGAGAAGTCTTCAAAACCGAAAACAAAGACTGCTCGGAAGAAACAAAAGAAACAGAAAAAGGAGGAATCGCGATGATGTTTACCGTAGAAGAAATGAATCTTATTCAGGCGATGAATCACACTTGTCGAAGAATGGCGATTTTCGACATAAAAACCAGTATCCCAAATATCGAGGACAGTGACCTGAAGGAACTCTGTGAGAAGACGCTGAAGAAAATGTCGGCCATGACTGACGCAGATTTTGCTGCTATTGACTTTACCGTGTATGAGGAGGACGAGGGAAATGAGTGATTGGCATGATGAATTCACTGAGCCCATGCATGATACTCCGGCAGATAAGGATCCGCTGATTGCAGCGATGGAGGCAGCCGGTTATACCTATGACGGACTTGAAAGCACCAACGATAATCTCCGTTTCTTTGGCGAAGGCGGTCAGGTCATTACCATGGGCGGCTGGCATGAATGCGAGGAATGGCTGAATGGTGTTGTCTTCGACGATCCCCAGGTGATGAACCGTGTGGAGATCATTCTTCATCCGGAACGGTTTCCGGAAAGAGATCCCGGAAGAGCTGCCCTTCGCGCTGTGGAAGACGCAGTGGAGCAGAACGATAACAGCTTCGACGGCATCATCAATAACCTTCCGGAACCGGATCCAACGCTTCAGGCGTGCAAATGTGCCGATGAGGAGGCAAAGCAGTCTGTGCTTGCAAAGCTGAAGGAGCAGCAGCTGCATGAACCGCCTCACAGACCTGAGCGTCCTTTTATTTTCTGTGGTCCGGAGGAAAGAGTTCGTGAGTAAAAATAAACATCAGGAGGTACCCCATGCAGGCAAGAGATAAATGGGTCCACTTCGTAATGTCTCAGGAAGAACTGGAGCGCATGCAGCAAAAGATGGATGAACTGGGTATCCGCAACAAGAGCTCCTACCTTCGAAAGATGGCGCTGGACGGCTACTGCGTCAACCTGGAACTGGATGATGTAAAGGAAATGGTCTCCCTTCTTCGATACTGCAGCAACAATCTGAATCAGTATGCAAAACGAGCCAATGAGACCGGCTCTATCTATGCGGAGGACATTCAGGATCTGCAGAACAGGCAGAATGAAATCTGGGAAATTGCGAAAGAGATTCTGGCAAGACTGGCGACGATCCAGTAAAGAAACGGTGTGGCAGATTGCTGTCACACCGGATACATAGGAAGCACCGGAGCGCGGCGTTGACATCCTTGACTTCGGAAAAATCACTTTATAGACTATACTCAAAAAAACAAAGGAGGACTCGTTTATGTGGCTGATCAAACTCCCTTTTCGAATACTCGCGCTGCCGATCATGGCAATTGTTGCCGTACTCTCTATCTTCTACTCCCTCGCCTTGAACCTTTCGGCGATGGTCGCCGGACTGGTGTATCTGGTATTAGGCGTCTGCATTGTGATGCTTCTTTTTCAGCATGCCTGGATCTATGCGGCGCTCCTATTTGGATTTGCCGTTCTGGTTTTCCTGGCAATCATGTTTGCTGAGGCAGTCTCTCTCGGGCTGGAAGCATTGACCGGGAAATTGTCGAAATTTATCTTTTCATGACGAATCATAACTTAACGGACCTGAGGAATTGATACGCCTCAGGTCTTTTCATTTGCACAAATTTGAGAAAGGAGCGGATGCCCATGGCAGCAACAAGACTGATACCCATGCATGTGAATAAAGGAAAAACACTTGCCCAGAGTCTGGGCGACAGAACGGATTATGCGAAGAATCCGGAGAAGACGGACAAGGGTGAACTGGTCACCGGATATCAGTGCGATCCCATGACCGTGGATGAAGAGTTCATGCTGTCCAAGCGCCAGTATGAGCAGATCACCGGCCGCCGCCAGAGGCATGAAGTGATTGCTTATCAGATCCGTCAGTCCTTCAAGCCCGGCGAGATCACACCGGAGGAAGCGAACCGATTGGGACAGGAACTGGCTCTCCGTTTTACCAAAGGCAAGTATGCCTTCATAGTAGCAACTCATACCGATCGAGCCCATGTCCATAATCACATCGTCTTCAATTCCACTTCCATTGACGGAACCAGGAAGTTCAAAAACTTCTGGCTATCCAGCATTGCTCTACAGAGAGTCAGTGATCTGGTCTGCCTGGAAAACGGCCTATCCGTTATTACTCCGAAGCCATACAGGGAGCGTGCAAAACGAACAGACTACCCTCGCAGAGTAAAATACAGAGATGTACTTTGTGAGGATATCGATGCTGTTCTGCAGAAGAAGCCGGAGTCCTTCGAAGCATTTCTGCAGGAGCTGAAAGCACTGGATTATGAGATAAAGTGCGGAAAGCATATCTCCGTCAAAGGGAAAAATCAGGCCCGCTTCATCCGCCTGTCCTCTTTGGAGGAAGGCTATACCGAGGCGGAGCTGCGAGCTCATTTCCTCGGACAGCAGGAACACAAACCGAGAGAAAAACGCAACTACCACACAGATGTCCGCCCCTTTAATCTTGTCATTGATATCCAGAGCAAATTGAAATCGAAGGGGGTCGGATATCAACGCTGGGCATCGGTTTATAACCTGAAACAGATGTCTAAGACGCTGTTGTTCCTGCGGGATCATAAGATTGAAAATATGGAGCAACTGAACCAGCTTGTGCAGCAGCAGACGGCCAAAAGGGACGCCCTGCTCTCCTCTATTCAGCAATCGGAAAAACGCTTGGCGGAGATCGGTACTCTGAAAAAGCATATCATCAACTATTCCAAAACGCGGGCCACTTATGAGGAGTACCGCAAAGCCGGTTACAGCAAAAAGTTTCTGGAGGCACATCGGGAAGAGATTACGATTCATAAAGCTGCAAAGGCGGCTTTCGATGAATTGGGCGTAAGGAGGCTTCCAAGAGTAAAGGATCTCAGTATTGAATATGCTGAGGTGCTGGCAGCAAAAAAGCAGACCTATGCCGAATACAGACTGGCGAAAAGTGATGCCCAGGAGCTTCTGATTGCCCAGCAGAATATCGCTTCTCTCTACGATGCAGAGCGCAAGGAAGAAGAGCAGAAACGCCGGAAGGATGGACAAAGTCATTAAGTCTGGCAAATCAAAAGGTCTGGGTAACAGTCATGGTACTGCTACTCAGACCTTGCTTTTTTAGTGTTTCGAAGAAACGCGCAGCCATCACAAAGTGATGATCGATAAGGGTTTGGGAATATCCCAACAAGCAAGTTGTCCCGTTTCGGGATAACGTCGTTTTCGCAGGACTTGGCCAAGGAAACATTGCTTGCAAATTAGTGAGGTGCGTAAAATATTGGGCAACAGGGGCCTTTAAAAGGATTGATTTTCCGCGAGGTTTGGAGTACAATTGTTTTGTCGAATTATAACAACTTCTCGAATCAGAATGGAGAATTGTATGGGTTATTTATCAATTAGACAAACCTCTGAAAAATGGAACATTTCTGCAAGATGGATTAACGATCTTTGTAAAGCAGGAAGAATACCTGGCGCAATGAAAATAGGTTCTTATTGGGCAATTCCTGAAGATGCAGAGCGACCAAAGGATGCAAGAATAAAAAATGGAAACTACGTTAAAAGTGCATCCAAAACATCTCCATAAATTGTTAAGAGCAAAACGATACTATGTTACTTTGCATGTTATGAGGTTCTACTATGAATACAATAAATTTACCACCTTATGCTCCAACGCTGATAGAATCCACTCGTGCAATTGGATATTCACTCGAGGCTGCGGTTGCTGACATTGTTGATAATAGTATTGCTGCCAGTGCACGCAATGTAGATATTTTCTTTTTTCCTATAGATGGTGCATATATTGCCATTCTAGATGACGGATTGGGAATGAATACGGATGAACTGAATTGTGCCATGCAATATGGAAGTAAAAATCCGACCGCGGTAAGAGACGAAAAAGACTTAGGTCGATTTGGTTTGGGATTAAAAACAGCATCCCTATCCCAATGCAGATGCCTAACTGTTATTACCAAACAAGGGAATTTTATTGAAGGGCGCAGATGGGATCTCGATCACGTTGCAAAAGCTGAATCCTGGTCTTTGTTGGTATTAGGAGAAAAGGAAATCAATGAAGCACCTCAAATAGAGGTTTTAAGAAGCTACCAATCTGGCACACTTGTAATCTGGCAAAATCTTGATCGTCTAAAGGCAGGTGAAATCAACTTTGAACAGGCATTAGGACGAAAGATTGATGCGGTAAGAGAACATCTTGCATTGGTATATCATAGATATCTCTCAGGCGAGAAAGGCCTGACAAAACTCAAACTGAATATTAATGGAAACAAAGTGCGTCCGAAAGATCCGTTTTTGACAGGGAAAAGCAATCAGCCAATGGACGATGAAATACTCATCGTGCGTGGGCAAAAGATTGTGGTACGACCATACATATTGCCGCATACATCGAAACTATCTAAGGAAGAAATCGATGCCTTAGGAGGGAAAGAAGGATTGCGCGCTCATCAGGGATTCTACGTATATCGAAACAAGAGACTTCTTGTTTGGGGAGATTGGTTTAGAATGATGAGAAAAGGCGATCTTTCCAAATTGGCGAGAATTCAGGTTGATATTCCCAATACGTTAGACGACTTGTGGACCCTGGACATAAAAAAGTCTGCGGCTATCCCTCCGGCAGAAGTTCGAGCAAATTTAAAAAATATAATTGCAAAGCTCGCTGACCACAGCAAGCGAACATGGACATATCGAGGGAAAAAAGAAACCTCTGATGACATTTCTCATGTGTGGAACCGGCTTAAAACACGAAATGGCGGCTACGTATATGAAATCAACAAAGAAAACCCTGTGCTGGCGCGGTTGCTGAGTACATACCCTGAAGCAAAAAGAGATATTGAAGTTTTGCTGCGTCAAATAGAGGCAGGACTTCCGTTAAATTCTTTGTACCTTGATCTTTCAAACGATGAAAAAATTGAGAATGAAGAAGAGCTTCAGCTTAAGGAATTACTCCAAATGGTAAAGCAAATACTCCAGACGACTGACGAAACGCTGAAGAAAACTATGGTTGAAACACTCGTTAGCAGTGAACCATTTAGTTTGTACGCTGATGAAATTCGATCCGCCTATGAGGAGGGGAAAATATAATGACTCAGAACATGGAAATAGTATTTCAACAAATAAGACAGATTGTTGAAACAAAATACGGCTCAAAACTTCCAACAGAGGATCAGATTTATGCAGAGGCTGATCAGCTTCGTGCAGTTTTTGCTCCAATCTATCCATTGACAGATGACGAATATGAGAGCATTAAGAAACAGCTCCCAGAACATATTATACATAGCATTGGTTATGCAGATACCTTGAGAAGCCGTGACAGCGAGCACCAGGTCGGCTGGTACCTTTCTAATGAAAATGATGGTTATTTTTGGAATAGGTTTCGTACATATCTGAATAAGAAATGGTCGGTGTCAGTTGTTGATCGTCTTCATAAAACTACTGATGACATAATGGATGATTTGGGAGATCCCAAATCTGAGGCACCTTTCCAAAGAAGAGGATTGTTATTAGGTGATGTTCAGTCGGGAAAAACGGCAACTTATACTGCCATCTGCAATAAGGCATCTGACGCAGGTTATCGGGTAATAATTGTATTAGCAGGCATGATGGAAAACCTGCGAATTCAGACGCAGGAACGACTTGATGCAGAATTCGTTGGCCTGGACAGCAAGTATACTTTGGATAAAAAGGCAGACAGCTCAATGCGCAACAAACCGGTAGGAGTTGGCCTTATTCCGCCGTTTAATGTTGACCGAAGGATTACAAGGTTCACTTCTGTGAGCACAGATTTCAAGGCAAGTGTAATTAAATCAAATGGGTTAAATCTCAATGATTTGAAGGGAACTGCTCTGTTTGTAGTAAAGAAGAACAAGAGTGTTTTAAATAATCTGTATGCCTGGTTGACAAAAGACGAAGACGTATTAAATCTTCCGTTACTATTAATAGATGATGAAGCTGATAATGCTTCTGTAAATACAAGTTCAGAAGATCATGATCCGACTGCAATTAATGCTGCGATAAATAAAATATTACGGGCATTTAAGCAAGCAACTTATCTAGGAATTACAGCAACTCCGTTTGCTAATATTTTCATTGATCCCAACATGAACGATGATGGTGCGGCTAAGGATTTGTTTCCAAGACATTTTTTAACGTTGCTTCCAACTCCCGATAATTATATTGGAGCTGATAAGATATTCGGCAACGGTTCTGAGGACGATTGGGATGTACGAACGAGCGGTCAATATGAGAGTTCTCTGATTCCTATCCTCAACGATGAGCAAGACCATTTCTTTTACTTTAAACATAAAAAGGACATTGCAGATTCTCTTTCGGACCTGCCGCCATCAATGATGGAGGCAATTAGGTACTTTGTTATCGCAACAGCGATTTCTGATATCCGATATGATACTAAAGAGCATCGATCGATGATGATCAACGTCAGTCGTTTTACTTCTGTGCAAAATGCGACAGCAGATTTAGTTAAAGAATATGTTCATCAACTTGCATCGGATATAGAGAATTATCATGCTCTTCCTATGGAGCAGGCATTGAGAATTGGCAATATCTCAAGGCTTTTCGAAACATGGAAAAAGTATGACCTTGAGAGAATAGCTGGAAAAACGTGGGGCAATGTTTTTAGAAATCATTTGTGTAAAGCTGTAAAAAGAATCGAGGTTCGGTCTGTAAACCAAGATAATGGAGCAAAGAGTCTGGATTACTATAACTATAAAAATATAGGTATGCGCGTAATTGCAGTAGGTGGAAACAGTTTGTCACGTGGACTCACTTTAGAAGGACTAACTGTAAGTTATTTCTATCGCAATACAATGATGTATGATACTCTTCTTCAAATGGGAAGATGGTTCGGTTATAGGAGCAACTATGACGATCTTTTCAAAATCTGGATTGGTGAAGATGCAATCGGATGGTACTCGTATATTACAGATGCTTTTAATGAGCTTAAAGGTGAACTTCGGAGAATGGCACGACAGAATCTTACTCCTGAAGAGTTCGGCTTAAAGGTACGTCAGGATCCGGGATCACTTATTGTAACAGCGCGAAACAAGATGAGAACAGGAACCGTTGTTACAGTTCCTGTCACGGTGTCTGGTCGCATGATAGAAACTCCTAGACTATGGCGAGAGCCGAACGTTATTTCTGCAAACAATGATTTGTGCACAGATATGATTGACCGTATCAATAGCATGAGCGGAGTTGTTAGAGAGTATGACGAGTATGTTCATGCGTACATATGGAAAAATGTGCCTAAGTCAGAAATTGTAGATTTAGTAAGCAGATATAAATCCCATCCGTGGAATTTGAATTTCCAAGCAGCGGCGTTGTCGGAGTTCATTGACAGTGAAGACGGCCTGGAATACTGGGATGTGGCAATTCCGGTGGGATCTGTGGAAGAAGAAAAAACAATATTACTTTCTGATGGTACTGTGTTGTTTCTTCATGGCGAAGCCAGAAAAATTTCCAAAGACAGTACTGTTGATAAGATGCTTCGTGTAAATGAACGACACGTTCGTGTGGGTGCAGGAGGCTGTACAAAAATCGGATTAGACAAGGAGCGAATTAAGGTTCTTCGAAAGGCCGCTGGTGGCAAACCAACTGATAAAACATATCTAGTTGAGGACCGTCGGCCAATAGCATTACTTCATATGATGTTTAACACGAATGAAGAACTCGAGGGATATCCTAAGTACATTTATGCAATTGGACTTGGTTTTCCTGGCGGAAAAGAAGAAAAGAAAGCTCAGTATATCGTTAATGCAATTGATTTGCGCAATTATGTGGATATCGAGGATATAAATGATGAAGACGATGACATTTCATGAATTCCAAGCCAAATGGGAAGCCATGCCTGAGAGACCAAACAGCTATTTGAGCTTAGGAAATATTCATCCCCTGAGTCTTCAGATAGGACACGGAAGTAGTAATTTTAAGAGCTTCGTTGTAATGGATTCTGGAGTGGTGATAGATATCCCATCTTCATTTGCTATTAAAGCATCAAATCCTATACTTGCAAACGGAAAAAGGGCGCTTGAATTTCAGCTTGTACATAATTCTTTTGAAGAAGAGTTTCAGCGACTCTGTTGGGATATGATTGAGGTTACAGTTGAGTCGCCTTGCCCATTGAATGACATGATTGCCAGATACATGGCTTGGCAAAGATTGCTCCAGTATTACCGAGTGGGGATAATGTCATTTGAACGACAAAAAGGGTTGTTGGGCGAGCTATTGTATTTTCAAGAAATTATTGACACTTATGATGCTCAATATGCAGTTAATGCATGGTGTGGTCCTGATGGAAGTGATCAGGATTATCTGTTTGAAGCATCATGGGCTGAGGTAAAGACGATAGCCCTTGCATCGAAAAGTGTGAAGATATCTTCGCTTGAGCAATTAGAGCAGGAACAGGATGGGGCTTTAATTGTATATGTGTTGGAAAAATCAACACCATGTGAGAAGA
>OIXV01001098.1_pt1 | contig 24907 bp, 23 predicted proteins | sample 1587771 | NCBI WGS metagenome assembly OIXV01 (sample SAMEA3888893, study PRJEB22519) | human gut metagenome | biome: human gut; feature: human-associated habitat; material: faeces | place: Denmark | collected 2010
TCAGCAGGTTCCTGTGGTATCTTCCCCCAAAAGCCGCCATAAAAATAGACGGTTCTCCCCTCTAAAAAATCAACTAGGTTATCAACAAGAAAATATGTATTCAAAAAAAGGAGTAAAAATGAAAATCACCCAAATTCAATGTCCCAGCTGTTTGGGACGTCTAGAAGTTGATTGGGACTCAGGAAAAGCTGTCTGTCAGTATTGTTTGAACGAGTTGCTGATCAAACCGGAACTTCGAAAAACGGAACAAAAGAAACCAGAGGCCACACTCAAAGATTTAGCGCACATTCAAGGATCAGTCAAAGAAGGCTTCTATCCCTTTGCCTATGACGAAGAGGGGTGTCTCCAGGCCTTGAAAAAGCAGCTGGCTTGGCAGGACACCATTTCGGAAAGTGTCTTTTTTGAGCTCGAATTAGTTCAGCTGAAACGTGTATTTATCCCCCTGTATTATTTTCAGATCGACTATGAAGCCCAAGTAAGAGGGGCTTATGTGCATCAGGAACAGCAGAGGGGACAGGGGCGTATCAGTGCCAGTATTCATTTACATAGCAGTGGCAACACCACGGTTTTCAGTGAAGTGTTTCCGACGGATGCCCAAAAAGAGGCTGACTACAGTATCAATGGCAAACTGCCGCTGCATATTAAAAAAGGAGCCGCTTATTGCACAGAGATGCAGCAGTTTTCGGCACATAACCAAGACGTCCAAGTGCTACCTTTTGATATTTCTAGAGAAACGGCACTCGCTGATCCCCATTTATTGGAAGCCTTTGAAGCGGGAGCGAGAGACTATTTGATTGGAACAGAAACCCCAAGCGAGCTTCAACTAACCCTTTTTCCTAAGCATTGTGATACGGAAAAACTGTATTTTCCTTATTACATCGGCGAATTCAGGTACGGAAACCAAACCTATTCTTTCGTGGCTGATGGTACCGATGCTGAACAGCTCTTTCCAACCGAGCTTCCTGAATGTGAACAGCTGGTGCAAGTCAAGAAAAGTTTTTCTAGGACCAGCAGTGTTCTTTGGCGGTTCTGCTATACCTTCTTTTTTGTGGGATTTTTTTCTGGAATTACTTCGAATCTTCTATTTGATGGGTTTTTATTACCGGCTGTTGCCTTTAGTCTGCTCGCTTCAGCGGTCATCTTGCTGATTGCTTGTCTTGCGACTTGGTATTTCTTGCTCGTACCAGAGGTCAAGTTTTTCTCAGAATACGGCAGATTCAAAGCGGAACTTTCTCAAGCATTGAGTCAGCCGGATGCATCAACAGCTGCCGTGAAGAAAGCTTTTGATGCGCGTAGGAAGAAACTCGTCCGGAAAACAGTATTTTACAGCAGTCTCGAAAATATGGCGTTTGAATTCGCCTTGATCCTTTTTTTAGCATTCCTGATTTGGTATTTCGGTTTTTATGGCTTATCGCTTCTAGTGCTGCTGGCGTTTGTCAGCTGGAATACGATCCGTATTTTTACAACGAATAGCTCCGATACCTGTATCAAAACGAAAGGATGATCTCATGGATATCATTCCCATTCAATGTCCCCATTGTTTAGGGGAACTAGAAGTAAACTGGGGTGTTGGCACGGCAGTCTGTCTGTATTGCCGAGGCAAAATGGTCATCAAATTGCCCTTTGACCACGCCAAAATTGACCAGTCCAGTTCCCTGACGGACAAACAGCTTGCGCTGACCCAGCTGGCAGCTCTCCTGAAGAAAATCAGTCTGTCATCTGTTGCTCCTAGGGAAAACGCACCATCAGCCGACGTTTTCGTTGGACGGGAGCAGCCAAAACCAACGTCAGGAAACCAGGCGTCTCCGATTCAAAGGGCGCCCATCCATCAGCACAACCAGCGACAAAACCGTTTGACTGCCTTTTTTCAAAAACAAAATTTTTTGTTCTATTTCTCTGGAGAAAGACAAGTGCTGCCACGGCAATGGCAAAGCCAAGTCCTTGCTAGTTTTCAAGTGCCTGAAACGGAGACACCTCTGGCGCTGCTAACGGCAAAGATGACTGGCAAGAAAGCGAATGCGGGGCTACTTTTTGGTATCGAGCGAGTGTATTTGTGCACGTACGAAAAGAAAGAAAAACGAATAGCCAGTTTTTCGTGGAGTATTTGGAAAACTCTTTCCTTTTCGTTCCAACATAAAATCTTTGGCAGTTTTTTGGTGGTTCAACAGGAATATCGTGTTCCTCTCCAAGCATTGGGCTTTACGACCCAATCATTTTTGCAAGAATTACAGCAGTTGTTGCAAGAGTGGGAGGCTGGCTAGTGCTGAGTATCAATAAAATCAAATAACGGATCAATTTATTGGTCAAAAAAAACAAAGAGAGCGTCGCAAACAGCGGCGCTCTTTTTTTATTCATTTGGTTTCTAGGTTTCCAACTCAGCGTCGTTGGTTTCTGATAAATACTCGGCTTCATCGTTTAAAAGACTGGCCGTCGTTCGCAGCGTGTCGTAAGAATGCAAAACGGCAGCGAGGCTTTTTTGTGAATCACTGATTTTCATGGTCGTCGAATCGGCACTATCTAACACGACTAAGGCTTGTTGGTTGATGGCTTGCATGGTTGCGGCAATGGTTTGGGTCAACTGCTTGGTCTGTTCGGCTAATTTTTGCATTTCATCGGCAACTACCCGAAAACCAGCTGCCTGTTCGCCGATTCGTGCTGTTTCGATGGAAGCGTTGAAGGATAGCAGTTTGGTTTGTTGTGCAATGCGGTCGATGTCATGCAGCACCGCTGTCACCTGTTGGCTATCCATTTCTAAGGCATGGGTCGTTGCTTGATTTTGATCAGACAGCCGTTTGACTTGCGCCAAGTTCTCTGACAAATGATCGACTTGCTGGTGCCCGTTGGCAGAAAGTCGTGTCAGGGAGGCAGCACTTTCTTGCACTTTTTTGATAGTGACCGCTAAGGCTTGTTCTCTTTGGGTAATGTCAAAAGCGATTTTGACGACGTTGACGACTTCTTGCTGCTCATCGAGGACAGGGAAGTAGCTCCCTTCTAAAATCAGTTTTTCTCCTTGTTTGTTTTTCCGAATGATTTTGTCTTGAAACCGTTGCTTTGAGTAAAGCAGTTGATTCCAGAAAGCTTGGTAATCCGTACTGACAGCATAATGGTCAAAACAAAAGGTCCGATGCGGTAAGCCAATGATTTCTTCTTGGCTGTACCCTAGGATATCAGTCATGTTGGCATTGGCGAAAACAACTTCTTTTTGCGGATCAAAGACTATGACAGCGAGTTCTTGAAAAATAGCAGCGAGCAGACGGTTATTTTGTGTTTCATCTAATGTGAATTTCATACGTACTTACCTACGCCTTTCAGTTTTTGGGAAGTTTACACAGCGAGTGTCTTACAGTTATCGGTCATGAAGGCAAGGCAGTTAAGAGTGCAAAAACCACCTTTTTTGTCGAACAAAATGCCTGGAAACAGAAGAAAGCAAGATTCTTTGCATCAGAATGACTTGGTGGTACCCTTAAGGTCAACATGAACGATTTCAAACAAAAGGAGAGAATCGTATGACAGATAGAATTTCGTTGGAAAAAGCAGCCGTTGAATTTAGTGAGGCAAATGCACCGCACCCACGGATCTATGAATTACCGCCAGAAGAAGGGCGCGCATTATTGGAACAAGTCCAAGAGTCACCCGTCAATAAATTGGCGGTTGAGATAGAAGATCAGACCGTTGATACAGGCGAATGGGGGACCATCAATGTTCGTTTTGTTCGTCCTGAAGGAAATCATGCGATTCTCCCTGTCATTTATTATCTCCATGGCGCGGGTTGGGTCTTCGGCAGTGCCGCGACTCATGATAAATTGATCCGTGAATTGGCGGTACGAACCAACTCGATCGTCATTTTTCCTGAATATAGTCGTTCACCAGAAGCAAAATACCCAACGGCAATCGAACAAAATTATGCGGTCTTGCAGCAATTACCGGGATTTGTCGATGTCAAAGGCTTAGACCTTAGCCGTTTGACCGTGGCTGGCGATTCCGTAGGTGGGAACATGGCGACCGTTATGACCTTGTTAACGAAAGCCCGTGGTGGCATTCCGATCGCACAACAATTATTGTTCTATCCGGTGACAGATGCCCGCTTTGATACGCCTTCGTATGAAGCATTCGGTGAAAATTATTTTCTGACCAAAGAAGGGATGCAATGGTTCTGGGATCAATACACGACGGATGAAACACAGCGGAATCAAATTACCGCTTCTCCTCTACGCGCGACCAAAGAGGAGTTAGCCGATCTGCCGCCAGCGTTGATCATTACAGGCGAAGCAGATGTCTTGCGGGATGAAGGGGAAGCCTATGCGCAGCATTTACGAGCAGCTGGCGTGGAAGTCACCCAAGCACGGATGCAAGGGATCATCCATGATTTTGTGATGGTCAATGCGATGGATCAGACCCAAGCCGCACGAGCTGCCATGATACTGGCTGTCGGTTGGTTGACGGAAAAAAATGTCCCCGCAGAATAAGAAACCGACGAAAGAACTTCTTTTTAAGCGGTGTTCTGATACAGAAAAGGATGTATGGAGTGGAGCGATCCACTCCTTTTTTTGTCGGAAAAATGGAAAGACATACACCTGCAGTCTGAAGCAAATGCAAACGCTCTCTAAAAAACCGCGTTTTTATAGTACAGATATTAATAAGTGTTTTTTGTTGATAAATAAATGAAAAGTGCTATTATATGTATTGTGATTAATACAGTTTTTGAAAAGAGGTAATACAGTGAGTGCAAAAGGATCAGAAATCATTGTTGAAAGTTTAGAAAATCATCGGGTGCCTTATATCTTTGGGATTCCTGGTGCAAAAATCGATGGCGTCTTTGACGTGTTGAGTGAACGGGGACCAGAGTTGGTTTTGGCACGACATGAACAAAACGCGGCATTTATGGCACAGGCAATCGGTCGCCTGACAGGAGAGCCAGGAGTCGTCATTGCAACAAGTGGACCAGGAGCCAGTAATTTAGCGACTGGGTTGGTCACGGCAACTGCCGAAGGCGATCCCGTCTTGGCACTAGCAGGCCAAGTGAAGCGTTCTGACCTTTCAAAATTGACCCACCAAAGCATGAATAATGCGGCGTTGTTTGCGCCGATCACGAAATTCAGCAGTGAAGTCCAAGATCCTGAAACCCTTTCTGAAAGTATTGCCAACGCTTTTCGCATCGCAAAAACAGCGAAAAAAGGGGCGAGCTTTTTATCCATTCCTCAAGATGTGACAGACGGAACTGTCCAAGGGGCAGCGATCAAACCACTATCTTCGCCTAAATTAGGCAGTGCCGATGCAGAAGATATCCAGGCACTCGTCGATCGGATCAAAGAAGCCAAACTGCCCGTCTTACTCTTAGGGATGCGGGCTTCAGGCGTCAAAGAAACACAAGCGATTCGTCATTTAGTTGCAAAAACTGGGTTGCCTGTCGTAGAGACCTTCCAAGGCGCTGGGATCATTTCTCGTGAATTAGAAGAGCATTTCTTTGGCCGCGTCGGCTTGTTCCGCAATCAGCCCGGTGATATGCTGTTGAAACGCAGCGACTTAGTGATCGCTGTGGGGTACGACCCGATCGAATACGAAGCTCGCAACTGGAATGCGGAAAAAGATGCCCGCGTGATCGTCATCGATGAAGTACCGATGGAGATCGATCCATTTATGCAGCCCGAAGTTGAACTGATGGGCAGTATCGCGAAAATTATTGAACAGCTATCAAAAGCCATCGATCAGTATCACTTGAGCGAAGACGCTCGCAACTATTTAACGACGCTGCAAACCAAACTCAATGAAAAACCAGCGGATGTCGAAGGCAGCAACAATACCTTACATCCCCTAGAAATCATCGATGCTTTGCAACAAGAAGTGACCGATGACATGACGGTGACGGTGGATGTCGGCAGCCACTACATTTGGATGGCCCGTCATTTCCGCAGCTATGAGCCACGACACCTGCTCTTTAGTAATGGCATGCAGACCTTAGGAGTCGCTTTGCCATGGGCGATCGCTGCAGCGCTCGTGCGACCAAATACTCAAGTGATCTCTGTATCTGGCGATGGTGGCTTCTTGTTTTCTGCCCAAGAGTTAGAAACAGCCGTCCGTTTGAAACAAAATATCATTCACTTGATTTGGAATGACGGTACCTACAATATGGTGAAATTCCAAGAAGAAATGAAATATGATCGTGCTTCTGGGGTTGATTTTGGACCAGTTGATTTCGTAAAATATGCCGAAGCATTTGGTGCCAAAGGTTTGCGGGCAACCACTAAACAAGAATTGATGGCAGCCATCGAAGAAGGCTTTGCCACGGATGGTCCAGTGATCATTGACATCCCTGTGGATTATTCAGATAATGCCGATCTGGGCAAAACGATCCTACCTGATCAATTTTATTAAGACCAAAGGAGCAGCAAGATGAAAGTGAAAAACAAAAGTTATTTATATCAGCATGGTACCCTAGGTGGGTTGATGCAGGATTTAATGGATGGCACGGAGCAAATCGGCAAAATGCTTGAATATGGTAATTTTGGGATCGGTACGTTGGCTGGTTCCAATGGGGAAGTAATTATTTTAGATGGTGAAATCTACCATGTAGACGAATCGGGCAAGGTGCAAGTGCTCCAAGGAAATGAAGGAACCCCTTATGCGGCAGTCGTTGATTTTTCTGCGGCGAAGCACCTACAGGTCAGCCAAGAGATGACCGATGAAGAAGTGAAAAATCACGTCCTGACAGAAGTCAGTCCGAATTTGTTTTCCGCTGTCAAAATCCATGGGGTATTTGCCAAGATGCACGTCCGCGTTGCCCCAAAGCAAGAAAAACCGTACCCAAAATTCATTGAGATCATCCAGCATCAGCCGGAATTTCAAGCAGAAGATATCAGTGGTACGATCGTCGGGTTCTTTACCCCGTTGTTGTTCCACGGTGCTGCGGCCGCCGGTTTCCACCTGCATTTTATTAGTGATGACCGCACATTTGCTGGTCATGTCTTGGACTTTGAAGTGGCGGCAGGCGAAGTCGAATTGATGGAACTAGCTGAATTTCGTCAGCATTTTCCTATTGATAATCAAGATTACTTGCAGCGGGAGATCGATGTTGCAAAAATCGCCAAAGATATTGAATCAGCGGAATAAGCAACGGTAGATTTCTTAATAGACAAACGATAAAAAGCAAGCTAGAATCGCATTCTAGCTTGCTTTTTGTTATGGACGGTTTTTTGTAGCATGACAAGCTACCCGTGTTCCCTTGAGATCTCCTTTGATTCAGAAATCGCAAATCAATTGTTATCTAATACGACTAAGCGTAATATTCGTGTGTTGATTTTATTCAATAATCGATTCCAGTCGGAGGCATCGGGGATCGGTTTTAGCAAGATGCTTTCGACGTCCAATAAATACTCTGTAGCATATTCAGAGTAATTAGTAATCAAAAGCTCAATATTTTTTTCCTTCAAATATTCGTGTGACAGTTCATTCGAATCAGGATAGTACATCGTATGATAGGCACCTAGGTAGCGACGAATAATATTTTCAGCATACTCGCAGACATATTCATTGCCTTCAAAAATCACGGCAATCGTCCGTGGGGAGCCCCAGTTTGCTTCCTTGATGGATTCCATGTACATAGTGAGACTGGCACAAAAGTCATTTAAGTATTTTCGAGAATAGAGCTTTTTCACTAAGGTGTGTGTAAAGAGGAAATCATAATTTTTTTGATACTCTTTTGCGAACTTCTCTTTGACAAATTGATTTAAATCATCAATGTTTATGTTCATAGTCAAAGAGAGCAATTCTCGTAACTTTACTACGATGAAAAAAGACTCAAGCCAAAGGAAGTCTTTTCGTTCATCGAGACTGTTGCCTTGGTTTTCTGCATAAAAATCGCTGACGATCTGTTTAATTTCAGGCCAATAGTTATATGTTCGACAAAATTCTTCGCAAGAAGGACTATTGATTTTACGACGGCAAATAATACAGGTGAAAATATAAACAGCTTCTGCCTTAGGAAGTTCATAATTAAAATGTCGTTGCATGATTTTTTGCAACTCTTGATATTGTGATAACAAATTATTTTTCTTGATCAGTTCATAGAGCTCAGAAGATGGTTTTGCCAAAAGACCTCGTTTGCTGCGCTCGATGCTGATGTAAAGAACATAGGCAAAATAGGAGAAGGAAGAAGACTGCATTTGTTTTGCTTGCAGAAGAGTAGTGATCTCCTTGATCGCTTCTTGTACATTGATTGAAGGAAATATCGTGTTGATGTTGATGTCAGACTCATAGTAAAAAAGACAAAAAAATTTACGGATATCAATTTCAGATCCTGCAAATGTCACTGGATTAGTCTTAAGACGAAGGTTAAAAGGATGTAAGTAAATTTCGATTTTTTTAAAATAACTAAGCAATGACTGCTCAGAAAGGTTGAGTGAAAGGCTCCAATCCATCAATGATTGGACCTCATTAAAAAAGATACTTTCGAAAATCAAAAAAATTGGTTCATCCTTGACCATGGCTTGTTTTTTTCTGCGATAAGATTCGTGATCAAGCTCTTCGAAGAAATACCCGACTTTAGCCGCATGGATTTCGATTGAGTCACTAAAATAGTTCCGAATACTAGCGATATCTGAGATAACCGTCCGCGTACTACTTTTGGTTATTTTAGCCAAGTCGTTAAGAGTACAAGTGGGATTTTTTTCAAATTCATCTAATAATTGTAACCAACGAACAAGAGAACGATTTTTCATGAATTTTAATTGAAATGTTTTCATAGTAGTCTCCCATCATATAAAATAGCCATTTATAAAAAAGGTGTGCAATCCTTTGGTTTGTGTCGGTCATCGATGGCCTTTTAGCAAGAATAACGCAAAGCAACTCTTGGAAGCAATCTGACGCTAAAACGGAGCTTTCATGCAATTTCCATGATAGCCAAAAGTTGCCTCCTTTGTTGTCAGATATGTATCAACTGAAAGAGTTTTGACTGTCAAATCAAAGAACCATCCTGAAATTTACTATTTTTCTTAAATAAACGCAAATTCCTTGCACTATTTTAATCAATAGTTACAATTATTGTTGTACAACAGAATGGGGGAAAGCAACTTTTTTCACCCGTCTATGAAAAAACAAATTTTTTAGCTGAAAGAAAACCCGGTATAATGACATCTCCTAGGCGCCTTCTTGCGCAAATCAGTAAAAACGATGTTTTTCAGTAAGGAGCTTATTTTTGAAGAATTTCCAGTTAAGTTTTGTCACAAATAAATCAACGGCTAGATGGTTCCAGATTCTCAATGCCTTTGAAAAAAGTGAGATCTGCAGTGCGAGTAGCTTGGCAGAAGTCACAGAAAGTACTACAAGAACGATTGGAAAAGATATTGGCGGAATCAATGAGTACTTTGCTGGCTTATTGCAAATCTCTTCGACGAATCAAGGGTATTTATTTGAATTGAACAACTACCCAAGTTATGAAAAGAAAAAAGCATCCCTGCTAGCGAATGAGCCCTTGTTTCTTATGCTGGAAAATATTTTTATGGGTGAGTTGAAATCTATTGATGAGTGGACCGACTGTCTTTTTCTATCTAAAAGCACCTTATCGAAATATTTGCGGCGTATCCATCAACAGCTTACTCATTTTGATTTGACCTTAACACTGGATCCTGTGAATATCGTAGGCGAGGAAGCAGATATTCGGAATTTCTTCTGTACCTTTTTCTACGAGACAGACATTACCCCTCACACGGTTTTTCCGACGGTAGCGGTTCAACAGGCAGTCACTGAAATCAGTGGGATGTTTGAAAAAAATAGCTATCATACCGCCTCATTTTCTCAATACAGTTATCTGCTGCATATTTCGATCGAGCGATTTTTACAAGGGCAAAGGATTCAGGTAAAAGAAGAGTTATACCATGCTTTGAGACATAGTATCCAACTGATGCACTTTCAACGGATCAATGAAGTGATAGACAAGTATTTTGAGTTTCAGTTTCCTCACGATGAGTTGGTCTTTTTGTTTGTGAGTATTATCACTAAAAGGAAATTGCAAAATGTCATCGTAGAGCAAAAATTCTGTCTCTCGTATAATCACTGGCCAAAAATTCGCGAATTGACCAACAGTTTTTATCAACTCTTGAATGTCACCAGTCCAAACCAAAAAAATGATTTGATTTTGATTGAATCTTTTTTTACTACTGCTAAATTGAGGGAATGCTTATCGACTTCAGCGAATCGCAATATTTGGGACGTCAATACTTTTATTCGTAAAACATTTCCGAAAGAATTTGCTTTTTATCAACGATTCTTAGAGAACAATCCTTTTTATCAAGAGTTGTATTCTCCTCAATATTTGCCGGATTTTTGCGCGAATTTAGTTATTTATATCGAGTCTGTTCGTGAGCGCTATTGGTTTCCCCGAAAAAACATTGCCTTTATTTTCGAGGGCAATCACCATATCGTTCAGTACATTGAAGGGTGGTCCAATCGGTATTTCAGCTGCTCTCACCGAGTATTTTATCCGGATTCTGGCGAAGTCACCCCCCACTATTTGAAGCAAAATCAGATCGACCTGATAGTAACGAACTATGCAGAGCATGCGTCCGCTTTTCGCGATACCATCGAATGCATTGTCTTCAAAACGATTCCTTCTTCCTCTGATTGGAATCGGCTATTGGAAAGAATCAACCCGGATGTCACGCGACAGTTCGCGCTAAAAGACCTCTTCTAATTTCTCTTCATCTGCAATTATGAAGAGTCGCTAGAAAAGGTCTATTCCAATTCTATACGAATAGCATAAGCAAAGCCCAGTTCCTTCAAACTATCTAGCAGTCAAGGAATTGGGCTTTGGTTTTAAAGGCTTGTTTTTACACAAAAAACATCGATTTTGGGGATGGGGAAGTGTCAATGATAGTGAGTACAAGCCTTTTAAAACAAATGAGTTAGGGAGAACCAGTTTAGCTATTTACTGTGCTTCGCTTAAATAAATCAAGCTCCAAGGAGCTTTTTGATTCAGTTGAATTCCGGTCAATTCCCGATAAAAACAGGTTTTGTCTTTGACAGTCAGCTGAATGATCTCTTCTTGCGTGTATTCGTTTAAAGCACTTTTTTTTAAGTTGTACAGCTCTTTTAAGATCTGCAACTGAGCATCAATGTCCAGCAACAACGACATCTTTTGGAAAAAACTATTATCGGAGTCGTTGTAGATGTTTAGAAAACGTTGGCGCAAGGATAAATAAAAGTTAAAGATCTTAGGGTCTTCGCTAGAACAGCTAGAATGAATAAATTCTTCATCGAAAAAGTTTAAATATTCTTCAGCTGATTGAATCGTTTTTAAGTTCATATCGATACTCCTTCATTATAGTTGACTTGTAGTGAAACCTATTTGATTCGATCATCGAAAGCATTTGCGGCAACTGGGTATCTGACAGGAGGCACTCGTATTTACAGGAGCGTTTTGCAGTCGCAGTATCAACGAGGACTTTCGTTACATCCAATGTACTTGATTTCTCATGGAGTCTCAAACGCGTTTTTTCGCATCCATACGAAGAACTTTTTTTCGTTGATGAATCAGTCAATAAAGTCGAGAATATACAATATCTTTTGTTATAAAAAATAAAAGAGGACATGTACAGCGGCTTAGTCCTGTTTTTTATATATGGATACGGTGAAATCTTTTTGACAATCAAATGTAAAACCATAGTGCGAGTGTTTTAGCATTGTTTTGACGATATACAGACCTAAACCTGTACCAGCCTCTTCTCCATAAGAGAAGAAGGGTTTGGCCAAATCTGAGTGTTTCAGCGGCCCAGTTTTTTTGATAGGGTTTTTGATCGTTAATTGTTTGTTAGTAAGAATGATCGTGACGACGCTGTTGGGTGGGGAATGAAAAATCGCATTGCTCAAAAGGTTTGAGAAAATTTTCTTTGCCAATTTCGGGTGGTAGAAAAACGTCAGCTCTTGTTGTTGATCAATTTCGATCCGCAAACCTTTATCACTCCATAAAACTTCATATTCTTCGATCAAGTGATCGATCATTTCCCGCACAGAAAGTGGTTGGTCGTCATGGGCCTGTTGGTTGTGAAAAACGAACAGGATTTCTTTGATCAACTGCTGCAGCTTTTTCAATTCATTTTCTGTGGCTAGAAGGGACTCTTGCTGTTCTTCAGATAAAGAGTCATCTCTGACATTCGCTAATAGCAGTTGGCTTGCCATGATCGGTGTTTTCATCTCATGGGTGAATCCTTCTAGCAATGTTTTTTTCTCTAACTCCAGCTGTTTGATCTGCTGAACTTGTTCCAAGGCGGCCCGCTGGGCACATTGGAGTTGTTGATATAGGGCAGTTACTTGAGTTTCGATCACTAGATAATCATGCAATTTGATCATGGTATTTACGTCATGAATCTCCTCATACGGAATATTTTTTTCCATCATGTGGAAGACAGACGCCAGTTTGCTCTTTTCGTTTCGATATAAGTAGGTATACAAGCCGCTTCCAGCCAAGGTCAATAGGCTAACTAGCAGCAAAACAAAAGGCGTTGCTAGCCAAATGATCTCTTTTACATCGACGGCACTGATTTGGACAGGGTAACTAACGTAAACTTTGTAGCCATTAGTGTCAAACGTCGATTGATAACCATTGGTGAGATGGATCAGCTCACCATTTTTCGCGGTGATGGGTTGCTGGATGGGATAGATGGTATTTTGCTGGGCATCAAAAATGATTATGGTATAGCCATCGATTCGATAACTGTCCAAACGTTGGAAAGAAAGTTCATCGTCATTGACAATATCAAAAATTTCCCGGACTACAGTGTCAAAGACCGCTTGTTGTTTCATTTCGATCCGAGGACCGATATTTAGTAAGAAAAAACCTATCACGCTCACAAAAGTCACGAATGACATTGTCAATGTAAAGAAGCAGATGATGCGAGTCGTTTTCCATTTAATTCGTTTCTTTTTCAATTCGGTACCCGATCCCTTTAACAGTTTGGATGATGTCTTTGCCTAATTTGCTACGGAGGTTTTTAATGTGAACATCGATCGCCCTAGAGTCGACAAAGGAGTCATAGCCCCAAATTGTGTCTAAAAATTCTTCACGGGAAAAGACTTTTCCTTGACTTAAGAGCATCATTTGCAAGAGCTCAAATTCTTTTGAAGTCAATTCGATCGGCTGGCCTTGCCTGTGAACTTGATAGTTATTGATCTCCAATGTCAAGTCGTTATACGTGACCGCCGCATTTTCTTTGTGACCGACTCTGCGCAAAATCGCATCGATTTTTAAAGCGAGGATGTTGGTAGAAAAAGGTTTGATTACATAATCATCGATCCGCTTGCTGTAAAGGTTGATCTGAGTGAATTCATCGTTCAATGCGCTGATCACGATCACCGGGATCGGGTTGTTTTCGCCTAACTCATTTAAAAACGTTTCTCCGCTCATTTTAGGTAACATCAAATCGAGTAAAATCAAAGCGAAAGTTTTTGTCTCTAGGGCGTTCAAAGCAGCTTCCGCTTCATCAAAGGCTGTGACTTGATAGCCTTCTTTTTGTAAACTCAACTGGATGCCTCTTCTGATTTCATCGGTATCTTCAATAAGAAGAATTTCTGTGGCCATGGATTACTCCTTTCTATTACTAAAGAAGGGTCAATCGTCCGTTTTTGATCGTATATACATAGTCTGAGATTTCTTTAAAAGTTAAGTCATGGCTGACGATGATGATACACTTGCCTGCATCCCGCAAGTCTTTAAAGATCGTCATGACATTTTCACTGTTTGCCAGATCCAAGCTGCCAGTCGGCTCGTCGGCGATGATCAGATCAGAATCTAAGGCGAGAGCTCGGGCGATTGCCACCCGCTGCTGTTGTCCCCCAGACAACTGGTGACATTTTTTGTGCTGTATATCGCCACAAATCCCTACTTTGTTTAAATAGCTGCTGGGAGACTGAGGGTTTTTAACTTTGTGGATATTTGTGGCGATCGTGATGTTTTCCAACGGTGACAAATAAGGGATCAAGTTGAGGGACTGGAAAATGTAACTGATTTGCCGGCGGTAGGAGACTAAATTCGTCATTGACTGGCCATTGAACTCGATTGAACCGCTTTGCAAAAATTCAAGACCGGAAATCAAAGACAAAAAAGTGCTTTTTCCGACACCAGATTGACCAATAATCGTGTGGATCTTGCCAGCGTCAAACACTTGACTGACATTTTGCAAAATAGTCTCATCTTTGTATGAGTAACTGATATCTGTAATTTTGAGCATTTGATCTTCTCCTTTAGTATTCATCAAATCTGTGAAGGTTTCTTTAAAAAAATAGGTATTTTTAACTTTTTTTAACATTTTGCTTATTCGTTATTGGACAAGATCTCTTTGGGACTTCTCTTAATGATCTTCATAGTTGGCAGGATCGTTGTGACACAAGTGATGACTGCCAATAATGAAAAGATGACTGAAGAAAAAATGAGCGACTCTTTGAAATCGGTTTGCTGGATAGAGACCTCGGTGTTGAGTTTGGTGCTTTCATCTTCCACATAATTGTCTCCTCGCGGCATGCTCAAGCTACTATTGGCACTAAGTTCCCCCATAGAAGCTTGCATTTGTTCATTGACGACTGCACTTGCTTGAGGTGCGATCACTGTGGTGGATAAGGCGAAACTGATACCGAAGCTGACGACAAAAACGATTGCGACTTCTAAGAACATCTGCAAAAGGATGTTGATTTTTGTTTCTCCCAATGACAGTAACAAGCCGACTTCGTATTTACGCTCTCGTAACGAGAGCATCATAATCAACCCGATGACGATCAAGGCAAAAAGGATCAAGAAAAGCTGAATGAAGTTCAAGATCGAAGAAAAATCTGTAATCATTGATTGGATCGTTTTGTATTGCTCGTAGGAGCTTTTGAATGCGACCTGCTGGTATTTGCTGTTTTCAGCATCTAATTCATTCAAGAACTTTTGAGTATCCATCGGATCTTTCAAGCTGACTTTGATTTTGTCATAACCCGCCATCAAAGGAGTGTTTTCACCAAATTGCAGTTCTTTGACTTCTTTGAGAACCCTTCGTGTCGAAAAAAATAACCGCTCTTCATTATCTTTGTGGGGGCGAGGACTATTGGCAGCTAACTCATAAATACCAGTGATAACTCCGCTTTTTTTCAAAGCTTCTTGTTCTTCATCGAAACCCGAATTGAAATCCAACGTTAAAGGGTCACCAATGCTTAGTTTGTGTTTTTCCGCATACTTTTTCGAGACCATGATTGGATAAGTCTCTTTGTTATTGGTAGTAAGATCGCCCTCAATGATCTGCAGATTGTATTTTGCCAATTCAGGATCGTTGCTGTCATAAATTTCGATTTCATTGGAAGGTTCGATTATACCTCCCGGCACCTTGTCTTCATGTTTTGGTGTCCGGTCAGCATACTGGGTGAATAGCTGGGTCGCAGCGCTGACGGAAAAATCTTCGACATAACTGGATTTTTCAATTTTCTCCAGCAATTCTTCATTCAACACATCGGTACCAGATTGCAGATCGCCGGAATACATGGACTGAAGGATCTTCTCATAATCCAGCTCGATGGTTACTATTGAATTCAAGTCTTTTTGGACATTTTCCAATACTTTTTGCAGTTCGTATTGGGTCAGCCTCGCCGTGATCAAAAACGTTGAGACGACCAGAAACAACCCGCCAATGATTGCGGTCCGTTTTTTGAGACTGATGATACTTTTGATGATACGAGTAAAAAAGTTCATAAAATTCCTCCTTTGATATGCGAAAGTATACAGGAAGAAGGTTAGCCGAATATGTGGCCAATATGTGTTTCGTGTGAAGTTGGCGAACGCTTGAAGGCTTTCCTGTCATCCCATGGGCGCTAGGCTCATCCCCGTCATTTTTTCAAAGGTGTGATACTATAGAATTATCTAGAAAAACGATCCTTTGATTTAAGTCGTCAATACCAAAACAGTGTCCAGACACGCAGTTGCAGTGAGACACAACCGTCTGTTTTGACGAGAAGGTTTGGCTAAATAGGGACGTTCATTAAAGCAAACGAGGAGCAATTCAATGAAAGAGAAAAAAACAGTTGTAGTGATCGGTGGCGGACTTGGTGGTCTATCAGCGGCGGTCTCATTAGCCCAAAATGGCTTTGATGTATCATTATATGAAAAAAATCACCATTTAGGCGGCAAGTTGAACCGACTGGAAACAAACGGCTTCGGCTTTGACTTAGGTCCTTCGATTTTGACGATGCCGCAGATTTTCGAAAAATTATTTACTGGCAGCAATCGCGATATGGCGGATTATGTTGCGATTCGCCGATTGCCATTGGAATGGCGCTCCTTTTTTCCTGACGGCACCAAGATCGATCTCTATGGCGATCTTGCCCGCATGGCAAAGGAAAACCCGCACTTGTCGGAAAAAGACATGGCCGAGTACCAAGACTTTTTGGACTATGCGCAAAAGATTTATGCAATCACGGAAAAAGGCTATTTCGAGAAAGGCTTAGATACCACGAAAGAAATCTTGAAGTATCATGGCGTGATCAAAGCGTTGAAAGGTTTTGATTATTTCTCTTCGATGCATGATGCTATTCAAAAACGTGTCAGCAATCCGCAGCTGCAAGACATGCTGAGCTATTTTATCAAGTATGTCGGCTCGTCTCCTTATGACGCCCCAGCCGTCTTGAACATGATGATCTATATGCAGCATGCCCAAGGTGTCTGGTACGTGCCAGGCGGGATGCATCGTTTAGCCGAGGGCATCGTTCGCTTAGCAAAAGAGATCGGGGTCACTTTCCACACGGGACACAAAGTGGAAAAATTGATCGTTGAACAGGAACAGATCCGTGCCGCTCGTTTGGATGATGGTACGCTGATCGAAGCCGACTATTTTGTTTCCAACATGGAAGTGATCCCGGCCTATGAAGAGCTGTTAGAAGAAGCGCCGACCTTTACTCAAAAACTGGAAGAAAAATTTGAACCAGCAAGTTCTGGTTTTGTCTTGCACTTAGGGGTCAAAACCTCCTATCCGCAACTGGCGCACCACAACTTTTTCTTTTCCAATGCCTCAAAAGAAAACTTTGATCAAAATTTCCATCAGCATCAGCTGCCGGAAGACCCAACGATCTACTTGGTCAATGCCAACAAAACCGATCCTTCGCAAACAGTGGCAGGGCATGAGAACATCAAAATCTTGCCTCATATCCCTTATTTGCAGGATAAACCCTTTACGGAAGCGGAATACGATGCTTTTCGTGAACGGATCTTGATCAAGCTGGAAAACATGGGCTTAACGGATCTACGTAAGCACATCGTGTATGAAGACCGCTGGACACCCGAAGACATCCAAAAGAATTATTTGTCACATCGCGGTGCCATCTACGGCACGGTCTCTAATCGCAAGAAAAATCATGGCTTTAAACACCCGAAACACAGCGAACGCTACGACAATCTATACTTCGTTGGCGGTACGGTCAATCCCGGTGCCGGCATGCCGATGGTGACCCTTAGTGGCCAGCAAGTCAGTGAGATGATCACCAAAAGAGAACACTAAGACAAGAAAGGATGATGACTGTGTACCTGCTGCTCGCTGGTATTTGCGCTGCTTGGCTGGCAGGCTGGCTGATTTTTTTCCGCCTGCCGACGATACCCACCCGCAAGGAGACAGCCGCATCCAAAGACTTGAAGGAGAGGGCAGAATTGTCGATCATCATCCCCGCCCGCAATGAAGCAGAAAATTTGCCGCAATTGTTGGCATCCTTGCAGCAGCAAACCCTCCATCCTGTGGAGATTTTGGTGGTTGATGACGGATCGGAAGACGAGACGACCGCCTGTGCCAAGGGCTTCGGTGCGACGGTCTTGCAAACCGCTGCTGATTCTGCTGGGAAAGCGGCGGCTTGCTGGTTAGGCGCCTCACAAGCGGTGGGCAAGTATCTATTATTTTTGGATGCCGATACCTTCTTTCTAGCAGAAGATGGCTTAGAGCGTCTTTTCGTTGCGTTTGAGGAGCGATTGGGACAAGGCCTGCTCTCGGTGCAGCCCTATCATCAAACGAAGCGCCTGTATGAACAACTGTCTGCCGTCTTTAATGTCGTCTTACCTGTCGGGTTGAACCGCTTTTCTATCGTAGGCGAAAAACTCTCAGCTGGCGGCGCCTTTGGTCCGTGTATTTTGTGTAGCAAAACTGCGTACCTTCAAGCCAATGGACATCAGGACATGCCAGAAGGAATCTTAGATGATCTAGCACTAGCGAGACGTTTTAAGAAAAAACGCTTGCCGATCGCCTTGTATGGTGGAAAAGACCTGTTGGCCTTTCGGATGTATCCAGCTGGTGTTCGTCAACTTGTTCAAGGCTGGACGAAGGACTTTGCCACTGCTTCGCAATCCACTCACCCTTTGATTATGGCGGGCGTCATCTTGTGGATCAGCGGCGGCATTGAGGTACTGGCGGCACCGTTTCTGATGAAACCGCTTTGGTTAGGCCTGCTTTTTTATGCTGCTTATTTTGGACAAACTCTGTGCTTTGCCCGCCGTGTCGGCAACTTCAACCGAGTCTTGCTGCTTTTTTTCCCGTGTTACTTTCTTTTTTTCCTAGGCTTATTTGGTTGGTCATGGATCCAAACCCATTTGTTGAAATCCGTGACCTGGAAAGGACGCAAAATCAATTTATAGGAGGCGATGCACATGCCGTTGATCACCTTATCCCCACTGCTCTTGCTCATTACAGACAGCTTGGCTTGGCTGCTGTTTCATCTAGGCATCTCCTTTGGCTTGCGCAAAGTCAGTGATGCTTTTTTTGAACGTCATGCCAACTGGTTCCGTTCTTTTGCCTTTGAAAAAGGCGGTAGGATCTGGGCGGAGGTATTTCGTATTCGTCAGTGGAAAGACAAATTGCCCGACGGCACTGTGATTGCCAAAAAAGGCTTTGACAAATCTCGCTTGGCTCAGCAACAAAAGGACTATCTGGAAAAATTCGTCATCGAGACACGCCGAGCAGAGCTGACCCATTGGCTGCTGATGGTTCCAGCACCGTTCTTTTTCCTCTGGAATCCTGCGTGGGCGGGCTGGGTGATGATCGTCTATGCGTTATTGGCTAACTGCCCATTCATCATGATCCAACGCTACAATCGCCCCCGTTTAGAGCGAGTCTTGCGGAAAAAAAGTGCCCTGCAAGTCAAGCGAAAGGCGACGGTCTAGGTTCCTGTAGGTGTCGCTTTAAGATTCGCTGAAAAATAGGTCAACGGGAAATCAAAAGGATCGGAGGATAACTACCTTCGATCCTTTTTAAAAAATTGGTGTTAATTTTTATGGGATGCGTCAAGACCATTCTTTGTACACTAAGGTCATTCAGAGGAAAGGGTGATCGTATGTCATCAGAAGGATGTGGGCAAATTTTCGAACTGCCAATGCAGGCTGTTGCATTGGTTGATCGTGTGTTTGGACAGGCACGAAGTATTTTTGTAAGTGTAGAAAGGAAGGAGGGTGCGCAAGATGATTGAAGATAGCCGACAACGGGACCACTATTACGACATGCTGATTGAAAAAAATTCCCAATATGAAGGGATCTTTTACGTTGGGGTAAAAACCACCGGCGTCTTTTGCCGTCCCACCTGCCCAGCGAAAAAACCGCTCAAAAAAAATTGCGAGTTTTTTCAGACGGCACAAGAAGCGTTGCTGGCGGCGTATCGTCCCTGTAAACGATGTCGCCCGCTCAGCTCACCTAGCCACTTATCTCCTGACGTGAAAAGCCTAGTGGAAGCGGTGGAGAGTAACCCAGAGAAAAAGTGGACCGACAAAGATTTTGAAGCGCTAGCGATCCATCCCAATACCGCGCGTCGACAATTTAAAAAATATTTTGGCATGACCTTTATCGAATATTCCCGTGCCCGCCGTTTAGGGTTAGCGTTTAAGCAGATTCGTGAAGGAGAACCGCTGATACAAGCGCAATTAGAAGCCGGTTTCGATTCTGGCAACGGCTTTCGAGATGCGTTTTCTCGGATTATGGGGGAGTTGCCTTCCAACAGCCGCGAAAAAACGATTCTTTCTTCTGCTTGGCTTGAGACCAAGCTTGGGTCGATGTTGGCGATCAGCGACCAGCAGCAGCTTTACTTGTTAGAATTCGTGGATCGCAGAGGGCTAGAAACGGAGATTGCTGTTTTGAGAAGCCGCTTGAATGCAGTGATTATTCCCCAGCAAACGGCAATCATTCAGCAACTCAAGCAAGAATTGACGGAATATTTTGCAGGGAATCGAACTGCCTTCACGGTACCCATCGCATTGATCGGCTCTGATTTTCAGAAAGCCGTCTGGCAGCAGCTGTTGGCGATGAAGATCGGAGAAACATACTCTTACAAACAATTGGCACAGCGAATCGGCAATGAAAAAGCCACCCGAGCTGTTGCCAATGCCAACGGAAAAAATCAATTGGCGTTGATTGTTCCATGCCACCGCGTCATCAATAGCGATGGCAGCATCGGCGGCTATGGCGGCGGTGTCGAACGCAAAAAGTGGTTGCTGGCTTTGGAAAAGCAGGTGCAGCCGACCACAATGATCTAAAAAGGACAAGTATGCGTCGGAATCAGCGCTTCATCGATCAGTACATGGAATGGATCGAATCCTCTTCAGTAAAATATATATTTAACGGAACTTATGGAATCTTTCATGAGTTCCGTTTTTTATTAGATTTGAAGGGGACGTAGAGAAAAGGTGGACCTTCGTTAGTGTCTAACCGTTCTTAACCTCTATAAAAATAAGCATTGAATGATTTTCTTAAACAACCAAAGCATATCTTTTTACAACTTACAAAAAGTAAGTTATGATTATCTCGAATTCGAAATAAAGAGGTGAGGAAAATGGCGCATCAAGAAGAAGCGCTCAAAGCGTACATCGGTTTGCTGCGTACGGCGAGTCGTTTGGAACAAGTGGCAAAAAAAGATGTTCGTTGTTATGGCTTAAATATTACAGAGTTTTCTGTACTGGAATTGCTTTACCATAAAGGCACCCATACGACGCAAGCCATCAAGGAAAAAATTTTGATCGCCAGCAGCTCGACAACCTATGTAGTCGATCAATTAGTCAAAAAAGGCTGCGTGCGCCGGGAACCTAGCCAAGAAGATCAACGGGTAACTTACGTCAGTATTACGGAAGCAGGCAGGGCGTTGATGGAGAAAATTTTTCCCAGTCATGCACAAAAGATTGCGGCGAGTTTTTCCGAACTCAGCAGTGAAGAATTGCAACAATTAAAAACAATTTTACGAAAAATAACTTACGATCAGAAATGAGGAAAAGAAAATGAGAAAACAAGATCAATTATTAGGGGTACACCATGTGACGGCCATGACAAGTGATGTGGAACGGAATTACCATTTCTTTACGGATGTGTTAGGGATGCGTTTAGTGAAAAAAACCGTCAATCAAGATGACATTTATACGTACCATACCTACTTTGCGGATGATTTAGGGTCACCGGGAACGACCATGACGTTCTTTGATTTTCCCAATACCGCTCGCGGCAGCAAAGGAACCAACTCGATCACCCGCACCAGTTTCCGAGTACCCAGTGATGCTGCCCTTGATTATTATGCCGCACGCTTTGATGAATTTGAGGTAAAACACGAAGCAATCACCACCGAATTTGGGAAAAAAGTGTTGCGCTTTTGGGATTTTGATACGCAAGCCTATCAATTGATCTCTGATGAACACAATACTGGCGTGAAAGCTGGTACCCCTTGGAAAAAAGGACCGGTTCCTACTGAATTTGCGATTTATGGCTTAGGTCCTGTCGAAATGTCTGTTTCTTACTTGGCAGATTTCAAAGGGCTGCTGGAATCCGTTTTTGATTTCAAAACCATTGATCAAGTAGACAATCGCTATTTGCTAGAAGTCGGTGAAGGCGGCAATGGCGCTCAAGTCGTTTTAGTGGAAGATACCACGAGCCCGCAAGCACAACAAGGCGATGGCGAAGTGCATCATGTCGCTTTTCGTTTAGCTCACCACGACTCATTAGCAGTTTGGCAAGAAATCTTTGATAACTTGGGATTGGCCAACTCCGGCTATGTGGATCGCTACTATTTTGAATCCTTGTATGTGCGCATCGGCCATATTCTTTTTGAACTAGCAACAGATGAACCAGGGTTCATGGGGGATGAGCCATACGAAACATTGGGTGAGTCCTTATCATTGGCACCATTTTTAGAAAATCGCCGTGAATACATCGAAGGAGTCATCAAACCCTTCAATACAAAACGCGCCTAAGGAGGCACATAGTATGCAACCCATTCAACAGATCCACCATATTTCAGCTATCGTAGGCGATCCGCAAACGAACGTTGCCTTTTACCGCGACGTGTTGGGGTTGCGCCTCGTCAAACAAACCGTCAACTTTGATGATCCCTACACGTATCATCTTTATTACAGCAATCAAGCGTTAGAAAATGGGACCATCATCACCTTCTTCCCTTGGGCAAATGCCCATCCTGGCCGAGTAGGAAGCGGACAAGTCGGCACGATCGCGTTTCGCATTCCAAAAGACAGCAGTGCCTATTGGCAAGATTATCTGGCGAAACATCAAGTAACTGTTCAAGAAAGTACATTGTTTGATCGGCCAACGTTAGAACTTCATGATCAGCATGACCTGTCTTTGGCGTTAGTCGAAGCCGAAGAATCGGCAGAAACACCAGCAATTTTAGGCTTTCATGGGGCCGTCTTGCTTTCGGCACAACCAGAAGCGACCATTCAAACGTTGGCAGATGATCTAGGACTGAACATTTTTAACAAAACAGAGAAAAGCAGCCATCTTCATACCGCAGGCACCCTCGCTCATGAGATCGTCGTGCCCCATGAAGCAATGCCAGCAGGGCGCTGGGGTGTCGGCACCGTCCATCACATCGCGTGGTCTGTGCCAACGGAAGCAGTGCAAAAAGAGTGGCAAGAATACTTGTACGATCAAAGATACGGCGTCACTGAAATCAAGGACCGTAACTATTTCAAAGCCGTCTATTTCCAAGAGCGGGGCAATATCGTCTTTGAGATCGCAACAGAAACCCCGGGCTTTTTCGTTGATGAACCGTTGGAAACGTTAGGCCAGCAGTTGATGTTGCCAGCCCAATTTGAAAGTCGTCGTGCAGAGATCGAGGATCGCTTGCCAGATTTATCGGTTTAGAAAAAAGGAGACGCTGTATGCACTATTTAGATCCCAAGGATTTGACCCAACGAGAAAATTATAAACTACTGATCGGCTCCATCATCCCACGGCCAGTGGCAGTGGTCAGTACGCAATCAGCCGACGGTATCGTCAACATCGCTCCATTCAGTTTTTTTAACATCGTCAGCTCAGAACCCGTGATCCTCTCGTTGGCTATTCAGCGCAAAGAGGGGGAACTGAAAGACACCGCTCGCAATCTGTTGGCGACGAAAGAAGCCGTCGTGCATATTTTAGATCAAACAAATGTACAAGAGGCCAATAAAACCGCGGCATTATTGCCCGCAGACCAAAGCGAGTTGACGGTTTCTGGATTTACCACAACGACATCGAAAACAATTGCCGTTCCTGGCTTGAAAGAAGCCAATGTACGCTTAGAAACGACTCTGCATCAACACGTACCCATCAAAAAAGACCAGCAGACCACTGCCGATCTCTTATTGTTGGAAGTCGTCGGCTACCAGATTGCAGAGGATGTCTATCAAGATGGCAAGATCGATCCCCGTGCCTTACAAGCAGTCAGCCGGCTAGCGGGAAATTCTTACGCAACGATTGGGGAGATTTTCGATATCAAACGACCAAGTTAAAGGAGGAACTTCGATGAAAGCAATCTACCAACAAGGAGCAGCTGACGCACCAGTTTTGGTACTGCTCCACGGCACCGGTGGCGACGAACAGTCGCTGCTAGAAGTAGGCAAAGCCCTTGATCCCCAAGCGTCACTATTAGGTATTCGCGGCAATGTCTTAGAAAACGGCATGCCCCGTTACTTCAAACGCCTGGCTGAAGGGGTGTATGATGAAGCCGACTTAGCACTTCGCGGCGACGAATTAGCCGAGTTCATTCGGCAAGCCGCCAAAGAATACAACTTTTCGTTAGCGCAAGTGGTACTGGTGGGTTATTCCAATGGCGCCAACATTGCCATTCGCTTATTACTAAATGATAGTGACCACTTCAAAAAAGCGATCCTCTACCACGCCATGTATCCAGTCGAGAATGTACCGACGAATTCCTTGAGTGACACTCATGTGTTTCTGAGTTTTGGCAGAAACGACCCGATCGTTTCCCTAGCTGACAGTGCTTACGTCCAAGAGATCTTTACCTCGCGGGGCGCAGTCCTTTCAACCGTTTGGACCCCGAGTCATCAGTTAACGTATGAAGAAGTTGAACACTCGCGCACGTGGTTGACCGAACAATAAAGCAGTCTATCTCCTAATCAATCAGCGATCCTGCTGGTTGGTTAGGTTTTTTTGTTTCACGTGAAAACATTGAACAGAGAGTACATCAGCTCCACCAAGATATGCTTTGCATTAGTTCTGTTAGTATGGGTGGTTTTTATATTCTTAAAGCTTCTGGATTATACGGTAGCTTGTTATCTCTAACCTGTTTAAGTTAATAACATGAATTTTTCTTAAAAAAATGGCGATAAAATTTAATAAAACGCATAATGGAAAATGAGTTTGGTGATGATCAAAACCAGTTAGGGATTATACCTAGCTGGTTTTTTTAGTAAGGAAGCAAATTTGTTGATAGTTCCTTTATTTAACAACGTTGATTGTTGTATCGGTGAATAGTGAGTGACTTGTGGTTCTTTAGATACCAGAAATCGAAAACGAATGTGTTTATTTGTTTAAAATAACGTTGTACACATTCTGTTGATGGATTTCAATACTTTTTGCAGTTAGTTTTTTGTTTGATAATCATTGTTTTGGCGCTTTTTTGCGTATTTAAAGATAACAAAGATATTTTTATATAAAAA
>OIXV01001099.1_pt1 | contig 24901 bp, 19 predicted proteins | sample 1587771 | NCBI WGS metagenome assembly OIXV01 (sample SAMEA3888893, study PRJEB22519) | human gut metagenome | biome: human gut; feature: human-associated habitat; material: faeces | place: Denmark | collected 2010
ATATATCTTTTAAAATTGTTTGTCTCTCTTGTAACGATAATGTTCGTTTTTTCCTCTATTACACAATAAAAAGGCTGAATTAGTTCCTTTTGACTTCGTCAAGGTGTTCTAAAAGATAGAGAAAGAAAGCTGGTATGGTATCTAACATATCTTTCTCATAGACCCGTTCTGTCAACTGATGAAGGTCCTTGCCCCAAGGACCCAAATTTACAGCAGCCACATTAATTCCAGCAATTTTTTCCAAATCAAGCGGGTAAACCTCTTTTGAGACAGCCATACTGTTCAGAAGAGATTGATAGTCACTCAAAGGTTTCTCCAAAGCACAGTAACTCATGTCACAAATGCCCATGAAAAACTCTTCAACTTTCAACTGGTAACTACCCTTATTTGCTAAATAATTCTGATAGAAAGAAATGAATCGATCCATGTCAAGATCTTGTTCTTGAAGTCGTCTGCTATTCATTGTTGGGTAATAAGGTGGAGCAACAGCAAGTACAGCCAAGGCTTCTTTTTTATCGTAAAAATCAAGAGCTTTTTGTACATTAGACAGAGTAACTTCTTGATAGGACAAGCCTTTTTGTAATTCTACTTTAGCTTCTTGATTGACCCTTTCCATAAAGTCTTTAAAACCAGCCTTCTTTTGGCATTCTTCTAACAAGTCTTGATAGGTTAGCACCCTTGGCTTAGCCATTGATTTGCTTTCCTGATATTGATCCTGCAATTTGGTATACTTATCATAAAATTCGTCTAGTGCTTCTTGCATCAGTCCTCGGATCAGTTCTAGCAAGTCCTGAGGGCTTTTATCAAGATACAGTAGACTAAAGTATCCAGCTGCACGTAGGACCGTTGACACATCATATTGCTCTTTTAGGTCTCTCATAAATGACCAAGAAGGTAAGGGGGACTGTTCTCCATAAGCTGCATCAGATAGCAAAGGATTTAAGTCTATTTTTTCAACAATTTTAGCTAAAAGAGAAATCGCATTCACACCTTTTAATGGTTCTTTCATATGAGAAAGCAAACCCTGGGTCACGATCAAGGGCATCAATTTCCCAACTGTCCCAACATGCAGGACCTTTTCTGATTCAGATGTACTTTCAAAAGGTTCCGAATCAATAGCAAGAATGTAATTAAGATCAAAGCGCTCTTTTAAATCATAGAGCAAGCCAACAGCTGCCCTCATCCCTTGAGAATACGCTTCCTCATCGCCAACAGACAAATAAAGCAAGTTTGCTTGGCCTGTGGAGACAGACGAGTATTCCTCTAAGACCCCCAACTGCAGGGCTAGGGCTGCCTTCATATCACAGGAACCTCTACCAAATTGCCAGTCTCCTGAAACGATATCAGCCAGGACATCCTGATGTATAGACTCTTCCTTTAGCTTTTCTTTCAGTGCCTGATTATCAAAAGCCAAGTCTTTCAACGAACCAAAGTCTTCCGTATCCACTGTATCGTGATGATGGAAAAGTATGACTGTATCAGCCGAATCACGACGCACCAAGGCCCAATTAATACTACGCCCCAAACCATCCTCAGGAATCGGACAAGAGCCAAAAAGTTCTGGATGAGTTTGAAAATAAGGGATTTGTCCTATATAGTTCATCAAAAAATTTTCGATATCCCGTTCGAAAGCAGTGTGAGTAAAGCTTTTAATGGCCATACTTTTTTGAAATATATCAGCTATTCTTTCCTTCATTTTCTTCACCTGAACAGAGAACCTGTCTTTCTTCTATTTTGCCTATATTGTAGCACTCATACTTTCAATTAACAAGGAAAAATAGGTATTATTTTAAACAAAAATTACCCAACCTAAAAGTATCAGACTAAGGAGAGATTTATCATCAGTATTTCATCTTCTTAAATCGACCAACTAGAAAAGCTACTAGCTCTTTTTCTATCCCACAACTCTAAATTAAAAGGACAATCAAATCTGAATACGTCACGAATCTATCATAACTACTCACATTTTTGTTAACTCGCTGGCTTTTCCTCTACCATCCAATCCAACTTTTCCAAGGATAAAATAGTTTTCTTAGAAAGAAATGAAAGATGCCTAATTCTGTGATCTAGATAAAAGAAAAATAGATCTTAGCTCGAGTCTTTGAATTGAAAAGCCCCTCTCCTTCAAAAGGAGAGGGGAATAACATTTCTTCTGAACTTAAATATTTCTGTCTTTAGTCTTGGTATAATTCCTTAACAGCTTGGATATCTATTGGCTGTATACTATAGAAAGATCCTGCTGACTGCATGACAGACTCCGACTCATTATGGTCCAGCCCAATGGCATGGCCCAACTCATGAGCTGCTGTGTTCACAATCCTTTCATGAGAATATCCGTAGTAGCTGTTCAAAAGATAATAAGCATTCAAACGAACAGTTACTTTAGTAAAACGCTTGGTCAAGACATTTGTCTGAGACTCAGCTTCTCCAGCTGCCGTAATAGTACTATCATTCATTTCAGTAGCGATGATATTAGCTTGGCTTTTATCCTCTACAAGTTGAAAAGTAAAGGCTCCTGTTGCATTCCAAGACTTCATCGCCTCCTGATAAGCTGCTCGAAAAGTAGGATTTTCCGTCTCAATATAAACTGTCGCTCTAGCAGTTTCCCAACGTGCTCCATCCGAACTCGCTACATGTTCATCAGTTAAATGCTCTCCCAGATTCTGAACATTTTGACCAAGGCCAGTGTGAATACCTTGTTGATCTAAAAAAGTATCTAACTGATTAACCGCTGTCTGTACAGCCTGTCTTACAGCTGTTAGTCCAGTTTGACTAGGATTCGTTAAATAGAGAACGCTCACTAAGATAATAAAAGCTACGATTCCTGCCCATACAAGGCGCCAGAACATTCGCCATATAAAATGAAAAAGGTTTAAAAGAAATCTCATTCTCGCCTCCTCTCACTCCTAGATAGAAACAGATTATAAAAGACCTTGCTTAAAGTTTTCTAAAGATACAAATAGAAGAAAGTGGATTTCACTAGATAAATCAACGACTTCTACCCACTTTCTACTCGTCTCTAATTTTATGACAAACGCTCTTCTGGCTTATAGTCAATCGGCAACCACTCTAAGAGATATTCCAGTTGCTTTTCCCAATAATACCATTCATGCTTACCAGGACTATGTTTGTAATCCAGTTTTAAGCCAAGTTTCTTCAACTCTTTGACAGCTACTTGGTTAGCCTTATAGAGAAAATCTTGCTCTCCACACCAAGCATAAAACTTAGTTTTCTTGTCTGACTCTGCTACCATACTTGTTAAAAAGTGTTGCTTCATATCAGGAGAATCCAAGTTGCCAAAGACCCCTTCCCAGTAAGCACGATTGTCACCAGGAAGATCATCAAGACTAGAACCATCAATTCCTAATCCAAGCGCACCAGAAAAGGAAGCTGCATAAGAAAATCGATTGGTTTTCAAAGCAATTTTATAGGCTCCATATCCTCCCATAGAAAGACCCGCAATAAAAGTTTTCTCCCGCTTACGGCTCATATTTGGAAAGAAACGTTGTAAGACCTCGGGCAACTCGTTAACTATAGCGTCATAATAACGGTGCCCATAGCTTGTATTGGTATACCAGGCCAAGTCAGTTGAGGGCATCACAACAATCAGATTTGTGTGTCTCAATAAACGTTCAATATTGGTTCTCTTACGCCAAGAATTTTCATTTCCCCCCATCCCATGTAGAAGGTATAAAACTGGAATATCTTTATCTTCTACTAGGTCTGGATCAATCTCACTGGCATCTGGATAGATAACATTGACATGTCTTTCCATTTCTAAAACTTTGGAATTATATTCAATTTCAAGAAAAGCCATCTTAGTCTCCTATTCTATGATTTAAAAACAGCCTAGAGGCTGTTTTTCATTTATTTTACTTCCATCACTACTGGTAAAATAGCTGGGCGACGTTTGGTCTGTTCGAAGAGATATTTTGAAAGTACATCGCGAACGTTTCCTTTTAGTTCACTCCAATCAAATTCATCTTTTGCAAGGTAGTCTTCAACTGTTTTATTAATTAATTCAGCACTTTCTATCAAAATATCACGGCTCTTTTTGATATAAATAAAGCCACGAGTATGAACTTTAGCCTTGGAAATAATTTTTTTCTCCCGACGATTCACACTAATTGCAACGATAAAGATCCCGTCTTCTGATAAGACCTTGCGGTCTCTAAGGACAATATTGCCAACATCGCCAATAGCATTTCCATCAATAAGGACATCTCCTGCTGACACTGAGCCTGCTGGAACAAAATCTCCTCGATCATATTCCATAATGGTTCCGCGTTTTGGAATGAAAATCCGCTCAGGTAAAATGCCAATTTCCATAGCCGCCCTAGCATGGGCGTCCAGTTCTCGGTATTCCCCTTGAATTGGGAAAAGGAATTGAGGCTTCAAAAGATTGAGCAACAATTGCAAATCACGAGCATTTCCATGACCAGATACACGTAAATGCTGGGTAATCAATTTCACGATTCCGCCTGCCTGGTAGATCATATTTTCTACTCGGGCAACAACTGCTTCTTTAGCAATAGATGGTGTCGTTACAATATAAACTAGGTCACCCTCTTTGATTTCCACATAGCGGTGACGACCAATTGACATTTTGCGTAAGCCATTGATAGGTTCACCCATCCGACCAGTCTCCAAGATAATCAGCTCATGGTCTTCGAACTTAGACATTTCTTTTGGCTTGATCAAGAGACGTTCATCTGCCAAAGAAAGCTTCTTCAAACGAATGGCTGTCCGGACAATGTTTTCCACATCAAAACCTGTCAAGACAACACGGCGTCCAGTATCCGCTGCAGCATCGAAAACCTGTTGGATCCGAGAGAGGTTGCTGGCTACTGCAGCCACAATCACACGGCCGTCCCAGTCGCCAATGGTGTGCATAATTTCATCGCCCACTTCACTCTCACTTGCTACTTGAACATTGCTGTCTGCGTTGGCAGAATCACTTAGGAGAGCTAATACACCTTCCCGTCCAATCTCAGCCAAGCGGCCAAAATCAGTCGCATAAGACTGGCTAGCTGATTGGTCGAACTTGAAATCGCCTGTGTAAACAATATTTCCTTCATCAGTCTTTATCACAATACCCAAGCTCTCTGGTATCGAGTGAGTCGTTCTAAAGAAGGAAACAACCACATTTCCAAACTCAATTTCTGTATTTTCATCAATCACATGGAAGTCATTAAACTTCTTGACAACATCATTATTTTTAACAAAAAGTTTAGCCAGTTCAATAGTCAATTCTGAACCGAATACAGGCACCTTGGTTTCAGCTAAAAGATAAGGCAAAGCTCCAATAGCATCCGCGTGACCATGGGTCAAGAAGACACCTGCAATTCTATCGCTATTTTCAAAGAGGTAATCCATGTTGGGAATCACCACATCGACACCTAACTGCTCATTTTCTGGATATTTTAGACCTGCGTCCAAAACAAAAATTGATTCATCCACCTCGGCGATATAGAGATTTTTACCATTCTCTCTGACACCACCTAAAGCGATGATTTTCACTTTACTCATTAATTTTGTATCCTTCCATACATTTATATTTTATTACTAACGGTCCTTGGAATCCAAGTCGAATTACAGTCTTGCAACTTTCGCTGCATATCCCCTATATTATACAACTTTTTCACTCTTTTTTCAAAAATGAGGTTAGTCTACTGCAAACAAAAAAGATAGAATTTCTATCTTTCTTGCTTTAATAATCGTAGTTTTCCTTTACAGCGACCACAGCGGTATCTCTTGAGATCAATCCGTCTTTGTCGATAAAAATCTGCATGACATTGCTGGCATTGGTAATGTAACTTGCCTTCTGGACTAGAAATACTGGGTGTATAGCGCAAGCCTCCTACCTGTTTAAGCAGTTCCTTAAAATCACTATCTTTATGACGATACCCCTTGCCTTGATAATAGAGATGGTAGTGGACTAGCTCATGGCGGACAATTTTTCGGAAGGTTTCCAGCCCAAAAGCTTCATATATTTTTGGGTTGAAATCCAGATGACCGTCTTTGGGAAAGAAGCGCCCACCAGTCGTCCGAAGACGCTTATTCCAAAAAGCTTGATGGCGGAATTCCCAACCGAAATCTTCAAGCGAAACCTGCTTGACATACTCATTTAGATTCATTTGGTGCTATCAGAGAAAGGTTGACCTTCTCCCGCTCCACATCTAGCTTATCCACCCAAACAGTGACCAAATCACCAACAGACAGGACTTGGCTTGGATGCTTAACAAAGTTTTTACTGATCTTAGAAATATGAATAAGACCATCTTCATGGATACCGATGTCCACAAAAGCTCCGAAATCAACGACATTCCGTACGACGCCTTCCAGCTTTTGGCCAATGCGCAGGTCCTTGATATCTAAGACATCCTGTCGCAGAACCGGCGCATCAAAAGAATCACGCAAATCCCGGCCAGGCTTGAGCAAATCATCAATAATATCTTTTAGGGTTTCTTCGCCCAGGCCCAGCTCAGTAGCCAAACTAGCAGTCTGAACTGCTTTTAATTTGGCTTGGGCTGCTTCATCCAAACTGCTGATTTCCAGACGCTTAAGGAGCTCTTCTACAGCCTTATAAGACTCTGGGTGAACGCCTGTATTGTCAAGCAGGTTATCACTTTCAGGAATACGTAGGAAGCCGGCTGCCTGTTCAAAGGCTTTTGCGCCAAGACGTGGCACTTTCTTGATGGCCTCACGAGACCGAATCAAACCTTCTGTTTCTCGATACTTGACGATATTTTCTGAAATAGTCTTATTGAGACCAGCTACATGGGCCAGCAGTGCAGGACTTGCGGTGTTGATATTGACTCCGACTTGGTTAACCACGGTATCCACGACAAAGTCCAGACTTTCAGACAGCTTTTTCTGGCTGACATCATGCTGGTACTGACCAACCCCGATAGACTTAGGATCAATCTTGACCAGCTCAGCTAAAGGATCTTGCAGACGGCGAGCAATGGAAATAGCTGAGCGCTTTTCAACAGTCAACTCTGGAAACTCATGACGGGCCAGTTCACTAGCAGAGTAGACAGATGCCCCGCTTTCATTAACGATGACATAGCTGACATTTGGATGAGATTTCAAAACTTCTGCTACAAATGCTTCGCTTTCTCGGCTGGCCGTTCCGTTTCCGATGGCAATGATTTCAACACCAAACTGCTCAATCAGCCCCGACAACTCTTTCTTAGAAGCTTCAATCTGAGCTAGCTTTGCTGGTGGAACGGGATAGATAACATGAGTCGTCAGCATCTTGCCTGTCGCATCAACAACAGCCAGCTTGGCTCCTGTCCGAAAGGCTGGGTCAAAACCCAGTACTACGCGGCCTTTGAGAGGAGCAATCAGAAGGAGATGACGGAGATTATCTGAGAAGAGCTGAATCGCACCATCCTCAGCAGCCTCAGTCAGCTCAGTCCGAATACGACGCTCCATGGCTGGAATGATTTTCTTTTTAACTGCTTGCTGGATAGCTTCACTAATATAGGCATTTTTCACCTTGAAACGCACTTCAAAGAAGCGCAGGATTTTCTCAAGATTGTGCTCAAAACCAACCTTGAGAATACCTAGCTTCTCACCACGGTTGAGAGCCAGTGTCCGGTAGCCTTGCATGGTCGCTACTTTTTCGGAAAAATCATAATAAATCTGGAAGACCTGCTTTTCATCCAAATCACCGTCTTTGAGACTGGATACGATAGAAGAATTAGTCTGCATCTCGTGGTAGGTCCAAGCCCGCAGCTTGGTATCTTCAGAAAAAGCCTCAGTCAGAATATCCACTGCTCCAGCTAGAGTAGCTTCTGCTGTTGGAAAGGCTTCACTAATCAGTTTCTCAGCTTCTTCCTGCAGATTAGCTGCATCCTGAAGGATTAAACGAGCCAAAGGAAAAAGACCTGCTTCACGCGCAATAGTAGCCTTGGTACGGCGCTTCTCCTTGTAGGGCAGATAGAGTTCTTCCACATCAGCCAGCTTTTCAGCAGCCTCAATCTCAGAGCGCAGAGCATCCGTTAGTTTGCCCTGCTCCTCAATCTTAGCCAAGACCGTTGCTTTACGCTCTGCCAAGGCAGTCATACTCTTATCTAAGTCAATGATTGCCTTAATCTCGACCTCATCTAGATTTCCCGTCATTTCCTTACGGTAACGAGCAATAAAAGGAATCGTATTCCCCTCAGCAGTCAGATCTAGGACCTGTGATACTTGGCTTTCTTTAAGGCCCAATTTCTGAGCAATTTTTTCAATATTTATATTTTCCATAACGTTTCTATTATACCACAAGATTGATCTTAAAAATTCAGAAAGTCAAACTTCTATTATTCTTTTATAACTCTAAGTTCTCATTAGAAACTAGTTCCTATGTCTCAAAATATCATTTTTTCCTTTTTGGTAGTATAATAGAATTATTATTTTAGAAATGAGGTGGCCCTATGGCTGTAAAATATAATAGAACAGATGATTTAGATAAGATGTTCGAGGAATTTGCAACCCTTCCTAAGCTAGAAAAAGTAGAATTTCCTGATGATAAAAAGAAAAAAGAAACAGAAGAAAAGGCTAAAAAAGCATGAGTCTCTTTTCAAATCTACCTGCTAGTGTTTTACAGGCTGGCGCTATCTTTCTCTCCATCATCATCGAGGCCCTACCTTTTGTTTTGATTGGAAGTATTATTTCTGGCTTTATTGAAGTTTATGTCACGCCAGAAAAGGTTTATCACTTCTTACCCAAAAATAAATGGGCTCGGATTTTCTTTGGAAGCTTGATCGGTATTGTCTTTCCATCCTGTGAGTGCGGTATTGTTCCCATAATTAACCGCTTCTTAGAAAAGAAAGTTCCCAGTTACACGGCTGTGCCTTTTCTAGTGACAGCACCTGTTATCAATCCTATCGTGCTTTTTGCTACCTACTCAGCCTTTGGAAATTCCTTCCGAATGGCTCTGCTTCGTGCCTTAGGTTCTATGGTAGTGGCTATCGTTTTAGGGATCTTTTTAGGTTTCTTTGCAGACAGCAATATTCAAAAAGAAAATCGCAAGGCTGTTCATGAGCATGACTTTTCACATCTCAGCAAGGGACAAAAGCTTTTTCAGGTATTTGTGCAGGCCATTGACGAATTTTTCGATACAGGTCGCTATCTGGTCTTTGGCTGTCTCTTTGCCAGCTTGGTCCAAGTCTATGTGCCAACCAGAATCCTGACCTCCATCAGCTCAACACCAGCTATTGCTATTCTCCTGCTCATGCTGCTGTCCTTCCTTCTTTCACTTTGTAGCGAAGCTGATGCTTTCATCGGGAGCTCCTTGATTGCTAGCTTCGGCTTATCGCCAGTCTTAGCTTTCTTGGTCATTGGACCTATGCTAGATGTTAAAAACCTTCTGATGATGAAAAACTACTTTAAGACACGCTTTATTTGGCAGTTTATTAGTCTAGTCACCGTCGTTGTCTTTCTTTACTCTTGGCTTGTGGGGGTAGTGCTATGATTCGATTTTTAATCTTAGTCGGCTACTTTGAGATCACCATGTATCTGCAGCTGACAGGCAAGCTTAATCAATATATCAACCTTCATTACTCCTACCTGGCATACTTGTCTATGATTCTGTCCTTTATCCTGGCAGTGGTTCAACTCATCGTCTGGATGAAAAAGATGGAGGTCCACAGTCATTTAAGCACTCGCTGGGCAAAACTGGGTAGCATACTGCTCCTTATCATCCCACTCTTTGTAGGAATTTTCTTTCCAACTGTTACCTTGGATTCAACCACAGTTTCTGCTAAAGGATTTCATTTTCCACTGGCTGAAGGAACTTCAACTGCTATTCAGCAGGACGAAGGCACAACCAGCCAATACCTGAAACCGGACACTAGCACCTACTTTACAAAAGGGGCTTATGAAAAAGAAATGCGGGCAGCTGCCAAGAAATATGTCAAGCAAGATACCATTCAGGTCACCACTGAAAATTACATGGAAGTCATGGAAGTTATCTATGATTATCCAGATGAATTTGTTGGTAAAACGCTTGAATTTACCGGTTTTGTCTACAATGACCCGAGCGATCAGAAAAGTCAGTTTCTCTTTCGATTCGGCATCATCCACTGTATTGCTGACTCTGGAGTCTATGGCCTCTTAACAACTGGAAATACCCAACATTTTGAAGACAATACTTGGATCCATGCTAAAGGAAAGATTGCTGTCCAATACCATAAGAATTTAGGACAGAGTCTGCCTATCCTAAAAGTCTCCAGTTTTGAAAAGGTAGAAAAACCAGACAATCCTTATGTTTATCGCGTATTTTAGAAGAGTTAGACAAGTAGTCTAACTCTTTTCTTAAACTCAGACAAATTATATTCTATTCGTAGCGTCATTTACCATTTTTGAGGCATTTGTGATAAAATAGATACATCATTTTAGAAAAAAAGGATATTAGGATGTCATCTAAAGTTATTGTCACAATTTTTGGAGCTAGTGGAGATTTGGCTAAACGTAAGCTCTATCCCTCACTTTTTAGATTATATAAGTCTGGCAACCTTTCCAAGCATTTTGCTGTTATCGGAACAGCTCGCAGGCCATGGAGCAAGGAGTACTTTGAATCTGTTGTCGTTGAGTCTATCGCTGATTTAGCTGATAGTCCTGAGCAAGCACAGGAATTTGCCAGCCACTTCTACTATCAAAGTCATGATGTGCAGGATACCGAACACTACATTGAGTTACGCAAGCTTCAAAACCGACTCAATGAAGAATATCAAGCAGAACACAATAAACTCTTCTTCCTATCCATGGCTCCTCAGTTTTTCGGAACTATTGCCAAACACCTCAAATCTGAAAACATTGTTGATGGCAAAGGCTTTGAGCGTTTGATCGTCGAAAAACCTTTTGGAACAGACTTGGAATCAGCTAGCCAACTTAATGATGACTTGTTGGCAACTTTTGATGAAGAGCAAATCTTCCGAATTGACCATTACCTGGGCAAGGAAATGATCCAAAGCATCTTTGCTATTCGTTTTGCCAACTCACTTTTTGAGAATATTTGGAACCGCGACCACATTGACAATGTCCAAATCACCTTTGCCGAAAAACTGGGTGTAGAAGAACGTGGCGGATATTACGATGAATCCGGCGCCCTAAGAGATATGGTCCAAAACCATACCTTGCAATTGCTGTCTCTTCTTGCCATGGATAAACCCAACAGCTTTACAAAAGATGAGATCCGTGCTGAGAAAATCAAGGTTTTTGAACGTTTGACGCAACCGGACCAAGAAGATTTGAAAAAATATTTCATTCGTGGCCAATACAAGTCTGGAAAAGTCAATGGTAAGAAATATATTTCTTATAGAAGTGAGCCAAATGTCAATCCAGAATCTATGACTGAAACTTTTGTTTCAGGTGCTTTCTTTGTTGACAGTGACCGCTTCCGTGATGTTCCTTTCTTCTTCCGCACAGGTAAACGTCTAACAGAAAAAGGGACCCATGTTAACATCGTCTTCAAACAAATGGATTCTATTTTTGGAGAAAAACTAGCACCGAATGTTCTGACCATCTATATCCAACCAACAGAAGGTTTCTCCCTCAGTGTTAATGGTAAAGAAGTCGGCGAACTCTTCAGTTTATCCCCTATTTCTTTAGATTATCGTACAGATGCGACTGCTTCTGGAGCGTCACCTGAACCTTACGAAAAATTAATTTTTGATGTACTTAACAATGACTCAACTAATTTTAGTCACTGGGAAGAAGTAAAGGCCAGCTGGAAATTAATTGATAAAATCGAAGAGCTCTGGAGAAACAATCAAGCGCCACTTCATGAATATGCAGTTGGAACAATGGGACCAGCTGCTTCAGCAGAATTATTGGCTCAGTTTGGAGCTGAGTGGCAATGGAACCCTCAAAATTAAAGATAGAAAAAGAAATCCAAGGATATGGATTTCTTTTTCTATCTTTAAAGCAGTCCTTCTAAAAGGCCACGCATGAAATTCTCTGAATTGAATTCACCAATATCATCAATCTTCTCACCAAATCCAATCAATTTAACTGGAATATCCAATTCCTGACGAATAGCGAGAACAACACCTCCACGCGCTGTTCCATCAATCTTCGTTAGAACAATTCCTGTAACTGGAGTAATCTTTGAAAATTCCTTGGCTTGAACGAGGGCATTTTGTCCTGTTGAAGCATCTAAAGCTAGGAAAGTCTCGTGAGGAGCATCTGGATTGACTCGCTTAATAATCCGGCCAATCTTTTCTAATTCAGCCATGAGATTATCTTTATTTTGCAAGCGACCAGCAGTATCGATCATCAGAATATCGACATTTTCAGCTTGAGCACGCTCCATACCGTCAAAAACAACACTGGCTGGATCACACTTTTCAGGACCAGTCACAACAGGTACATCAACACGTTTTCCCCACTCAGCTAACTGGGCTACTGCTCCAGCACGGAAGGTGTCTGCTGCTACCAACATAACCTTCTTGCCTTCTTGTTTATATTTGTAAGCTAATTTACCAATTGATGTAGTTTTCCCAACACCATTGACACCGACAAAAAGCATGACTGTCAAACCATCTTGGAAATTAATTTTCTCATTGTAACGACCATCTTTTTCGTAGATATCAACTAGCTTTTCTATGATAACCTTTCGTAAAGCATCAGGTTTCTTGGCATTTTCTAATCTAGCCTCATAACGTAGCTCTTCTGCCAAATTAGAGGCCACTTGCACACCAACGTCGCTGGTAATCAACAGCTCTTCCAAATCTTCAAAGAAGTCTTCGTCGACAGTACGGAAATTAGCAAAGAAAGCATTGAGCTTCGCTCCAAAACCTGTCCGAGTTTTTTTCAAACTGCGATCATACTTTTCTTGAACAGTTTCAGTATGACCTTCTTCCTGGTCTGACTTTGTAACTTCAGCCTCTTCGCTTGTATCTAGACCTTGCTCCGCTTCATCTGGTAAATCTTGCTTCTCTTCCTCAACAGCTTCTGCTTGATTTGAGTCTTTCGCATCTTCATCAGCCTGACCTGGCTCATCGACGGTTAGAGGGCCTTGGTCTTCTAACTTGCTATCTTCAAGTGCTGGTGTTTCTGAGTCACGTTCTAATTGATCTGCTTCAGACTCTTCTTGGACTGGGACTGATTCTTCAGCAAGCTCTTCTTCACTTGAATTGTCTATTTGAACTTCTTCTGACTTTTCAGCAATGCTTACACTCTCTTCAGTCTCTTCTTGATGGAGTTCATCCGCTTCTTGCTCCTCGAATCTGTTTTGAGACTTGTCTTCTATAACCTCATTTAAGACCTGGTCTTCTGCTAAACGCTCTTCTAGCTCTTCGTAAAATTCCTGCTTTTCCTCTTCTTCAAAAGGTTGACTCTCCTCTTGTGAACTTTCTTCTGGAGCATTTTCTACTTGAGACTGATTTTCGTTTTCCAGTTCTTCTATTGCGTCCTCTGTTTCAGAAGCTTCCGTCTGAACAGGCACCTCTTCTCGGATGTCTTCTTTTTTTTCTTTTTTTCTGCCAAAAAGGCGGTCAAATAAGCCCATGGTCTGTCCTCCTTTTCTCTATAAAATATAGTTTTCAATCGCCCAAGCGACTGCGTCTTCATCGTTGGTCAGCGGAGCAACTACCTTGGCTACTGCTTTGATTTCTTCCGTTGCATTCCCCATGGCCACACCAAGTCCTGCCCACTCAATCATGGAACGGTCATTTCCTTCATCTCCACAAGCCATGATCTGACTGGAATCTAAACCAAGATGCTGGCTTAATTTTGCTAAACCAGTTGCTTTATGAACATTTTTCGGAGACCACTCTAACAGCATATCCCGAGATTTAAAAATTTCATATCGCTCAAATAATTCACGTGAAATCTGTGGTAAAGCCCTATCAATGCTGGATGGATCAAATGCTGAGACACATTTGTTATAGGTCACATCGTCAGATAGATCGTTCAGCGATACGTGTTCAAACTGGAGATAAGGATTGGCTTGGGCATAGAGGGATTTCTGTTCTGACTGAAGCTGGTACACAACTCCCTCACTAATAGCATCTAGTGGCAAAGAAAGCTTCTGCGTTTCTTCAAAAATGCGAAGCACATCCGCATGGGAAAAGACTGTTTTATCTATAATTTCACCAGTATTTCGCTGAACCAAGCCACCGTTAAATGTAATGGTATATTCATCCTCTAAACCTGCTGTTCCCAACTCATTTAGTAAAAATTCCATAGCCTTGAGTGGCCGACCTGTCGTCAATACAACTTTTACTCCCTTTGCCCTGGCAGCCGCTAGAGCCTTTAGATTCCTTGGAGAAATTTTCTTGTCGGATGTCAACAGGGTTCCATCTAAATCAAGCGCAATCAGTTTAATAGCTGTCATACTAGTTTCTCCATATAGGCAATTACAGACTGATCTTTGTGAGAGCCAATCACCTCAGTTGCTAATTCCAAAATCTCTGGGCGGGCATTCTCTGGTGCAATCGGATGGCCAACAACCTGCATCATATGGAGGTCATTAAGATTGTCTCCAAAAGCCATGACTTGGTTCATATCTAAACCAAGTTTCTTGGCTAATTCAACAATCGCAACACCCTTATCCACGTAATCAAGAACAATATCAATGGATTCATAACCCGTTGTCATCGCTTTGACTCCAGGAACATTTTCATTGACCCAAGCTTCTCCTTCAGCTATAGTTTCAGGTGTGAAATTAGTCGTGAATTTGAAAATCTCATCATCAATATCAGCTAAACTAGCCACCTTTACAATATTTTCATTGTAGTGAGCTGAAAAATGTAGATAGGTCGGATCTACACTGTCTAAAACATAGCAAGCTTTTTTACCTGTTAGCAAGAGCTTACCAGTATTTACATATGGAGACTCCTTTAACTTTTCAAAAGTATCTAAATAAAAATCTCGGCTCATCGTAGCCTCATATAAATCCTGCCCATGAAATTCAACCAGACTGCCGTTTTCAGCGATGAAAATAATATCATTACGAACTTCGGCAAACAGCTTCTCCAGAGACAGAATCCCTCGGCCACTAGCTACCGCAAAATAGAGACCTTTCTCTTTGAATTTGACTAAAAGACTTTTCAGACGTTCCATGTCAAATTGCCCTTGACTATCTAAAAAGGTACCATCCATATCAGTTGCAACTAGTTTAATATCCATTTTACATTCCTTCTAAATCTTTCAATTTTACCGAAACAATCTTAGACACACCGGACTCCTGCATGGTCACTCCATAAATAGAATCAGCTGCTGACATGGTTCCTTTTCGGTGGGTAACAACGATGAACTGACTCTCCTTGTCAAAGCGGTTGAGATAATCCCCAAAACGTTTAACATTTGCTTCATCCAAGGCCGCTTCAACTTCATCCAAAATAACAAAAGGAATGGTTTTCACTCGAATAATGGAGAAGAGCAAAGCTAGAGCTGACAAGGCCTTTTCCCCACCACTCATGAGATTGAGGGACTGGATCTTCTTGCCGGGTGGCTGCACCGAAATTTCAACACCGGCTGTCAAAAGGTCGCCTTCTGTTAAAATTAAATCTGCAGATCCTCCACCAAACATTTGTTTGAAAGTCATTTTAAAGCTTTCACGAATAGCCTCAAAGGTTGACTTGAAACGTTCCTTGACTTCATCGTTCATTTCTTCGATGGTTGTCAAGAGAAGATTCTTAGCGGACAAGACATCATTTCGTTGTGTATTGAGAAAGTCCAAACGATTTTTCACTTCATCAAATTGTTCAACAGCATCCAGGTTTACTGGACCGAGCGCACGTATAGATCGTTCCAAGTCTTTGACTTGCCCTTCAGATACTGCTAAGTTTTCCAGAGGACGAGCCTTCTGATTGGCTTCGTCAAAGCTCATTTGATATTCTTCCGTCAGACTGGTTAAGAGACGACGTAAAACATCAGTAATCTTTTCTTTTTCAGCCTCAGCCTTGGCCTGATTACGTATCAATTCTTCATTTTGCTTACGTGCCTGATCTAAATGACTGAGGATGTCTTCAGACTGACCTTCCAAGTCTTCCAATTCAAATTTCAGACGAATCAATCCTTGGTTTAATTCTGTCTTTTCCTGATTAGCAGTCTTCAACTGATCTTCTAGAACTGTAATATCCACCTTTTGGAGACTGGATTCTTTTTGTTCCATTAAGAGTTCCAGTGTTGACTGTTCTTTGATGAGAGTAGCTTTCTCTTCTTCCAGACGCTCCAAATCATTTTTCTCAAAACGTTGGAGAGAGGTCAGCTCCGTCCGAGATAGTTTCAAGTCTGACAATTTATTGGAAAGTTTATCAAAGCGTTCTTGAACAGCATCTTTATTCGATTTAACCTGCTCAATTTCCTGTGTCACATCCAATTTTGCCTGCTCAATTTCAGCTAAACGAGCCTGTAATTTTGCTTGTTCGCCAGAAATATCAACTCCAGACAACCTTTCCAGCTCTTGCTCTTGCAGATCTTTCAGATTCGTCAGCTCTTCCACTCGCTTTGCAATTTGCTCATAAGCTAAACTAGCTTTTTGTTCTGCCAAGCGCGCGCTTTCGCCATCTTCCTTGATTTGATCTAAGACATGCTTAGCTTGACTCAGTTGATTATGTAGGACTTGGACAGCCTCTTCTTTTTCCTTCAATTGGAGATCTTTTTCCTTTATATCAGACAAAAGAGCGTCCAAATCCGGTTTGATAAAGATTGTATTGTTGTTTTTATTTGCTCCACCAGCGTAGGAACCACCTGTTCGCAGTTCTGTCCCGTCTAGAGTGACTATTCTGACTTGGTAACGAACCTGACGGGCCGCAGCTCGTGCATTGTCTACCGTATCAAAAATGGCTGTCGTCCCAAGCAGATTTTGGAAGATGGTATCCAAGCTTGCATCATAAGTGACCAGCGAAGATGCCAAACCAAGGAAACCTTTACTAGACTCAATGCTTGTCCGATGATGATCAGCTAGCTGACGGGGTTTAATCGTTGTCAGTGGCAAGAAAGTGGCTCGACCAGCTCGATTTTTCTTCAAGAAATCAATAGCTTTTGTAGCAGCCGCTTCATCTTCGACAATAATATTCTGACTGCTAGCTCCTAAAGCAATCTCAAGAGCTGTCTGATAATGCGGATCAAAACTTAATTTTTCACTAACAGCACCAACAATCCCACCTAAGCGTTCTGACTCCTGCAGGACACTTTTTACACCAGCATAGAAATTACTATGATTTTTAAGAATAGCTTCCAAACTCGCAGAACGAGCCTTCTTATTTTTCAAATCGTCCAACAAATCAAACATAGTTTTCTGCTGATTTTGGTAACTTGTCTGCAGTTCTTGTACTTTTTCCACCTGCGCCTGGTAAGCATTCAACAAGTCTGTTAGATTCTTCCGAGCTGTTTCCAACTCTTCTATATGGGCTGTTTCAGCCTTTTGGCTTTCTAACAAGTCCCTTTTAATTTTTTCAAAATCAGCCTTTTTGCTCTCATTTAGTTTCAACTCATTAGCCTGACGGCTTTCCAGAGCAGTCAAATCATTGGATAAATCTGCCTCTTCTTTCATGAGTTTGACGTATTGATCACGTAAATGCTCAATCAATTGATCAGGATCCTCAGAAAAATCGGCAATCTCTTTTTCTAGCTCAGCCATTTCCTGCTGATTCTTATCCAATTTTTCTGCAATAAGAGCAAGATTCTCAGTCTTAGCCTGACAATCTTGCTCTGTTTGCTCCAACTTCTCTACCAATGTAGCCAAACGAGCCTCATTCTCTTTACGGCTACTTGCTGCCTGACTCGACTCTAACTTAGAGAGATCAATTTGTCGCTCCAAATCACTAATCAGACGAGTTAATTCCAGTAGCTTAGCTTGGTCAGCTGCCAAGGTCTGGTTAAGCTCATGGCGCTTGGATTTGAGAGCTTGGTTCTCGAGTTCCAATTCATCGCGTTTGCTATAATATGCAGACAGCTCTTCCTGAATCTTGGCCAAATTCTCCTCTACCTGGTTCAACTTTTCCTTATTAGCTGTCATTTGAGCAACCAAGACATCTAGGTAAAGTTCTCGCCTTTCCTGATCTAACTCCAAAAAGCGTTTAGCAGTTTGTGCTTGTTTCTCTAAAGGTTTGATTTGCCCATCCAATTCGTAAATAATATCTTCCAAGCGGTCCAAATTGTCTTGGGTTTGAGCCAATTTACTCTCGGTTTCCTTACGACGAGTCTTATATTTAAGAACTCCTGCAGCCTCTTCAAAAATAGCACGCCGCTCCTCCGGCTTACTGTTAAAGATCTCTTCTACCTTACCTTGGGAAATAATAGAGAAAGAATCCCGTCCAAGCCCAGTGTCCATAAAAAGATCATGAACATCACGCAAACGAACCTTTTTACCATCTATCTTGTACTCACTATCACCACTGCGATAAATATGACGCTCTACTCTAATCTCCTTAGCTGCATTCTTGATAAATTGGTCGCTATTATCAAGAACCACTACTACAGACGCATAATTAAGGGGCTTGCGTGTTTCTGTCCCGGCAAAAATGACATCGGGCATCTTACCGCCACGCAAACTCTTAACACTGGATTCTCCCAAAGCCCAGCGCAGACTTTCTGTAATATTGGACTTGCCTGAACCGTTGGGGCCGACAACCGCTGTTACCCCTTGGTCAAAAACTACCTTAGTTTTATCCGCAAAAGATTTAAAACCCTGGATTTCAATTTCTTTTAAATACATGAATGATTTTCCTTTTCAAAGGCATTCTTAGCAGCCTCTTGTTCTGCCAGCTTTTTAGAACGCCCTTGGCCTTTTCCTACTAAACGGCCGTCAACCGAAACGCTAACCTCAAAATTTTTGGCATGAGCTGGCCCTGATTCAGACACGACTTGATAAAGAATCTCTACATCTCCATTAGACTGAAGTAACTCTTGCAATTTTGTCTTATAGTCTGTCACCTGCTCAAAATCACCTGCCTCCACCTTAGGAATCATGACTTGATAAATAAAGTTCTTCACAACTTCCAAGCCTTTATCAAGTAACAAAGCTCCTAAGAAAGCTTCAAACAAGTCACCTAAAATCGTTTCGCGCTCACGGCCCCCAGATTTTTCTTCTCCCTTACCCAGCTTGATGAAGAGATCAAACTGACAATCACGACTAAAACCCGCCAAACTTTCCTCACGAACAATCGTTGAACGAAGCTTAGTCAAATCTCCTTCAGGTCTCTTGGGGTATTTTTCAAATAAATACTCAGATATAATTAATTGCAGAACAGCGTCTCCTAAAAATTCCAGGCGTTCATTGTGTGAAATTTTTAAGAGGCGGTGTTCATTGGCATAGCTTGTATGAGTAAAAGCTGTTTCTAGCAATGAAACATCCTTAAAAACCAAGCCAAATCGATCAAACAAAAGGTTTTCTAATTTTTTCATAAACCTCTACCTGTGTTCAAACTGATAAACACAAGTCCAATCCTTTCTATCTTAATAGCAAAGTAGCGCAAAAATTGCTATCTACAAGTAATAAAAGCAAGTTCCACTACTCTTTAAATCTTCTATTAGAAAGAAGACTGCACAGCTACTATTATACCAAAAATTAAATTTTCCTGCCCTCTTTTTCTTACTTTAGACAAAGGAAAAAAGACAATTATAACAATTGTCTTTTCTATAGTTCTTACTTATCAGGGATGACCTTAAATAAGTAGTAGGTGATAAAAATTGTCAGAGCAAATAGACCGATTTTTACAAGTACAAGAGGAGCAAAAAAGATAGAAATGCCCATCAAAATGTAGATGGATACGATAATCTTTTTCTTACGCTCCTTAGCTATTGAACCTGTCTCCCGAAAATCCGCCACATAGATCTGGTACATTTTGGTATGATAGAGCCAATTTTCAAAACGTTTGGAACTCCGAGAGAAGCAAGCTATGGACAAGAGCAAAAAAGGCGTTGTGGGCAAGATTGGAAGAAGAATTCCAACAACACCCAGCCCCAAGGACACTAGCCCAACAAGAAAATAAATGGGACGCATAATATCTCCTAGTTATTTTTTATTTTCAATATAATTAAATTGATGTCAGAGGCGTAGCTGTATCCGGCGAAGTATCTAAAACCTGAAAATCATGATTGACTGCCAAGTCAGCTTGAGCTAGCTGATTAACCATGGTCATATGAGCCAGCTCCTTGATATTATTTTCCTTACTCAAGTGCCCCAAATAAATCTTTTTGGTTCGGTTCCCCAAGGTTCGAATCATCGTATCAGCACCATCTTCATTAGATAAGTGACCTTTATCGGATAAAATACGTTGCTTAAGACTCCAAGGGTAAGCTCCACTACGCAAAATTTCTACATCATGATTACTCTCAATCAAGTAACCATCAGCATTTTCAACTACTCCAGCCATACGATCACTCACATAGCCCGTATCCGTCAGCATAACAAAACTTTTATCGTCTTTCATAAACCGATAAAATTGTGGTGCCACCGCATCATGGCTAACACCAAAACTTTCAATATCTATATCACCAAAAGTCATAACCTTACCCATTTCAAAAATATGCTTTTGACTGATATCAATTTTTCCCAAAGCACTATCCATGGCTTTCCAAGTATCTTCATTAGCATAGATATCTAAGTTATACTTACGGGCTAAAACCCCAACACCGTGGATGTGATCCTTATGTTCATGAGTTACTAAAATAGCATCTAAATCTTCTGGTTTACGATTAATTTCACTTAGGAGACTAGTAATTTTTTTACCAGATAGTCCCGCATCCACCAAAATCTTCTTTTTGTCTGTTTCTAAATAAAAACAATTACCACTAGATCCAGATGCTAAAATACTATACTTAAAACCTTCCTTAGTCATCTTTACTTTCTACTTCTTCACTTTCCCAGCCATCATCCAAAACAGCATCCTTATCATACGGCAGGACAATTGTAAAAGTTGATCCGACTTCATACTCACTCTTGGCCCAGATAAAGCCATGGTGCTGCTTAATGATTTCTTTTGCAATCGCAAGTCCTAAACCTGTTCCGCCTTGCGCACGGCTTCGAGCCTTATCCACTCGATAAAAACGGTCAAAGATCTTAGGCAGGTCTTTCTTAGGAATTCCCAATCCTTCATCAGAAATTGAAATAATCAACTGATCTTCAGTCGTTTTCATTCCTACAGTAATCTTTCCACCATCTGGAGAATACTTGATAGCATTATTCATGATATTATCAATGACCTGCGTCATTTTATCAGTATCAATTTCAACCCATATAGGTGTGATTGGATAATCGCGCACAATCTCGTATTTTTTGGTTTCATCCTGACTTTTAATCTTATCAAAACGATTCAAAATAAAAGTGATAAAGGCTGTAAAATTAGTTAATTCCACATCCAAATGGCTGCTATCATTATCAATCCTTGACAAGCTAAGCAAATCAGAAACCATCCGCATCATTCGGTTTGTTTCCGTAAGGGAGACTTTAACAAATTCGGGAGCAACTGGTTCAGAAAGAGCTCCTTCATCCAAAGCTTCTAAGTAAGACTTAACACTTGTTAAAGGGGTACGGAGCTCATGACTTACGTTTGATACAAAAAGCCGACGCTCCCGTTCCTCTTTTTCCTGTTCTGTCGTATCATGCAGAACAGCTACCAAACCAGAGATAAAACCAGATTCTCTACGAACCAAGGCAAAACGAACACGCAGACTTAAAAATTCTCCATTTTCATCCTGTGAATCAATCGTCAATTCCGGCATCTTGGTAATTAAATCTCGCAGATCATATTCATCCGCAATATCCAACAAGTCTAAAATACTTGTATTTTGGACTTCCTCTGGATCAACACCTAGTTGCTTAGAAGCCATATCATTAATCATGATAATCTGGCCCCTACGATTGGTTGCCAAAACCCCATCCGTCATGTAGGACAAAATACTAGTCAAACGTTTGGTTTCTTGCTCCAGATTTTCTTGTGTTAATCTAGTTACTTCAGACAAATCATTTATACTATTGGTCATATCCGTAATTTCTGGACTGCCCTGCATATCCAGAACCTCGGAATAGTCTCCTGCGATTAAATCTTTGATCTTTTGATTGAGCAGACGAAGTTGACGATTATCCCTTCTATTCTCTAAAAAGAGAAGGGCAACAACCAAAATAAAACCTAAAACAATTAAAACAAAAACAAAATCTACAGAAAACACAAATTGTCTAATATTTTCAATCATTGTTTCTCATATAGTAGCCAACACCACGACGAGTTAAAATATACTCTGGTCGGCTTGGCGTATCTTCAATCTTTTCACGTAGGCGGCGAATCGTCACATCAACAGTGCGTACATCACCAAAATAATCATAACCCCAAACTGTCTCTAGTAGGTGTTCGCGTGTCATTACTTGACCAACATGACTAGCCAAATGGTAGAGTAATTCAAACTCACGATGGGTTAATTCTAGCTCTTCACCATGTTTCTTGGCAACAAAAGCATCAGGTAAAATTTGCAATTCACCCACTGTCAACTCATTTGAGCCCTTTTCATTTTCTTGGGTATCTACAGCAAATTCTGAACGTCGCAAAATAGCCTTGACACGAGCTTGGAGCTCACGGTTAGAGAAAGGCTTAGTCACATAGTCGTCTGCTCCGATCTCAAGGCCGATAACTTTATCAAACTCACTATCTTTAGCCGATAGGACAATAATTGGAACATTACTGGTCTTCCGAATGGTGCGTGCTACTTCTAGCCCGTCCAACTCTGGCAACATCAAATCCAAAATCAAAATATCAGGATTTTCAGCTTCAAACATCTCAAGAGCTTCACGACCATCAAAAGCCGTAACAACTTCATAGCCCTCTTTTACCATATTAAATTTTATAATATCTGAAATTGGTTTTTCATCATCTACAACTAATATTTTCTTCATATCTTTCACCTTTTTTTCTGTCTCTTTTATTATAACAAACTTTCTTAAAATAGACTAATTTCCCCAATTAAAAATACTATTCTTTATCTTACAATTTAAAGACATTCGTGACAATGCTGTAAAAAATTAGCTCATAAAAAAATCTAAAAATAAACTGTCAAAAAATGAGATTACAAAAAGAACCCGCAAAGCGAGTTCTTGATAATTATTTTTCAACGCGTGATTTGTTGGCGATATCAGCTAGGATAGCTTCAACAAATTCGTCTACTGCTACCGTATGTGTTTCTTTTTGGCCGTAGCGACGAACATTGACAGTTCCGTCTTCCATTTCCTTGTCCCCAACGATCAATTGGTAAGGGATCTTGCTGGTTTGTGAAGCACGAATCTTGAACTGCATTTTTTCATTACGCTCATCCACATCAGCACGGACACCGCGGTCACGGAGTTTCTTAGCCACTTCCCAAGCGTAGTCCACGTGTTTTTCGTTAGAAACTGGGATGAGGGTCACTTGATGTGGTGCAAGCCATGTTGGGAAGGCACCCTTGTAGTTTTCAATCAAGATAGCTGTGAAGCGTTCCATGGTTGAAATAACTCCACGGTGAATCATAACTGGACGGTGTTCTTCACCATCAGCTCCGATGTATTTGAGGTCGAAACGTTCTGGAAGCAAGAAGTCGAGCTGGATAGTAGAAAGGGTTTCTTCTTTTCCAAGGGCTGTCTTCACTTGGATATCGAGTTTTGGTCCGTAGAAGGCAGCTTCTCCTTCCGCTTCAAAATAGTCTACGCCCATTTCATCAAGCGCTGCACGAAGCATAGTTTGGGCATTTTCCCACATCTCATCGTTGTCAAAGTACTTGTGAGTGTCTTGAGGGTCACGAAGAGAGAGACGGAAGCGGTATTCAGTCAAGTTGAAGTCTTCGTAAACATCAATAATCAACTGAAGGGCACGTTGGAATTCCTCTTGGATTTGTTCTGGAGTAACAAAGAGGTGACCATCGTTGAGAGACATTTCACGCACACGTTGAAGACCAGTGAGGGCACCAGATTTCTCGTAGCGGTGCATCATACCGATTTCAGCGATACGGATTGGCAATTCACGGTAAGAATGAACATGGTGTTTGAAGACTTGGATGTGGTGTGGGCAGTTCATTGGACGAAGGACAAACTCTTCACCGTCTCCCATGTCCATAGTTGGGAACATATCTTCACGGTAGTGATCCCAGTGACCAGAAGTTTTATAAAGCTCTACTGATGCAAGTGGTGGAGTGTAAACATGTTGGTAGCCTGCAGCGATTTCCTTGTCGACAATGTAGCGTTCCAATTCACGACGGATAGTCGCACCGTTTGGCAACCAGAATGGCAGACCTTGTCCAACCTCTTGTGAAATCATGAAGAGGTCAAGTTCTTTACCAAGTTTACGGTGGTCACGTTCTTTGGCTTCTTCACGCATTTGAAGGTAGTTCTTCAAGTCTTTCTTGTCAAACCAAGCTGTACCATAGATCCGTTGCATCATAGCGTTGTCGCTATTTCCACGCCAGTAAGCACCTGCTACATGGAGAAGGTGGAAGATTTGGATGCGACCAGTTGATGGGACGTGAGGTCCACGGCAGAGGTCCACGTATTCACCCTGACGGTAGATAGTCAAACCACCTTCGTCTTCAGAGTGTTCTTCGATCAATTCCAACTTGTAAGGGTCGTTCTTAAAGATTTCACGTGCCTCGTCTTTGGTAACTTCCTCGCGAATAGATGGGAAGTTTTCCTTGACGATCCTCTTCATTTCTTCTTCGATTCGAGGAAGGTCTTCGTTAGAGATTTGACCAGCTGTGTTGTCCGTATCGTAGTAGAAACCATCTTCGATAGCTGGACCAACTCCCAAGTGAATGTCTGGGAAAAGGCGACGAGCTGCTTGAGCAAACAAGTGAGCAGCTGAATGGCGCAAGATTGGAAGGGCATCTTCGTGATCAGGTGTCACGATTTCGATGGAACCATCTTCGGTGATAGCACGAGTCGTGTCGATGAGTTTGCCGTTGAATTTACCAGCCAAGGCTTTTTTAGCGAGGGAATTGC